>JAEEGL015418611.1_pt1 | contig 21597 bp, 19 predicted proteins | sample 9134231 | NCBI WGS metagenome assembly JAEEGL01 (sample SAMN16246548, study PRJNA631951) | gut metagenome | biome: gut microbiome; feature: rumen; material: fiber-attached | host: Bos | place: Iran: Karaj | collected 2018-10
ATTTTTGTAAAATGCTTTAACTGCGAAAATATAAATAATTTTAAAAATATAAAAACAGCGACACACTATCGTGTAAATGAAAAGTTATTAAATTTGCTTGGCTATAAACTTAACAACCCAAATGATGATGGTAAAACTGTTTATATAAATGGTAAAAGTTTATACGGCGATGATGGTTTTATCACAATAACAGACGAATAAAATTAGGAAAATAATACTTGAAAATAAATAAAAGATTTGATAATATACCTGGAATATAAAATAGGTATAGAAAATGGTAATATCGCACAAAGAATCAAATTCAAAATTATGGAGTGGAAAAATGACTAAAAATCCACTTATTTCTGTGATAATTCCAATCTATAATGTCCAGGATTTCTTACCTGAATGTATTGATAGTATTATTCATCAGACATATAAAAATATTGAAATTATTCTTGTCGATGATGGCTCAACCGATAAATCTGGAAAAATTGCTGATGAATATGCAAGGAAAGATAAAAGAATTAAGGTTATCCATAAAAAAAATGGCGGGCAAGGTTCGGCTAGAAACGAAGGTCTAAAAATTGCATCTGGTGACTATATTGGTTTTGTCGATGGTGACGATTTTGTAGATAAAAATTATTATAAAAACCTTATAGATGCTTGTGATAATGATGATATTATTATCACAAATGCTAAGGTTAAATATCATTCTGAAAAAGATTTGATTAAAGCAAAAAATAAAAATAATAAAAAGGATTTATCTTCGGACAAAGCAAAGGAAAAACTTATTTATGGTTTTTGTAGTTGTTGCAATAAAATTTTTAAAAGGGATTTTTTAATAAAAAACGATATAAAATTTTATCCTAAAGCAAATAGAATTGAGGATAATTATTTTACAATAAAAGCTTATGTTTTAGCCAAATCTATAAAATCTATTAACAATGCTGTTTATTATTGGAGAATGCGTAGAAATTCTTCTACTAAAAGTGGTTTAACAAGTAAGGATTTTATTTGCTTTGATATTGCAAAAGGTATTGAATGCTATAAAAAATTAGCTCCTAAATTTTCAAAAATTATTGATAAAAAAATTACAAAAGAATTAAGTGTTTTTTATGATAAATTGCCTTTGTCATTAAAAAACGAATTTAAGTTAAAATTTAAAAAAGAATTTCCAAATTTAAAGATAAAAGTTTGTAGACCATTAAAGTGGTTATTTAGAAAATATAAAGAAAACGAAACAATTACATTGTTTGGGGATAGGATTATTATAGGGAGAAAAAGATGAAAACTTTAAGCATTTTAGGATTACCTTTATTTAAAATGGAAGATAAAGGAAATAAAAATAAAATTTATTTTCTAGGAATTTGTGTTGGTATAATTAGAGATAATAAAATTCATGATAAGTATAATAATCAATTTACAAAAAAAATATATAAACAATGTAAATGTGGAAAAAAACTTTGGGTTGGCGGTCCTACATATCTGAATAAGAATTGTAAATTAGGAGATAATGTTTGTTTCAATGGTTGTACGGTAAATGGAGATGGAGCTCTTATAATTGGAAATAATTTTCATAGTGGAGTTGAATTATTAGTTATAACAAGAAATCATAATTACGATAGGGGAAATCATATCCCTTATTCTCCTAATGATTATGTTAGAAAGGATGTTATTATTGGAGATTGTGTATGGATTGGTTCTAGAGTTATCTTACTTCCGGGGACAGAAATTGGTGAAGGTGCTATTATTCAGGCGGGGGCTGTTGTCCACGGTAAAATACCACCTTATGCTATTGTGGGGGGGAACCCAGCAAAGGTGTTTAAATATAGAGATATAGAACATTATAAAAAATTAAAAAAAGAAGGAAGATTTAGTTAATAAAATGTTTAATTTTGTAAAAATAAAAACAAAATTTAACGGTTGTATCCAAATTAAATTTTTGGGTATACCTTTATTATTTAAACAATTACCAACATTTATTATAAATATAATCGAAAAAAGAAGAAATATATTATTAGAAAACAAATTAAAAATCATAAGAAGTAAAAAAAAGAAAAAATTTAAAGTTGGATTTTTAGTCCAAGAAGATGCAAAGTGGTCATATCAAGTATTATATGATTATTTAAAAAAATCTGATTCTTATGATCCAATTGTTTATGTCACCTTAATGAAAAATAAATCAAAATATAAGAAAGATAATTTAGAAAAAATGCATAAATGCTATTCATTTTTTAAAAACAATAAAATGAATGTTAAATTTGCGTATGTTAATAAAAAATATCTTTCATTAGATTCTTTAGGTGTCGATTTTGTTTTTTATCAACAACCTTGGGATTTAGATGAAAAACAAAAACCCCAAAATCAAAAAAAAGTTATTACTTGTTACACTGAATATGGATTTGATTTAATAAGTTGGAATAATGTTTATATGGAAGATTTTCACAGAAATTTAGATTATTTTTTTATTCAATCAGATTACATCATTAATCATGTTAAACAATTCAGAAAAAATATAAACAATATGTATAATATAGGTAGTATAAAACTTGATTCTTATTACTTTGCAAAAAAAGATAGACATATTAAACCTATCATAATTTATGCCCCTCATCATTCCTTTGATAATAAAAGTCTTCAATTAGCAACATTTCAATATAATGGAAAATTTATATTAAATTTAGCTAAAAAATATTCAGATAATTTTTATTGGATATTTAAACCACATCCAAGGTTTAAAGAAAATGTTATTCGAAATAATATAATGTCAGAAAAAGAAATCAATAATTATTTTTCAACATGGGAAAAATTAGGGAAAATTCATACTACAGCAAATTACATAGAGTTGTTTTATAATAGTGATTATATGATTACTGATAGTTGTGCATTTTTAGCAGAATATCTACCTACTGAAAAACCTGTGCTACATCTATTTAACACAGATAATTTTAATGAGTTAGCCAAACAAATTATTAGCAGTTATTACAGAATAACCAACATAAATGAATTAAAGGATACTTTTAACAAGGTAATATTAATAAATAATGATTATAAAAAAGAAGAAAGATTAAAAAAAATACCTCTAATTTTCGATAAAAAAGAAATGGCAAGTATAAAAGTTTATAAATTTTTTAATAAAATTTTAGGAGTAAAATATGAAAAATAAAATAGGATATACATGTGGAGTTTTTGATTTATTTCATATCGGTCATTTAAATGTTTTAAAAGAGGCAAAAAAAAGTTGTGATTATTTGGTTGTTGGATTAGTTACTGATGAAGAAAGTATTGAAAGAAAAAATAAACGTCCCTTTTATTGTTTTGAAGAAAGAAAAAAAATATTAGAATCTATTAAATATGTTGATAGAGTCATAAAACATGTCGCTTGTAATGATTTATCTGAATGTAAAAAAATTGGGGCTTCTATACAGTTTGTAGGGAGTGATTGGAAAGGAACTGATTTGTATAATAAAATGGAGATAGATTATAAGAAATATGGAATTAAAATTAAATATATAAAGTATACGAAAGGAATATCAAGTACAAAGTTAAGAAATATAGTTCCTGCTTCAGATATAAAAAAAATATAAAAATCCTCCCGTTTGGGAGGTTTTTTAGTGGTTTATATTTGTTTAAGGTTGCCTGCGGCTTCTTTCCCGTTATCTGAAATTACTTCAAATTCAAGACGCGTTCCTTCGTTCAAAAATATTCCTGCAGCCTTGACTGCTGTTATGTGAACGAATACATCTTTTGATCCATCATCCGGTTGAATAAAACCATAACCTTTTTTGGCGTTAAACCATTTTACTGTTCCTTTTGTCATCAATTTCCTCATAATTAAAGTTAATAATATGAAAATATGATGGAAGTAAAAGATAAACAAGCCATAAACAAATTTAAAAATCTTTATACCTTGACCATATTAACAAGTAAGAATTATAAATCTTTTGATGTATAACTCAAGAATTATTTAAAAGAACAAATTCCTGTTTTTCCAGATTATTCTTGATATTTAGCAAAAAATAGTAATAATAGTATTCATTATGATAGAAAATAAATGTATGTATTTTGGGGTGTGTGGTGGTTGCCAGATTCAAGGTTTGAATAGGACAGAATATGAGTCGCAAAAAATGAATCATTTGATTGAAGTTTTGGGTGATATTTCCTTTGAAAAAATGAATCCTATTATAACCTTTGAAAGTGGGATACGAAGAAAGGCAACCTTTAAAATTGATTATGGTTGTAATATTGGCTTTTTCAAAGCTAAATCAAATGATGTTGTTCCAATTATGAAATGTCCATTGTTGGTGGATGAGATAAATGCTCTTATTCTTCCTTTGCGAAAACTTTTTAAATCTTTTGTAAAAAGAAGTGATGGAAGTATTGTTGTGGCAAGGGTTGATAATGGTGTGACTTTGCATTTTGAAAATATAAATATAATGCTTCTTGACAAACAAAAAATTAAAGAATTCGCCGAAAAATATAATATTCTTCGTATTACTAACGGTGCAGAAGAACTTTATAAAAAGGAGGAGCCTGTTGTAGTTTTTAATTCTGTGAAAATTCCTTATCCGCCAAAAACTTTTTTACAGCCGGCATTGATGACTGAACAAAAAATTGTTGATGTAGTGTTTGATTATTTGAATGGGAGAAAGTTCAGTAATGTCGGTGATTTTTTTTGTGGACTTGGACTTTTTTCATTTTATTTAAAGGATGTCGCTGACAGGGTTTTTGCATTCGATTGTGATGAGGATGCTGTGCATCAATTAACAAGGATTGTCCATTCACGTCATTTCAATATTGAAGCAAGGCAGACTGATTTGTTTGTTCATCCTGTGAAGTCGGAAAAACTTGATGAACTGGATTTAATTGTTTTGGATCCGCCACGGGATGGAGCAAAGGCTCAGGTTTCAGAGATTGCAAAAAGCAAGGTTAAAACCCTCGTGTATGTTTCGTGTAATCCGTTGGCATTTAAAACTGATGCAAAAATCCTTACTGATGGTGGATATAAGTTGAAAAAAATTACACCAGTTGATCAATTCCCAAATACCAAGCATTTGGAATTAGTTTGTCTTTTTGAAAGGGATTAATAAGTGTCGTCAAGTAAAGATTATTTAGATTTTATTATTGAACAGTTATCAGAACTTGATGACATAACATACAGGGCGATGATGGGGGAATATATTATTTATTATCATGGAAAAATTATTGGTGGAATATATGATAATCGATTTCTTGTAAAGCCGACAAAATCCGTAATGACTTTGATACCAGATGCAAAAATGGAACTTCCTTATCCTGGTGCAAAGGAAATGGCTTTAGTTGATGATGTAGATGATAAGCAATTCTTAAAAAAATTGTTAGATGCAATTTTTTGAGATGTTTAAAATTAATTGTTAAACAGCTTTTCTTTTTTCTTCGTTTTTAATTAGTTTTTTCAATTTTTTCATTTCAATAGAAATAAGCCAAATAGAGAAAGTTGCCGCTAAACATTCGGTTATTGGGGTAACCCATAATACACCCTTTATTCCCAATATTTTTGGAAGAAAGTATATTGTTGGAATGAAAAAAACGGTAAATCTTGAACCGGCGGAAAGAACAGCCATCCATGGCCTTCCAATGGCACGGAAGAAATTGCTTGTTATTATGCAGGCCGCAATAAAGATTTGTCCGGTGAAAATTATGCGGAATGACATACTTGCAAAATCATAGTAAAGTTGTGAACCTGTGCCAAACATCCTTATGAAAATATACGGAAATGATTGAAGTAAAATCGAAAATACAAGGCCGATGGATATTGCTGCTTTAAGAGTTGTTTTGAATGTTTCCTTTACTCGTTTATAATTTTTTGCACCATAGTTAAATCCAACGATAGGTTGAAGTCCAATTCCCAAACCAATCATAAATGACATGAAAATTTGGTTGACCTTTGCGGTTAGGGCATAGGCAGAAAGCGGGATATTGCTTCCGTAAATACTTTCGGCACCATATTTTTTAAGAGCATTATTGTATGCTATGACGACGAAAGTTATTGCTGATGAAATAAAGAAATTTGATATACCATAAATTATAATTTTCTTTATTATTGGAAAACTTAATTTAAGGCTTTTTATTTTAATTTTCATTGCTTTGAATTTTGGAAGATAAAGTATTGCCCATATAAATGCAAATACTTCGGAAATAACAGTTGCCCATGCTGCACCAGCAATTCCCCAATCAAATGTGAATATGAAAATAGGGTCTAAAATAAGATTTAAAATTGCACCAATGAGCATTGAAATCATTGCATATTTGGGACTTCCATCGGCGCGTATGAATGTGTTTAATCCCATACCAAGAAGAAAAACCGGGGTGCCGACAAACATAATTTGGGCGTAAGTTTTTGCAAGTGGAAAAATTTCCTTTGTTGCTCCAAAAAATTTCAACATATTATCAAGAAATATATAAGAAAATGCAGTAATGATTAATGGAAATATAATTAATAAGCTTATTACATTACCAAAAATTTTTTCTGCAATTTTTTTATGTCCCGCACCAAGTTGAAGTGAAAAATATGCAACACCACCATCGGAAATACAACTTGCAACTGCCATACCAAAAATAAAAATAGGAAATATTATTGATGTTGCAGCATTGCCAAGATATCCACAATAATTGCCTACAAAAATTTGGTCAACCATATTATACAAAGAACTTACCAAAAATGCTATTATTGATGGTAGGGCGAATTTGATAATCAATTTCTTTATTGGTTTTGAGGCCAATTCATTTATATTTTCCATTCAAAATACCTTAAAATATAAAAAACTTTTCTAATTTATGGTTCGAAATTCTATATCTCGAAAAAATAAAATTCAAGAGTTATTTAGTTTATTTTTTTACACCAAATGCACCATATACATTTATCTTTTCATACTTATCATTATTGGTGTCACCACCGACGCTTGTTGTGGATAAAGTATATTTTCCAACTGCTTCGGTTGGTCTGTTGGTTTCTATACCATACATTGCCCCATCAAGTGATGATGTAAAGGTTGCACCAGCACCGAAAAGAATACCCTTTGCATTGGTTGAATTAGTAATGGTTAGGTTGTTATTTTTTGTAAAACCATCATCATTTTTAAAGTTTATATTGCCAACTTTAAAAGAATACCAATCTTTGAAATCAAGAGTTAAATCGCCAATACCGGTATCATTATTTATGATTAATTTTGCAGAACCGCTTACATCTTGATTTTCAGTTGGAATTGATGAATTTTTTCCAACCTTTTCAACATATGCAAATGTATTACCTGAGAATAAATATGTTTGACCAGCATTTATATCATTACCATAATCATTTTTTAGCAAAGTTTGATAACCTGTTTTAAATTGATTTATACCACTATAGAATGGATAAACACTGTTTGATGAATTTGTTTGAAAACGAGAAGGATCATTTTCGATTATACTTGCTTCACCATTATAGCTGGTTGTGTTTTTAATATTCCAAAGTCCGAAATCAGAGAATGTAAGTTTTGCATCATATCCGCCCAAACGAACGGTATTTGAAATGTTGTTTATTTTGCTTACTGAAAAATCAGGATTTTTTTTCTGTATAATGCTTAAAACTAAATTAAGTTTTTCTATATCTTTTACAGAAAATTCGTTACCGTTTTCTGGAATTGCGATACCAGTTAATGATGTAAATTCAGCTTTTTCTTCGTTAGAAGCATTTTTTTCTTTTACCTTTTTAATAAGTTTTGATACATAATCCTTTCTTGCATTTATTTCAGAATCAAAGTTTCCACCAGCATATATGAAATTTTTTACATTCGGCATAAATACATAATAATTTTCAACAGTGCTTAGTGTTTTGTTTGTTGTAGCGATATGAGATAATGTTGCTTCTTTAAAATCACTTGCTTTAAATTGAACATTATTTGTGTCTTTTGATAGTGATAATATATAATCATCTAATAAATCACTATATTCATATTGAATAGTTGCAGAATCACCATTTGCACTAATCAAAGAATTGTTTTTATCAAGGTCTATATTTGGAATGTATTTTACATCTTTGATAGCTGTTAAAATGTATGACTCTTTTTTGTAATAATTTACATAGTTTGCAAGAGAAAATATTTTATCATCAGTAAATGTTGTATCTAAGGTTTTAATTTTAGATATTATGAAAGCCTTTATTGCATCAAGGTTTGCTGTCTTGTTGGAAATTATTGTTTCAAGGCTGGCTTTTATTTCTTCGTATGTAGAACCTTCTATATCTTTTATACGTTTTTTTATTTCATCTATATATAGATTTTCGACTCTTGTTATATAGTCAGTATATGCTGTATCACCAGTGAATGAAGATAGTTTTATATCCTTTGCCTTTACAGCATTTGTTGAAAGCCATTCGGCATAATCCTTGTCTGATGAAAAGTCACTTCTTTTTTTATCTAAAAGATAAGTGGTATATATTTTTAGTTCCTGTTCATTCTTTTCATATCCGCCAAAAGTTTGTGCCGATACAGTTCCATTGTCGTATGCATCAAGTATAGATGAAATAGTTGATAAACGAACAGTACTAGTTAATAAATTATGTATTTGAGTATTGGTGTTAGTCAAAGATGTGAGCTTTGTATTTTTATCTGTTAAAATATTTTCAAAGAAACTTTCATCGTATTCTGGATAGTAAATTGTTATTATAGGAATTATTTGTTTGCTTAATTCTTTCATTTCATTTGATATTGGGGCATTATTAGCTAAATTTGTAGCAAGGGAAAGATATTGAGTAATTAAAGTGTTAAGTTTTTTTGCATCAGCATCCTTTGCCAAAAGATTATTCATATAATCAATATCATTTTCTGAAATTTTTGTGTTGTTGGATACCTGGAGTTTGTTATATGCATTTATTGCGTTTTTTATTACAGATTTGTTTTTCTCATTGATAACGTTGGAAATAGTAGGAATTCGCGAAAGAGAAGATAATACCTTATTGGAGCCCCTTTCCGAAGAATTGTTATTTTTGTTTTCATCTTTGTTCTTATTACTTCTTTGATTTGGGTCATTATTTCTTGAAATATCCGTTCCACCGGTGGAAAGACATCCGGTTAAAATAAGCAATGAACAATAGGTAAAAATTTTTTTCATTTTCTTCTCCTAAATCCCTGTTTTTATTATGTCTTAATATAAGAAAAAAGTCAAGGAATAAAAGATTAAAGCTTGTAAAAAAGCCCATCAAAAAGATGGGCAGTTTTTTTTGTTTATCATTAACTATTTTTTTGCACGTTCTATGTATGTTAAATCGTCGGTTGAAATAACAATTGCATCACCTGCATCAATAAACTGTGGAACCATAACACGAATTCCATTATCCAAAATTGCAGGCTTGAAAGAACCAGTTGCTGTTTGGCCCTTTACAACAGGTTCAGTTTCTGTAATTGTGCAAGTCGCATTTTTAGGAAGTTGAACAGAAATTGCTTTACCTTCAATAAAACTGATGATTACTTTCATACCATCTTGAAGAAGAGGTGCACGTTCACCAAGCAAATCTTTTGAAATATTGATTTGTTCATAACTTTCTTGATCCATGAAAACAAAATCATCACCTTCGGCATAAAGGTATTGATAATCCTTGTCTTCAGCAGTTAATTTTTCAACTGTATCAACAGTTCTCCATCTTTGTTGTGTTTTAAGGCCAGTTTCTACATCACGCATTTCGACCTGGATAAATGCGCCACCTTTACCTGGTTGAAGGATTTGAATGCCAATAACTGTGTATTGTTTACCATTATCAAAGATAACCCAACCTGGTCTTATTTGGTTTGCTTGTTGTTTCATAATATTACTCCTAAATTATTTTTTAAGTGAGTTAAGGATATCTGAATATTTCCAAAATTTCAATATAAATTTAATAATTGGAAAATTTTATTGAAATCAGAATTAAATTTTTTTAGTATACTTTGTATTGAAAACAGGAGTATAAAATGGCAATTGTATCTTTATTATTTGGAGTTTTTATTACAGTTTTAAATGTTATAAAGTCTTTTATGACTAAAAAGGGGACGAGGTTTTTTTCATCTAATTCTATAACCTTTTCAAATGCGTTGTTTATGGTTGCAATTTTGTGTGTGATTTTGCCATTTAATCAAAACTATTTTAGTGCTTTTAATGATATGTCAAAAAATACTGTTTTAGGGTTTACATTTTCTATTTTAAAAGGTTTTTCTCTTTATATATCAATAAAATATATAGCTGAACTTGCAAGAGAAAGTAATTCTTCTTCAGTATTTGCGGGTTTTATATCTTTGGGAATAGGTTCGGTTGTTAATAGCCAACTTCTTTCTGATAATTTAGCACCTTTGCAATTATTTGCTTGTATAGCACTTGGAATTTTGGGAGTAGTGTTCTTTTTTTGTGGGCCGGTTAATGATTTATCAAAAAAGGGAAAACTTTCTTTTATTTGTGTAACGCTTGTTATTGTATTTAATATGATGTCGGATAAAATAGCTACACGTGAACTTAATTGGTTTGCTCATTTGTTTATAAGTAATTTGGTATTTTTCTTTGTTTGTTTATTTAGGTATGGAAAGAATATTTCCAAATTGGTAAATGATTTTAAAAATCCATTATTAACGATTATTGGATTGTTGTATTTTATTGAAAATTTCATAGTTCTTTATACTATGGGAGTATATTTACCAGTAAGTTTGACCAATGTATTTATGCGACTTGCTGCACCGATAACAATGATTTTATCATCCTATATATATAAGGAAAGGACCCCGCGTGAGCAATTGTTGTTTGGGGGATTGGCATTGTTGTTTGCTTTCCTTATATTGTTTAAATAATTTGACATAACTATTTGTTTTTTCTATAAAATATTAGGCATTTGACAAAAACAATAATATTCTTGACATTTTTGAAAAAAAGTTCTATTTTGGATATACCTTAACTAAATATTAGGAGTTTTAAAATGGAAAAAAAAGAACCTATATTAACACCTGCAAAATCTTCTGCTTCTGAAGTAGAAAATAAAAAAGTTATTAAAGAAAGTAATGAAAAAGTTTCTTCTAAAAAATCTTTTAAAGAAACAACAAAGGAAAAGCTTGCAAAGGCAAAAGCTAGAATAAAAGAATTAAAAGAAAAATTAAAAAACAAGAAACTTTCTGATAAACAAAAAAAGTTTACAATTGCATTTCTTGTTTGTGTTGTTGTTATACTTCTTACTGTTTGGGTAATTTCCCTTTTCAATACAGATAAAGCAAATGTTGCATCTTTGGCTTCTGCAAAACCTGTTGTAGCAGTTAAAAAAGTTGAACCAAAGAAAGAAGATAAAAAAGAATCTTTCTGGTCAAGACTTTTCTCTAAGAAAGAAAAGAAAGAAGAAGTGATTGCCCCTTCTTTTGATATAGTTCGTATGGAAAAGGGAGAAGCTGTTATCGCTGGTCAAGCAGGTAAGGGCGATGTTGTTCATATTCTTGATAATGGTCGCGAGATTGGTCAAGAAAAAGCTGATGCAAATGGACAATGGGTTTTCATTCCAAAGAAAGCTTTGGCTGATGGAAACAGAAAACTTTCACTTTATGTAATTGATAAGAATGGTAAGAAAATTAAAAGTAAGCAATCTGCTGTTCTTCGTGTATCAAAAAAAGCAAATGATGAAGTTGCTGTGATTGTTGGTGATAAAAAACAATCAAAAGTTTTGAAGGCTCCTAAGGGTCAAGAAATTGGTGTTCTTCGTATTGCTAAAATTGATTACAATGATGAAGGTTCATTTAAAGTTGAAGGTATGGCAAAGAAAAATGCTATTGTTAACCTTTACATGAATAACAAACTTGTTTCTTCTGTTAAGACTAATGAGTTTGGTATTTGGACTGTTGATGCTGAACTTGAACTTTCAAAATCAAAGCAAGTTATTCGTGCTGATATGTTGGGTTCAAAGGGTAAGGTTGCAAAACGTGTAGAATATACTTTCACACCAGTTCTTTTCGATGGCGAAAATGCAATGACAGTTATTAAAAAAGGTGATTGTCTTTGGAATATTGCTGTTCGTGAATATGGTCGTGGTGCTGATTACGTTATTATATTCGAAACAAATAAAAAACAAATCAAGGATCCAAATAAGATTTATGTTGGTCAAGTATTTTCTGTTGTTAAAAAAGACAGTGATACTTTTAAATCAATGAAAAAATCTAAAAAATAATTATCGATTTTTGTTTCAAAATACCCCATCTGTTTGATGGGGTGTTTTTTATGTACACTTCATGCCTATGAAGACAAAGTTTAGTTAATATTATTTGGATAGTTGTGTTCTGAAAAATGTGCGTTGTCTTTTTGCATACTGTCTTGTTAAAAGGACAAGTTCATTTTTTGCTTGGTCAAGAGTTATTGTGTTTGAAAGATATTTTGATATTGTTTCAACACCGATGATTTTGAATATAGAAGCATTATCTGGATAATTTAATGAAAGTAAATTCTTTACTTCATCAATGACACCCATTTTGAACATTTCTTCTGTTCTTAATTTTATTCTGGTTTCAAGTTCTGACATTTCAAAATCGATAATTTTTAAGTCAAAATCAATATCTGGGACAGGTTTAATTTTCTTTTGCCTTTGCCATACAGAAAGAGGAGTCCCCGTTGCACGAAAAACTTCTATACCTCTTAATATTCTTTGTTTATCAGATGGTAGAACTTTTTTGCAAAGGTCAGGGTCATATTTTTTTAATATTTCATAAAGGTCAGAGTTTTTTGCATGTAAACCTTCTTTTCTTACTTGATTACGAATATTTTGTGGAATAGTTGGAATGACGGATAAACCTTCGGTTAATGCCTTTATGTAAAAACCTGTTCCGCCGACAATGAATGGTGTTTTTTTGTTTTTTAAAGTATCTTCTATTTCTTTTTTTGCGTATTCGCACCAAAGAGATGCATCCATTTTTTTTGTGCCATCAAAAAATTGATAAAGTTTATGCGGAACTGTTTCGTAATCGGTTTTTGAAGGACAGGCTGTAAGTATAGGAAGCTCACGGTAAACTTGTTGACTGTCAGCATTTATTATTACACCGTTATTTTCAAGAGCAAGTTTTATTGCAAGTGAACTTTTACCGCTGGCTGTTGGACCACAAATAATATATGCTTTTTGTTTCATAAATTCCTCTTGAAATTTTTTCTTATATTAGCAATAATAAAACATAAATAAAATATAATCAAAGGATTTTTATGTTTGGAAAGTTAGGGTCAAAAATATCATCAATTTTTTCGGGTAAAAAACTTGATGAAAATATGCTTGAAAGTTTGGAAGAACTTCTTATCACATCGGATATTTCCTATGATGATGTCGTAAATTTTATTGATGTTGTGAAAAGTAAAAAACTTGGTAAGGATGCAACTTCGGATGAAATTAAATCTATTTTAAAGGATGAAATTTTAAAAATTCTTAGGCCGGCTGAGACTAAGTTTGATATATCAACTGCAAATCCATTTTCTGTTGTGATGATTGGTGTTAATGGAAGTGGAAAGACTACAACCATTGGAAAACTTTCTAATTTATGGAAAAAGCAGGGAAAAAATATTGCGGTGATTGCTTGTGATACATTTCGTATTTCTGCGACCGAACAACTTAAAGAATGGACAGATAAAGTTGGTGTTTCATTGTTTTATCGTGATAATGCCGATCCGTCAGGTCTTGTCTATGATGGGTATAATCAGGCAAGGGCACAGGGAAAGGATGTTATAATTGTGGATACTGCTGGACGTTTGGCAAATAATGAATCCTTGATGGCAGAACTTCAAAAAATAATAAAAATTGTCAAAAAAGTTGATAGTAATGCTTCGACAAAAACACTTTTGGTTTTGGATGGCAATGGCGGGCAAAACAGCCTTCTTCAGATGGAAAAGTTTGGGGTGAATATTAAAATTGATGGTTTTGTTATTACTAAAACTGAGGGCTCATCAAAATCAGGTTTTGTGATTTCACTTATAAAAAAATACAACCTTCCAATTTACTTTGTTACTGATGGGGAAGGGGTGGATGATATCCACGAATTTGATGCTGAAAAATTTACAAACAGTTTATTGGAGATTTAAAGTCTTGCATAAAAAAAATAATCTTTTATAATTGTTTTTGAAAGGTTTAAAATGAATAGTGGTTCAAAAGAAAAAATTATAAAGGTTGCGATTAAAGAGTTCGCTGAAAAGGGATACGAACCTGTGACGACCCGTGATATTTGTACAAAGGCTGATATTAATATTTCTGCTATTTATTACTATTTTCAAAATAAACGTGGTCTTTATGAAGAAGTTCTTCGTCGTGTCGTTGAAATTTTGAATTCATATCTTGGCGATATAATAAAGGAATATCAAGAGTTTAAAAAATATCCTCCTGTTGCTTCGGATTGTAGGGATATGCTTCAACGAATTATTCATAAGTTTATTGAGGGAATATGTATTCCTAAAATGCCAAAGGAAATTACGACCATTTATTTGATGGAATATGTAAAACCTTCGGAATGTTTTTATATTTTCGAGGAAAGTTTGAATAAAGTGTATATGCCAATTGTAACTGATTTGTTGATTGAGGCAAATGAAGGTAAAATGACTGAGGAAGTGGCAAAACTTTATACGTTTATGTTGTTTTCACAAATTTTTAATGTTGCAGTGCGAAAAGACTCTATTTCTAGGATGATGGGATGGGAAAATTATTCAGAAAAGGAGATAAAAAAGATTTGTGAAGCAATAGATAACAGCTTCATTTTATAGGATTTTTTTATTTTTTACAAAAAATTCAAACAAACGCTTGATTTATTTTTTTATTAGGTGTATAGTCCTATTTATATTTAACAAACAAAAAGGATAAAATTATGAAAAAAGTTTCAATGTTGGCTTTGGTCTTTGTTTTGGCATCAAATGGGGCTATGGCTGGTGGATTTTCACTTTCTGAGTATTCAACAACATCTCTTAGTCGTGGATTTGCAGGTATGGGTGTTGTTGGTGATGATTATTCGGCAATTATCTCAAATCCTGCTGGTATGACACTTGTAAAAGATGGTATACAACTTGGTGCAAGTTTTGTTGATATTTATGCTAATCTTAAGAATAATAAAGGAACGGAAACAGATAGCCTTAATATCTTTTCACCTGTTCCATCATTTTTTGCGCAAACAAGTATAAATGATAAAACAAAGGTTGGATTGGCATTCTATACTCCATACGGTATTGGAACTGATTATGATAGAAATTGGTGGGGTAGGGATGAAGCATTGAAATCAGAAGTTGTTGTTTATGATTTCACACTTTCTGGTGCGTATGAATTGAATAGCAAGTTAAGTCTTGGTGCATCTGTTTCAACACAATATACAACTGCTATATTAACTAATACTGCATCTAGTGGTGCACTTTATTCTGAAATAAAAGGAAATAATGGTGATGATTTAACTTATGCTTATACCTTGGGTGCGATGTATAGTGTTAATGAAAATAATAGATATGGAATTTCCTATCGTTCAAAATCAAAACATAATTTAACAGGAACACATATGTTGGTTGCAAATGTTGATATTCCAAGCAGCCCTTTTGGACCTCTTTCAGCAGGAACAGTATTAAAAGGTGATGCTCATGCAACAATTACCCTTCCTGAAAATTTGATGGTTTCATCTTATCATAAATTGGATGATAGATTGGCTTTGTCTGCTTCTGTTAAATGGACAAGATGGAGCAGATTTAAAAACCTTGATGTTTATGGTTTAACAGGTCTTAATAGGACGGTTGAAAATTGGCGTGATACATGGACATTTTCTGTTGGTGCCGATTATGACTATTCAAAGGATTGGACATTTAGACTTGGTTTAGAAGTTGAACAAACTCCTATTCCATCAGATGCACATAGAACTGCAAGAATTCCTGATGATAACAGAAGAATTGCTGCATTGGGTGCAAGTTATAAGTTTGATGGTGGAAAGGTTGACTTTGGTTATGCTCATATCTTTATTGATGGTGGTAATGCACAATATCCAAATTCTTCAACATTTGATACTGAATATGATTTGCATATAAACATGTTTAGTGCTGCTGTTCAATATTATTTCTAGTATTATCTCTTGTGTTAAAAAAGACCTTCTGTGAAAACAGGAGGTTTTTTGTTGCGAAATTGTCTTTTTTGGATTATTATTTTTTATGTTAACTATTAATGGAGGTTTAAATGGTAAAAAAAATAGTAAAATCTGGTGAAGAGTATGAATTGAAAAAACAAAAGTCAAAAGCAAAAAAAATTGCGTGGATTTTTTCTATTCTTTGGGTGATTTTTGCTGTGTTTCCTATTACTACTTATTTTTACAGAAATTCGATTGCTATTAAAAATTTTGTTGTAGTAAGTGGTGTTTACGAAGCAAACAAAGTTTTGATGGAACAATATAATGATCTTTCAAATAGTCTTTCGAAAAAAATAAATATTTCAAAATATACATCAAAAATTGCTGTGGCTGAAATTAAACTTGATAAAGTTTCAAATAAAACTGAAAAGGTTGCAAAGACAGCTAATTTGCTTTCAAAAATTGGTGTAAAGGGCGCTGATAAAGTTGCTGATACATCAGAAGCATTACAAAAACAAGTGGATAAGGTTAATAAAGAAATAAAAGAAAAAACATCTGAGGTTTCAAAAAATTTGGAACGTGATTTGGATAAGACATTAAAAGATGAACTTAAATCATTTGGTCAAAACCAAATGCAAAAACAACTTAATCTTTCTGATACAAATTATAAAAATTTGACCGCTGGAAATTATGGTATTATGACTGAAGAGGCAAGAAAAATTTCTGCATCAATTTATGCTGAACTTTCAAAAACAAAAATTGGTATCGTTCGTAATCTTATGAAACAAATCAATACATATTATAATTGGATTTCTCTTTTTGTTATATTGTTGATTATTGCGATTGGGCTTGTTCCTGTTTTTGTTGCATTAAAGATTGCAAAATTCCTTTCAACAACATTTACAACTTGTCCATATTGTGGAAAGATGTTTATATCAAAAAAGGCAAAACTTAAACTTCTTACATTAATAAAGTTTTGGTAATTTGTAGTTGTTAAAATTTTCCCCGTCAATGTGGCGGGGATTTTTTATTGTAAAGGCTTTATGCAATATATACAACTTTTTACAGGATTATATACAACCCATGGGAAATTTTGTACATCTGTACATGATGTTTGATTAGGTGTTCCAACATCAGCACGTCCTTTAGTGAATATTTCATTATCTCTTCGACACCACTTTGTGTAACATACACCGTTTATCATAACCTGATAAGAATCGTCGCAGGAGAAAGGTATACACTTACCTTCAAGAGAGGATTGCCAATCATCTCTTCTGTTACAGTTGCATGTAGTTGTTACCTCAGCATTATTAACTCTGTTTGTCGTAATTTGTGTATGTGTTTTGTTTTCATCCATCATTACCTCTTTAGGAGAATTGGCTGTAGCCCTTGTATCCCTGCTACAGTTTTTGGTAGGATCTGCTTTATTAGAACAGCCCCATATAGAGTTTGAATGTGTGTATGGATTGCATGTGAAGCATCCCCACATCTTTGTTTTTTTGTTATAATTTAATCCCCAGTATTTACCATTTGTCTTTTTTTCAACCCTTATTTTTTTCAATTGGTCAACAGAACAAGTGCTTAGACATGCACTTACACCCTTTGCGGTAGTTTTTACAAGAGAACCGTCAGTGCCGTTTTGATTAATAAGGGTGATATTATCCTTTACTCCATTTTTTAAATCAGCAAGGGTATAATCACCACATGTCCATTTATTTGCATCTTTGTTAAAGTATGCATATTGGCATGGATTGCAGTTTTCTGATGATTTAGCATTGCTTTTCGAAATAAGGTGACAGGTAGGGGCTTTATTTGGATGATTAAATATGGTATTATTTGCATCTTTCAAATTATTAAACTTCTCATTTTCTATTGATTCATTATATGTATAGTCAACGCCGGTAACCTTGAAAAATGAATAATTTTGACTTTCCAATGATTTGCACTTTTTAATAAAATCTGTTTTATCAAGTGTGCAATAATATTTTCCGCCTTCGGCAGTTTGTTTGTATTGAATGATACCTGGTTCCTTGCCACCAAGTTCCGGAACATCAACATATCCGTTATTTCCAAGTGTACTGATTAAGGTTCCTTTTTCATCAACAATTTTCATAAGAACTTTGCCTTTGCATTCATTAAGATTGGTTTTATCCTTGCAAACCCAATAGCGAGTAGAATTATCTTCCCATTTAATGGAATTAGGATGTCCTTGCCATTCAGGAATTGTATCACGAGGGCAGCAGTTACTTGGTCTGTTTATTCCTGTGCAATTTTCTCCATTTGGGGTATTGGTATTTCCAGCATAGAAATTTTTTGCACAACAATATTTGTTACTGTTTTCATCCTTTGTGCAATATTTTGTAGAATTTCCTTTGGCAAATGCACCATCAGGAATACTTTCAAGCGTTTCATATTCAGTTTCATGTGCGGTGCAAGGAGATCTGTTTGTGGATTTTGCGCAAACGTAAGTTCCGTTAACTTCAACAGGAGAAGAACCATCATCACAGTTTACACCTTCTAATTCTGTTTGTCTTAACACTTTACATGCATTTACACAACTGACCAAGCCGATAGGTGATTTACCTTCTTTGTGTTCAATATTTTTGAAGTTTGCATAGAAACCCTTTATTAAATAAGGTTTTGCGTTATTTTCTTCTTCAGTAGCATCAGTGGTGTTGGAATGTGTTGCAATGTTTACACCATTTTTTATTATGTAAGCTGATAAATATTTATCATTATTAAATGTTTTCCATTTTGTTGTTGAAACGCAGTGAAAACCGACAGCAGATTCTTCGTCATCGCCGGTTATAGCATCAGTGCAGTATGACTTATTTTCCTTTAGACTGTCACATGTAACTATTGCATTTTTAGAACCGTTTATGCAATATTTTGTGACATATAATTCCTCATCCCCTGTTGCATCACTTCCCGTGCAGACATAGCTTACATGATCTTTGTCATCTGGGTTATTGTCAACAGCTTTTAACGATACAAATAGTGTATCAGCGTTTGTTTTTATGTATTCATTTCTTGTAGAGGCAAAATTATGGTATTGTTTCATACAATTCAATTCTGCTTGAAGTCTTAATTCATCCTTGTTTAATACGGTATCAGAAGATCTTTTTGATGTAAAATATTGGTATGTAGCGAGCATCAAGCCCATTATAAGAATCACAAATATATTCATTTTTCTCCCTCTTTTTATCTGGATAGTAATTTTTTACCCTACTGTCCTGAAAAAATCAACAAAATTTTAAGATATTTATTTCATAAAATGCTTTACATTTCAATAAATATATGATAAAATTTCGTTAGAAATTGAATGAGGAAAGGACTTGAAATGAAAAATCTAAAAAAGTTTTTTGTATTGTTTTTATGCTTTTCTTTCGTATTTGGTGCAGATACATTGACATTTGCGGCAAAGAAAAAGTTAAGATCAGCAAGTAATAAAGCAGGTAGTAAGAAGGGATCTTCTAAAAGATCTGGTTCAAGTAAAAGTAAAAGATCTGGTTCCGCAAAAAGTAAAAGATCTGGTTCGGCAAGAAGTAAAAGATTTGCTGGTGGTGGTACTACTGGTACTCGTACAAGTGGTTCTGTAACATCCGCTGGTGGAAATGGTCCGACTCTTTCAAAAACAACAGAAGAATGTCGTTCGGCATATGTTGATTGTCTTGATACACAGATTAAGGCATATCTTGCAAAATATTCCTATCTTAATGAGGATGCCGCAGTAGAAGCTCTTCAAGAAACGGGCGATCCTATCCGTTGCGCATATTTTGATAAGGAATTTGCGGGTGATAATTCAAAGAAGAATATAAATGAACTTTATTTCTCTTATAATTATTTCTGTGATAGTGTTACAACAGTGACTGGTGAATCTGGTCAACCAGTTTACGAGTGTACTGCAAATAATACAACAAATGCATTTGCAACAAAAAATTCATCCGCATATTATAAGGAAACACTTAGAAGATTGGATGCGAATGAACTTGTTCTTTTAAATTTTGGAGAAACAACACTTGGTCAAAATATAAATAAAAAAATAGCTGCAAATGAGGTTATAACATCAGTTTCTTCTGCAGATTTGGAACAAATGTTTGAAGAATTGGGCGTTAGTGAAAAGGAATTAGATAATTTAGATAATAAAGAAGGTAATAAAAAAGGTAATGAAAAAACAGTTGAAATGTTTTCCATCAGTGTGGTTCCACCTATCAGTGCGGGTTCCTTGAATCCAAAGGGTCTTTTCCAAAAGGCGCATAATATTTGTATGAAACTTGACAGATTGGATGAAAAGGGTATTGGCCTTAGTTCTGAGGATCTTGCAAGCCTTAAATCCTATATCCAAAAATTGTCACAAAGCAATTGCCGTAATGATTACGAAAGCAGTGATTTGAAGCAAAACAGATACGCAAAGTATTATCAAAACGGTGAGTGGAAAACATGTCCAAATGGATATAGATACAATGCTGATGCTGAAACATGTGAGGCAAAGGCTGGCGTTACATCAGAAGATGGTGTTGCCGTAACACCACAAACTTATGATACTGGTTTCTTATCAGCAAAGGCATCGTGCGATTCATATCAACAATCATTAATATCTGCAAGAACACAGCTTTATGCTAAGTTTAAAGATAGAATGAAAAATTACATCAATCAAAATATTTCTCAACTTATCAAGAAAGAGGTAAGCAATCAGTCTGTTCTTGCTTCTGCTCAAGGTGAGATGAATCGTATTGTTGCTGAGGCTGAAGTAGATTTTTCTAAGGTTAAGGCTGAAACTACTCTTCAAAAGGCTGAGGCTGAAGCTAAGGTTGCAGAGGCTGCAATGAAAGCTGCTGAAACTAAGGCAAAATCTGTAGAAACTACTGCAGCTGCTAATGCAAAAATTGAAGAGGCCAATGCCAAAGTTGCTAAGACAGCTCAAACTTCTTTAGATAAAAATTTTGGTGGTGGAGAAACTTCTACATTAAGTCTTGGTACTGGTTGTTATGAATTTACACTTAATGGTGGTGGTGGCGGAACCAGAGCAAATAAATTTGCAAGTTGGGGGGAACTTGGTGGTCACGGTGGTAAATTATATCTAAAGGTTTGTGTAAAATCTGGAACTGTTACTGCTAAATACAATGTTGGTAAAGGTGGTGGAAGTGATACTAGTGGAACCGGAACAACAATTGTGTTTGATGATGCTAATGGTATTATAGGAAGTGGTGCAAAGGCTGGATTTACTTATGCTGCGTTGGGTGGCCCTGCCGGAACCGGTGGTAATGGAACAAAGAAAAATAAAAGCCGTAAGGGTGGTGCCGGTTGTACAACAGATGGAAGTGGAACTTGCACAACTGGTGGTGCAGGAAACGGTGGAAGCCAAGGAAGTATGTTGAGCTCTGGTGGATCCGGCGGAGATGGTTCCTTGGTTGCAAAATCTGTATAAAAATTCCCCTCAACCGAGGGGATTTTTTTTATTTGTTTGTGATTAATATAAAACCTGTTTTTCCTTTTTCAATTTTTTATTAAGGCGCGAATCAAAGATGATTTTGACCGGATATTG
>JAEEGL017066961.1_pt1 | contig 21597 bp, 12 predicted proteins | sample 9134231 | NCBI WGS metagenome assembly JAEEGL01 (sample SAMN16246548, study PRJNA631951) | gut metagenome | biome: gut microbiome; feature: rumen; material: fiber-attached | host: Bos | place: Iran: Karaj | collected 2018-10
GCAAGAACGCAGCGCTTGGTGCAGACCTTGCCGGCGCTGTTGGTGAACTCGAAGGTAAGAACGGCATAGCCATTATCTGCTTTCGCATTTGTCTGCCGGCTCACGATGAAGATATCGCCGGAGAGGAGTTCGCCGTCCCGGGTGACGGTAATGCTCTTGGAGCCACCGCCGGAAAGGCCGTTGTTCGTGCAGTTGAGAGAAATGTCCTTCTTGTCGCCGGCGCTTGCCAGACAGTAGCTATGATTCTTCATATGATCAAGCGTCACCTTGAAGGAACGGACATCGCCACCGACAATATTCAGCCGGATCAGACCGGAATAGCAACGGATGGAAAGGTGGCTGAATGAATTCGTCTCGGCATCGAACTCGATGGTGCTCGTGTTGGCCTGGGCAAAGAGGGCATACTTCAGGCCGGTACCGTCCTGCACGGCAGGAATGTTGAATTTAAGGTCATAGCGGCCGGATGTGCCCGTGCGGATGAAGTCGAAACCCACCGGGTTCTGCTGAGCGGCAATGAAGAATTTATCCCCATGGGTCGCGGCAGCATAACTGTCAGGGAGTTCGCCGGAGAAATAGGCCCACACACCACCACTGGCCGTAACGAAATCACCCCAGGGCGTGGTAATGTCATTGTCGTAGTTGTAAGAGAAGATGTTCATTTTGTCACCGGCGTCCCATTTGAACTTGCGGGGTTTCACATTGGGATCGCTGTTGAAACTGACTTTGGAGAGATCGTCTTCCTCGAATTCAATCTCGGGGAAGCCTACCTGGAAAGTAATGGTATTACTCTTTGAGGAAGATTCCACAGAATTGTCCTTGGCGCAGGAGAAGGCTGCGAGCGCTGCTACAGCGGCAGACAGCAAGATCATCGTCTTTTTCATGGCTTAATCCTCCCAATGTCCGCTGACGTCATTCTCCTGAGTCAGGTCATTCAAACCGAAATTGTTGGTAAACTGCCCGCTGGCCAGGAAAGATGAACACAGCTGCAAGATTTCGACTGTGACTGCAGGAGAGCAATACGTCCTCCGGCAGCCATTTGAGTAAATGATAGTACGCATACTTTTGTATTATTAAATATATTATTGTGTTATAGGTAATACGGTAAGAAAGTCGTTCATCGCGTCCTCCTGGGAGATGCCGTGGTTGCTGACAATCTCCTGCTGGGGGAATTCCAGAATGAGGCTTCCGCGGAGATCCGCCGGGGCTGTCCGGTACGGCGGAGTGTTGCTGCCGTAGTGGCGGAGGCAGAAGTTACGGTCGTTCGGAGCCGCTCTGTCATATCGGTCGTACTGCTGCTCGGGGAGCAGGAGGAAGTCGACGATCGGCTGCGCGATGTTCTCGGCAAGCCAGGTTGCGCCCATCCGGTGGGTGTCCCAATACTCGTGGCCCTCGGCATAGAGTTCGAAGATGCGCTCCCAGAAGATGCCGTTGATCAGCGCCTGATGCGGGTCGGCAGCATCCTGGAAACGATTGGATTCCCATTTGGGGTAATCCGCTTCGGGCTCGCCGTCCGGAACGGAGCGGCGGGCACGGGCGTGAACCGTCTCCACATATCCCATCGCCTTCTGCCAGTTGGCATCACCGGCTCCGGTGGACAGGTTCGCCGCCGCCTCGGCGGCAATCAGATACACCTCCGCAAAACGAAGGACGTAGAAGTCGGCGCGGCCGGAATTGGCGTCATAGGTAGGATCAAGATACTTCCGGAAGAAGGGCTCCATATCAGCATTGTAAATACGGTTGAATACCCGGCCCGGCGAAGGATACAACTCCAGGAAATCACCGGTATCCTGACGTGTATAGCCGTCATGCCAGATGGTGACGTCGAAGCGGGGATCCGGGCAGCTGACATAGATCTCACTCGTGGTCTGGGCATCGCCCTTGACGCCGCCGTGCGTTTCACACCATTTCTGGTACACGAAACGGGTGGGACGCCAGCGTCCGTAATTGTTGTTGTTGACGCTCACGTTAGCGGTACCTTCCGGGAAGCGAGGCAGCGACCGGATTGCGGTATAGTTGGAGGCGGAGGTGCCGGATTCCGGCGAATTCGTCAGAACGAAGATCCGCTCCTTGAGCGTATAATCCTCCGGATTGGTCCAGCGGAAGAGGTCCTGATACTTGGGCGCCAGCTCATAAGGACCGTGCTCAATGACATCCTCGGCGCAGCGGAGGGCCTCCTCGAAGGCCTTCTTGCTCACATCTTCCATCGAAGAGGATGCGGTGATGCCGTCGAGGGCTCCGCTGAAGTCAGGCTGGCTCACGCCGTAGCGTTCCTGCCGTTTGGCGGGATCCCAGAAGTTGTCATCCGAATGCGCCGTGAGCGTACCGATGGTCAGGTAAACATACGAAAGCAGGGACTGGGCGGCCCAGCGGCAGGGACGACCGGCGGCCTGGCCGGCCACCTCGAGTGTACGTCCATAGTCCCGCATATTCTCGAAGGCATACTCCAGATCTTCCACGATCTGGGCATAAACCTTCCAGAATGCGTCACGGGGCGCATTGGACTCCTCATAGTTGGTAGCCGTCCTGGTGCGGAGCGGCACGTCACCCCAGCCTCGTACCAGATAGAAATAGGCCAGCGCACGGTAGAAGCGGGCTTCGCCGCCGATCTCCCGTTTGAAGCCCTCATCTACAGGCGAATCCGGCAGATGCTCCAGGAGCCGGGTGGCGCGGTCCACGACCGCGAAGAAGCCGCAGTATTCGTTGTAATTGAGCGGATGAGAGGAATACTGGGTAAACGCGAAGGAACAAGTCCATCGCTGCTGGGCGTCCGTGAGTCTGGTCGGCGCGTCCCCCCAATGGATGAGCCCCGAGCAATCCATCAGGAACTCATTCATATTCCCGGTTATCATAGCGTCGCCGTAGAAGCGCATCAGCACGCCGTATATCTGAGCCTCCAGGGCACCGGTGGAGCCATAGGCGTCCTCATCACCGAGCGAAGTGGTCGGCTTCTCGTCGAGGAAGTGACAGGAGGTCAGAAGGACAAAAGCAGTCAGAAGGGTAAAAAACTTTTTCATATCGTCAGCTGCTTTAGAAAGTTAATCTTGCGTTAAACGTAACGGAGCGGGCACCGGGATAGGATCCCATGTCTGCGCCTTTCCGCCAGGCGGAACCGTAACTATTGACATCCGGGTCGAAGCCGGAATACTTGGTCCAGATAAAGAGGTTGGAGCCGGTGACACCGAGGTTGAGCCCCTTGATGACATTGTTCTTCTTGAAAGTGAAGTCGTAGCTGAATGTCACATTGGAGAGCCTCAGGTAGGAGCCGTCCTCGACGAAGCGGTCCGACATGATCTTAATGTCAAAACCCTCGTACTTGCCCAGGGCCGGATACTTCTGGCTCATATTCTCAGACGTCCAGGCCTTGTAGTAGGCATCCTTGCTGATATTGACGCCCAGGGTAGCGATATCGGTGTTCATCACCTCGTTGACGTTATAGATGTCGTTGCCATAGGATCCGACAAAGTTGGCCGACAGCGTGAAGCCCTTGTAAGTGAAGGTCGTATTGAAGCCGAAGGTGAAAAGCGGATTCGGGTCGCCGATGATGGTGCGGTCATAGTCGTCGACATAGCCGTTGCCGTCGAGGTCGACATACTGGACGCTACCGGGATCGCGGGGCGAGCCGCCCGGCGAGATGGGGATTCCCTCCTCGCCTTCCTGCACGATACCCGCACTCTTGTAGCCGTAGAAGATGCTCATCGGCTCGCCTTCGATGAAGATGTTGAGCGGGGCGTTGCAGTAGGAGCCGTATCCGATCTTTTCGCCGTAGAAGAAATTCCTGTACTCGCGTTTCGTCGGGGAAATGAAGATATAGTCGCCTTCGGAGCCCTCGCCGATCTTGACGATCCGGTTCTTGTTGAAGGTGATGTTGCCTCCGATCTGCCACTCGAAGCCGCCGACCTTGACAGGCGTCGCATCCACGGTGAGTTCGATACCCTTGTTGGTGATCGAACCCATATTCATCCACATATTGGTATAGCCGGAGGAGCCGGGGATGATCTTGTTCTGCAGCAGGTCGAAGGTACGCTTGTAGTAGAGATCCGCCGTAAAGGTCAGACGGCCGTCCCAGAGGCCCAGGTCGAGACCCACATTGGTCTGCTCGGTGGTTTCCCATTTGAGTTTCGGATTGGCGACGTTGGTCGGATACATACCGACGGAGAAGTGCGCGTCGTTGCCGGCCTCGTGGCTGGGATAAGTGCCGAAAGCATACGTGCTCTGGGTCTGATAGCTCGTAATGGCCTGATTACCCACGCGTCCCCAGCCCACGCGGAGCTTGAACATCGAGACCACCGGGGCCTTGAACCATTTTTCCTGATTCATACGCCAGGCGAAGGCGAAGGACGGGAAGTGGGCGAATCTATTCTTGCCCTGGAACTTGCTGGAACCATCCATACGATAAGTGCTGGTAAGCACATAGCGATCGTGGTAGTTGTAGATGAGCCGCACGAGTCCGGAGGCCAGATGGCTGGCCGTCTCCGTGTAGCGGAAACTGGTGTTGGGGGCCGAGTTGATCGCATCGATATGCGCCTTGTACTGGGCGATGTTCCAGCCCTCCACCGTCTCGGTGCTTCCGCCGCTGGAGGAGAAGGTGACGCCGGCCGTGGCATTGATGCGATGGTCGCCGATCTTCTTGAAGAAGTTGAACATATTGTTGGTGTTCCAGTAGATCGAGCGGGTGTGCGCGACGGCGCCGATGGAGCCCTCGGCCGTGGAGTTGATCCGGGATGACTTCCACTTGTACTGGTTGCTGCTGCGATAGTCGGCACCCGTAGTGGAACGGAAGGTCAGCCACTTGAGGATCTTGTACTCGATGGTGATACTCGGCGTGAAACGGATTTCATCCTTGCGGTTCTCGAAGTCGGTGAGCCAGCGGTCGGGACCGGAGAGGAAATTGTTGCCTCCCGACGTCACGTCGTCCAGCTCGTCCACCGCATCCTCCTGGAGCGACTTGTACGGCCTGGTGCTGAACATACTGCGCATCAGGGAGGTCGCGGCCGTCAGACGGCTGGCGTTGGCGCCCTGCGTCAGGCGCGAATCCAGGTAGGAGAAGTTGGTCTTGGTCCCGATCTTGAGTTTGGGCGTCACCTGCTTGTCGAGGTTGAGGCGGAAGACATAGTTGTTGAAGCCGGTCGACTTGATGATACCCTGGCTGCCGGTATAGCCGAAGGATGCCATGTAGGACATATTCTTCGGACGGCCCGCGATCGAGAGATAGTAGTTCTGGCTCACGGCCGTACGCTCGACGTAGTCCTGCCAGTCCATCGGCTCGACCAGCAGGCCCGTATGGGCCGAGGCATCCTTGTAGATGTTATCAAGGTACGACCGGGCCGCGCTGCCTTTTGTCTCCAGATATTCGACATACTCGTCGAAGTCCAGCATCTCGAGCCGTTTGTAGCGCCAGCTGACCGTGACGCCCGCGTTGAAGTTGATCACCGGGCGGTCGCGGTTAGCGGACTTGGTCGTGATGAGCACGACGCCGTTGGCGCCCTGCGAGCCGTAGATGGCCGTCGCGGAAGCATCCTTGAGGATTTCGATGCTGGCGATATCCTGTGGATTTATACCCATCAGACCATTGGAGGCCTCGTTACTGGCCTGGTTGTCCTGTCCCTGGGTAAACAGGGATGCGTTGCTGTCGGAGGAGATGATGACGCCGTCCACCACATAAAGCGGTTCGTTGGAGCCGTTGTAGGAGCTGGCGCCGCGGATCAGGACCGACACGCCGGCATCCGGGGCTGCCGAATTGGAAACGACCTGCACGCCGGCGGCGCGTCCCTGGAGCAGTTTATCGAAACTGGTATTAAGAGCCGCGGCCTCATCGGTCATCTTGACGGACGTCACGGCGCCGGTCAGGTCGGAGCGGCGCATCGAGCCGTAGCCCACGACCACGGATTCCTCCAGCTGCTCGGCATCTTCCGAGAGGGTGAAGTCGATGACGCTGCGGCCGTTGACCTGGACGGTCTGGTCGGCATAGCCGATGCAGTTGACCGTTACGGAAGCCTTCCCGGAGGAGGGCATATTGAATTCGAGGACATACTGTCCTTTCTCGTCGGTCATCGCAGCGCTGGACGTGCTGCCGTCCAGCATCACGACGGCTCCGGGAACGGGCTGTCCGCTCTCGTCGACAACCTTTCCGGTAAGTTTTACCTTCTGCTGGGCCAAGAGGATGGAAGGGACCAGCATTGCGATAGCGATAATCAGAATTCTTGCAATCTTTTTCATGTTCTGTCCTCCTTCCCTTAGAATTTAACGGTTAAGCCCAGCATGACGGTACGGATCTGCGGGAATGAACCGTAGTCAATGCCTCCGGAGAGCACGCTCACCCCGAAGCTGTTGACATCCGGATTCCATCCCTTGTAGCCGGTAATGGTCAGAAGATTGGCCGCCGAAGCGCTGATCTTGAGTTCTTTCAGGACCTTGATTCCGAGGCGCTCCAGGTCGAAGGCATAGTCGATACCGACATGTCCGAGCCGGAGGTAATCCGCCTTCTCGACATATTTATCGGAGACTTCCGCCGCACCGTCCTTGAGCATCTGGTTCATATTCACGAGACTGTGGCCCGAGGCACCCGTCCAGAGCATCTTGAAGGAAAGTCCCTTCCAGGAATACTTTGCTCCGAAGCTGCCGGTGAGTTCGGGATAGGACTTGCCGAGAATAATCCGGTCGGCCTCGGTAACCTTTCCGTCGGCGGTGATGTCCGCCCACTCGCCGGTCCCGTCCGTCGTATAGCCGAAGATTTCTCCCGGCTGATGGCCCACGACGTTGACATTGACGTAACTGCCGCTGCCCACGTTGAGGCCGCGGACATCCTCGCGGCCGATCTGAGCAATCTGGTTGACATTGAAGGCCGCCGTGGCAAATACGTCCAGTTTATGGTCCTGCAGGTCTACCAGGCGGGCGTCGAGATCAAACTCAAGACCCCGGTTGTCGATCGTGGCGCTGCGCTCCAGGATCGTGGTGCGGGGCGCCGGATTCCATAGCCGTTCACCCTTGATGCCGGAGAGGTACATCGTGAAGGCGTCGACGGTGGATTTGTCATAATATTTCGCCGCCAGGTTGATCCTGCGCTTCCAGAAAGAGACTTCCGCCCCGACATTCCATTCGCGGCTCGTGAGGGTGGTAAGGCTGGAGTAGAAACTCTCCGAACCCACCTCTGCCACGGGATAGTCGCTACGGAGCCAGGAAGAGGTCAGTTCATAAGGAACGGCGTATTCGCGTCCGCCGATGCCCCATCCGCCCTGCAGTTTGACGCCGCTCAGTACCGGATTCTCCGGGATGAGGCTGTCAAACTTGACCCAGGCGTTGGCCGAAGGATAGAAAACCGGCTTATTGTCCCGGAACTTCGGCGTGAAGTCGGCCCGGAACATACCATCCACACCCGCAATGTCCTTGTAGGCATATTCCGCCCGGGCATAATAGGCGTGATGGAATGAGCTGTGCGCAAAACGATGGATCTCGGGATGGCTTGCAGCCGCCTGGATGCCCTTGGCCCGGAGCGAATGATTGAAGAAGCCAAGCCCGTTCATCGTATTGAACTTGTCCTGCGAGGCAATGATCTCCGCCGCAGCCGAGAGATGTACCAGATGATCCTGGGCGAAGTATTGCTTCCAGTCCAGTTCGCTCTTGACATTGACCGAAAGGAGCATCGTCGAGAGACTGGAGGCCGCGCCATTGGAATCCTTTCCGAAAGAGGTGCCGTTGCCGTACCAGATGAGCCGGCGGTTGTCCTGAAAATCGACGCCTGCCGTAGTATGGAGCCGGAGGGTCTTGGTGAAGTTCAGGGTCAGGAAGGCTGACGAGACGGCACGCACGTCGCGGCTGTCATCGTCGAAATCCGCCTTCCATCCGGCGGCCGAATCTTCCGCGAACAGTTCGGGATAACGTCCGATCAGCAGGGTCGAAGCCTTGCCGTAATAGGCCGTCGAGCCCGGCGAGGATATCAGGCCGAGCGAGGCGATGGTGTTGATGCCGAACCATACGTACGGATTGGCCTTGGTCTCGACACCCGCGTTCATGGCGAACTGGTTGCTTCTGGAGTTGTCGACCACCCCGCCCATATGGCGGTAATAGGCCGACACACGATAGGCCGCATTGTCCGCCGCCTTGCTCAGGCCGAGACTGTAATTGTGCTGGATGCCGGCCTTGAAGGGCTTCCCGCTTCGGGAAGGCACGTTCACGCCCGCATTGGCTTTGAGATAGAGGAGCGGATCACTCTCTTTGGCCCGCCTGGTCGTAATGATAATGACGCCATTTGCGCCCAGAGCTCCGTAGAGTGCCGTGGCTGAAACGTCCTTGAGAACCTCGATGCTTTCGATCTCCTCCGGGTTGATGAAGGGGATGTTGCCGACCGGGGCGCTGTAACTCTCCTCCCCGAACTGCCAGAAGCCGTCCAGGTTACGGGTGAGTTCATTGCTGAGGACGACGCCGTCGATGACCCACAGGGGCTGGCTGTCGCCGCGGACCGTGTTGATGCCGCGGATGTTGACATTCTTGAGACCGTCGGGATTACCGTCGACGGCGCTGACACGGACGCCGGAGACAGTGCCGTCCACGAGGTCGGCCGGCGAAGCGGCATACTGCTCCTGTGCGGGCAGTCTGAGGGCGGAGGCACCCATCAGGAGCGCCGCCGCCAGAATGCACTGTATCCTATTCATAAATCAAGGTATATTCTTTGACAGATATATTGCCCGCATAGATCAGGGTCTGCCGGATGATTCCGCCGGACTGGGGATCCACCGGCTGCCAGGTGACGGTGAACAAATGTTCTCCGTCCGGCTTGTTGCCGGTAGCGCTCACGGTATTCTTGTATTGGGCCTGTTTGTTTAGCTTCGTGATCTCGCCCTTATGGTCAAGGGTCAGGTCGCACGTGATGACATTCCCGTTCTCGTCGCGCATACCCGTAGTGACGCTGCCACCGCCGCAATAGGAAGGCTCCCAGATAATGGTCGTCAACTTCTTCCCCTCGATGACCGGGAACTGGATCCAGGTCTCTAGCTTGGTGCTGCCCACCAGGAATCCCTGCTGGTGCCAGTGGAACCAGATGCCTGTGGAGCCGGCAGCCTTCATCTTGAACACATAACCCTCCGGCGTGACGAAGTCATAGATACCGTCCTTCAGGGAGGCAGACGAGCCTGTCGGGAAGCCATCGAAAGCAGGCGTTTCAAACGGCCAGGGAGATCCGATCTTCTGCTCGGCCGCATAATCATAGTCCGGGTTATACCACCAGTTGGTGTGAAGGCTGCTGTCGAACGTCCTGCCGATACCGTAATTGGGTTCATTGTGCCACCTGTACAAGGTCGTCTCGTCAGCCAGGTTCATCAGGTCAATATGCAGGCAGCCATACTGGGTGAGGTTCAGGTAGACCGGGTCAAGGCCCTCGGCCCACATCTTGAGCCGCACGCTCTTCGAGACGCAGGGATCCTTGCCGAAGTCGTACGAAAGCGTCACCGTCCCGAAGGAAGTGGCGTCGCCCTCGGTCTCGCTCAGGACGCAGCCCGGGAAGTTCTGTTCAGAATCGACGGCCATATACCAATGGCAATTGGCGGCGAAATGAATCTCGAAGGTCTCGGCGGCCGTCGGGATGGCGGTGTAGTCATCCGTCTTGAAGGCCACGTAGGGCTCGCCCTTGGCCTGTGAGAGGTTCAGCTCGCAAGGCTCGCATCCATCGGCGGAGAGTTTGATGACGGCCGCCATTTCCTCAACGTTGTCGTTCTCATAGAAGCAGACCCTGAGGGTGCCGTAATCCTCCCCTTCCGTCGCTTCTTTAGCCTCCTCGTCCTCCGGAGCCATCAATTTCACGACGGCAGTGGAGGAAGGATCCACCTCGGCCGTCCAGGCCGTGTTGCAGGCGACGGCCACCCGGATGGTATCAAGGATGGCAAGCGCCTTGTCGCGGTTGGGCGTAGCTGTGATGAAACGGGTCTGGCCCTGTTGCACGACCGGGAGGGTCAGGATATTCCCGGCGTCCTCGGAGATGATAATCTTGGCCCGGCGGGGCTCCGTGGTCTTGTTACGGGTGGACAGGACAGTGACGGGATCGTCGATCGAGTACTGGTGAAGGTTCAGCGACTCTTCGCTGGAAAGTTCCAGCCAGCCGGTCTCTTCCCCTTCGTACTGGATGACGGCGCTCCAGCTGCGGTTGGCCCGCACGGTGAGCGGGACCTCCACGACATCGTCATACACGTCGCCCTCCCCCAGCTTCTCGGCATCGACCGCGAGGGCCTCCATGCCGTCCACCAGGAGCACGTTCTCCTTCTCGGCATACTCCTTTCGGAGGCAGCCGGAGAGAGCGAGCAACGCGAGCAATAAGAATGGGATCTTGGTTCGCATAGTGTTTAAAACGTAGATAGAGAATTAATTCTTGACATATCTGAGAATAAGTTTTCGCATCAGAAGGTTGCCGGAGCCGACCACGAGATAGTACTGCTTGTTCTTGACCGGGCTCGTCAGCGTCATGCTGTAACGGGTCCCGGGCGTCGTGTCGCTTACCTGATTGGAGAGCATATGGCCCGACGGATTGGAAGTATTGTCGCTAAGATAAGGGTGGCCGCTGAGACTGCCAGCTTCGTATTCGGCTTCAACCAACGTATAGCCCGTGCGGACGGGCAGTTTGATCCAGGCGTTTTTGCGGCCCAGAAGGAGGGCACGTCCATATTCGGCGTGGTCGTAAAAACCATAGCCGTACCAGGCGGCGTCATAGCCCGGATGGAAAGTAAGCGTATAGGTTCCGTTCCCGCTGTCATAAGTATGAGTTCCCTCACTTGTCGAAAGATTTCCGGTCGAAGGAAGTTTCGGAGAGAAAGCGCCGGCGTTGTTGACAAAGTCGAACGTCACAGTATCGAACCCGAAGAGCCGGCCGTGCACGCAGAAGACCTCGCCGGATTTGAGCGTCACGGGACCGCTGACGATAAATTCCTCCGAACTGCCGCTCTCGAGGATGGCCGTGATCGTAAACCCATTGCTGAAGGTGCCGGGAAGAAGTCCGACCCAGAAATCGGTGCCTTTATTGGACATCGTAGAGAGAACCGTATTCCCGCCGACGGTAATCTCCTGCGTAGTGCCGCTGCCGTAGGACGCTACAGGCAGGTTGCCGGAAATATCCACGGTAACGGGGCCGGCAAGGGGCTCGCCGTTGCCGCCTTTCAGTTTGATTCCCTTGACTTTGCCGATGCCCGAAAGCGTCAGGCGCACGAACGCCGAAGCGTAGTCGAAATGAAGCGAGGCGTCCTCGGTCGACGACACCAGCAACGCCCAGCCGTAGGACGAATCCACATAGGGCTGTGTCGCGGGCACCACGGTTGAAATGACCTCACCGGAAATGGATGCGGCCGCGTCGTAGGGGTATAGGGCCGTGAATTTGCCGTCGCCCACACGCCAGGTCGAGCCCTCGCGGCTGATGGTGCCCTTGAAGGCTCCGTCCGTGCCGGTGTAATTCCACTGCTCGTTATCTCCGCCGTTGTAGAAGACGGACACCTTGTCACCGGCATTCCAGACGGCGTTCACCCCATCGGCAAGGTGCACCTTCGGCGTGGAAGGAGCGCTTACTTCAAGCGTTTCCACGAACATCCCACCACCGCTCTCTTTGTGACAGCCCGCAACGAGAACGAGGAAGGGAAGTATATAGAATAATCGGCCCATATGCTTATAAAGTATTCAGATAGACACCGTTGGCGTGCCGGCTTTCGAGCTGGCACTGGTATAGCGAATAGGGTTGGGAATAATTCATCGTCGATACCCGGGGCCACCAGCTCACCGGGGCGTCGTACGGGAGGGCGACAAATTGGTTGGAAGCGTTCCAGGCCGTCTCCGGATACCAGCACCCGTCGGGACGGTTCTCTCCGTTGGGACCGTAGCCATATAAGTCCAGAAAGAAATCGTTGGTGGTGACGCCGCTCGTGTTGGTCTGCTCCCAATACACGGTGTGAGACGTCTTGGGGCCGACAACGCCAACCGCATAATTGCGGCCCGAGGGAATGATGGCGGCGCCGCATTGCATACAGGTCGACGTCCGGTTCCACTGCTTGCCGCACTCCGGGCAGGTCGCCCAGGCATTCTGACAGACGACGGGTTTCCCGGAGGAATTGATATTCCAGAAAACGGTGCACATCCCTCTCCAACCGTGGCCGCGTCCCTGATTTCCGCCATCCTGCGCCTCGAAATTTCCGTCGGCCAGGATACAGTCGTACAGCGTTCCGGTCGCCCACCCCCAGTGAGGGCCGAGGGTGGCTTTGGTGTACTTCGACTGGCAGTTGGTAAAGACATTGGGGCCTAAAGACGGGCCATTGGTAACGAAGGCGTGACGGTCATTCTCACAGTAACAGTCCCTGACAAGGCAAAGTTCCGCGCCATCGGAGATGCAGAAGGCATAACGACGGGCTCCGGAAATGGCCGAGACCGGCGAAAGGCTCGTACACTTCTCCACGGTAATGCAGCGGGCGCCGCTGCCCATATTTGCCAGACCATACCCCATATGCCGGCAGGTCACATTCCGGACCCAGCAATGCTCGGCCGCCCTGACCATAATCGCCTCCCAGGCGTGGGACTCGTCGACCTGGACACCATTCACAACGACAGAGGCGTCGTACTTGCAGTCAAAACTGATGTTCTCCACGCCGCTTCCCGTCACACGGTTCTGCGTATATTTCTGAAGGTCACCCCCTCCATAACGCGTCTCAAGAGACTGGACGACCGGAGCGTCGAGATAGACGCGATTGCCCCGCACGGCCGTCACCTTGCGGGTCCACCGGAAAGTATAGCCGGAGATATCCCACTGAAGGGTCGGGAGTCCGATGTCATCGCGTCCGCCGTTGGCGATGCGCGTCATACCGATATCGTCGAGCCACGACTGGGTGGGCTGGCGATAGATGCAGACCTGATCGCCCGGTCGGAACAGATTGGGATTCCGGACCTCTACATACAGGCGGCCTACAGGCACATAATCCTCGATGATGCTGGAATTGGACCCATAGGATCTGCCCGGGGTCCTCGGGGTGTAGGTAACGATATAGGAATAGGTGCCGCTGGCATTCTTGGCCATCAGTTTGCCGATGGCGACCCGCCGCCCGGCCACAAAAGTGATGGACTCGGTCTCCTGCTCCGTCGCGCCCTTCATCATACTTGCCCCCACGTAGACGACCGGTCCCTGGATGGTCGAATTGCTTTTGATGATGGTGCCGCTCTCGCTTTCACCGCGCAGCACCGTGTTGCTGCAGTCGAGGAAGAGGATGCGTCCCACGTTATAGGTCCCGTTCTTCAGGAGGATGGCACCGCCGCCGGCCTGTCCCACACGGTCGATGGTCTGCTGGATGAAATCGGTGGTGTCGGTGGCCGTATGGGCATTCAGCGCGGCCCTGATGGCCGCCACATCGATCGTGGCCTTCACGGCGGGAGACGGGATCAGTTCATCGCTGTATTTGTAACCCACCCGGCTGAAGTCCGGAAGGAAGTCCGTCTGCGTATCCTCATCGTCAAGCAGCAGGAGAGCGCTGAAGTCGCCCTCGCCGGATTTCGTGAACGAAGCGCCGCCGTCGGACACCCCGTCGATCAGCAGGGACTGATGCTCCAGATCAATCTGGACTGCCGTCTCTCCGGGCGTGGTAAAATCAAGATTATCCGTCGAAAGGGTAATCAGATAGTAGCAATTCGAAAGGACCACCTTGAACTGGACCCCGGCACATTTAACACCGGCGATATGGATGTAAAGCGTGGGATCCTGACTTAGCGTTACAGGATTCTGGAGGGTAACACTCGCCTGTTTGCCGCCGCCTTCGATAGCAGGGATGGTTCCGTTCTTGAACAGGTCTACGGTCGCAATACCGGTGACACCGGCAGTCAGTGAAGAAAACACGACACCGAGAATCTTGCTGGAAGAGGGACCCTTTACCGTGACCGCAAGCGTCCGCACCATCGGGGCGAATTCAAAGCGGACCGGATTGTCGGCCGCAGCCGCCTTGCTGTACAGGTAGCCGCCTTCGCGATCGTCCCTGCCCGGAGAGGCCTGTCTCTGGGCAGCCGGAATTTCTAGCCGGACGGAACTGGCGCGGCCTTCGGTAAGCCCGAGCGAGGGTATCACGCCGATCAGTCGCGTGGACGTGGCCGGGAATGTGACCTTGGCCGGCTGACCGGAAAATACGACCTCCTCGACCTTGCTGCCGGCATTGGAGAAAACAGTTGCCTTCCCTTGAAGATTGGAGGTAAGGTTGAAGGTCTTGTTGCCGCCGGAGTCATCCTCTTTCTTGTTGCCGCAGGAGGATGCGGCGACAAGGGCGACGGCAGCCAGGAGCAAGATGGTCTTTAACAAATTATTCATAAAGCGAATAGTGTTTACCGTTTACGACCACCTCATTCGTGGTGATCTTGATCTTGGGGGCCTTCTCGTCGGGACGGACGGGATACAGCACGGCCGTAATGTCCAGGCCCGGGCCGTCAAGGCTCCAGTCGAGGCCAATGGCGCTTCCCGGCTTGCCCTGCTTGGGGCCGAATTCCTCATAGTCCCTGCCTACCGGATGATGCATGTACCCTTTCTCCTTCTGGAATTTCAATTCGCCGGCAGAAGAGACTACGATATAAAGGTGGGCCTTCGCGCGTTCGATCTTGAGCATCTTGGCGGCATTGCCGGTGATGATGGTCTTCTCGTCGCGGTTGAAGATGTGGTAGCGATAGTCGAAGCGATGGCTGCTGCCGTCGGCGGTCGCCATCCTGTCGCGGACAATGAAGAAGCCGCCGTCCCCTGCCGGAACGAAGCGTACGGAACGCACCGCTTCTTTCATCGGAATGTGATAGATGCCGTGCGCGTCGCTCTCGAGGATGGCCCCTCCGTCCGGAAGCGCTTCACAGCGAGTGAGCACGGCGCGGCTGGTATCGCGCACCACCACGCTGCGGTTGTCCCAGCGGCCTTCCTGATAGGAGGGCCACATCGGGCTCTTCTGGTTCATCCCGTCGATCGTAATGGTGTTGGCGCTGCGGGTGCAGACATCATATTCATTGTGTACCTTGCTGCGGTAGGAAGCCGCACCCGGGGTGACAATCAGGTATTCACCGAAGGCACCCAGGGCGAGATTGTTGAGTTCCGGCCGGTTATGGGAATAGCCCACCCGGCTGCCGCCGTCGCCGGTTTTCATCGCGAGGACGATGCCCTCGTCGTCCCAGTTGCTCCGGATATAATTCTCTCCGTCCTCGAAGGCCTTCACCAGAGGGAGATCCGCGCCTTCCGGGCTCAGCGTCGGGATATTGACATCCGGCAGTTTCGACCGGAGCAGCAGGCCGTCCATACAGCCCCGGCTGCCATACTTGGAACGGATCCATTTAGCCACGCCATCGTGGTAAACCAGCTGCATGAAGAGACTGGTCTTGTCGGCGGCGTACATCTCGCGGTTGCCGTAGGGATTGTCTCCGAAACTGATGCGCATCGGGCCGGGCGTTCCGTCTTCTTCGATGTCGAAAAGATGCCCGTAGATGCGCCAGGTCATACTGCCTTTCAGGCTGGATTTCCCGAAAGTGGCTTTGATCTCACGGGGGGTCATCACGAGAGCGGCGGCAAAGAGCTGATCGATGGGATAGGAGAAATAGCCGTATCCTTCCGCATAACTACCGTCTGTCTCAATAGTCGAATTGGCATAGTACTTCAGTGCATTCAGCGCGCGCATCCGCCCCATTACATCGCCGAAAAAAGTGGACGAATAGAGGGCGCCGCAGCCGATCTGGGCCGTCCAGTTATTGGCACGCAGACTCTCCAGCCAGTTCAGCGACGGGACATGGGCCCGCTCCTTCCAGGCTTCCATAATGGCGGCAAGCTCGTCCTCCCCCATATCTTTCCGGACAGCGGGCACGGCATAAGAGAGGGTAATATTGAGCGACGCGGTTTCGAGCCCGCCACGGGGATGCGCCTCATCATATCCGCGCAGTTCGCTATGCAGCCAGAATGTAATCGGCAGCGAAGCCATCTTCGCAAGATTGGCCCGGATGAATTCCCCGACAATGGGTTCGCCCGTAAAGATATAGACCAGCGAGATGCCCTTGAGGTTGCCGGTGGCATAGATATAGCGCGATGCGCCGAATCCGCCCAGGCTCTTGATGTTCCAGGCCGTTACGGTGCGGGCCGTCAGGGATGCGATGCTGTTCCACTCTTTCTGTCCGTCCGGATCATCCTTGAAGAACTTGTATATCTGGTGCAATTGCTCGTTGGTAGCGACGGGAATGCCATCCGGATACTGATCGAGGAACTTGTCCGTGGGCTGGAGACTGTTTCGGGTGACCAGATGGGGTTTGCCGGGATCCGGAAGCGAGAAGTCCGAATACACCGGCCACTGCGTCTGCGCGAAACCGGAGACACAGACTGCCATGAGGGCAAGTATGGTAAGGACTTTTCTCATTAGAAGTTACGTTCTTTCAGGCAGGCCTCGAGCTGCTCCTTGGTCATCGGCATCTTGCCGTGATAGTTACGCACCCATACGGCAAAGCGCTTGTTCATCTCGTCAGACCAGGCGCTGTCGATCTGTCCCGCCGTGTAAATATGGTTCGAGATCATTTCCTCGCCGAATTCGTCGGTGAGTTTGGTAAATTCGGAGGTCAGCACGACATGCTCCACCAGATGCGGCGGGATGAAGAGCACCGCGCCCGGCTTTGCCAGGACGGCGTCGCCCGGCAGCACGGTGGCGTGGCCGATCCGGATGGGGACATTGTAATTGGTCAGGATGGTCTGACGCATATAGGACGGGTCATATCCCTTGCACCATGCATTGAAGCCCGGAATCCGGCGGAGGCGTTCGATGTCACGGATGTGGCCATACGTAATGACGCCATTGCCGGTCTGCTCGAAGACTCCTTTTCCGAGGTTGGAGCCGATGACGGTTCCCAGGAATTCCTTATTATATGTATCAGCGACATACACATCCCGGGGAACGAGTGAGTTGATCACCCATGAGACCGTACGTTTCTGCTCCCACATCCGTCCTTCCTTCTTCCCCTGTTCGATAATCTCATTCTCCAGGTCGGGGCGCATCGGCATAAACTGGGCGGTGACGGCCCTTCCGACCATTACGGCATCCTCGGTCTCGTGTACCAGCATCCAGTCGCCTTCATACTGGTTCTGATAACCGAGCTTCATCAGTTCGGCCCAGCACTCTTCGATCGTGACGTTCTTGAGGCGGTCCAGCAGATCGTCCGGAACCTTGGGGCGGCCGTCCGGAAAACGCTCCCCCTTCCACTCGGCCGTAAGGGCCATGATGTATTCCGGAGAGCCGGCGATCGCCTGCGCCCTGACATTCAATGCCGCGCCGAATAGCAGCGCCAAAATCGCAATCAATAATCTTCGAGCCATATTCTATTGCATTTTATCTAATTCTTCGTATGTGGCGGCCGTCACGATCCTGTACCAGCTGCCGGACCGGTTCGTCAGGGTCGAGTATGCCGCGAAATAGTATCTGACGGGATCTCCGCTGTGCACGTCCATCAGCAGAAGCCGGTCGGGGCCGGCATCGACGCGCCGTGCATCGAGCTTCGGGTCCGTTATCAGGATGGAGTGCAGGCCCACATTCTCCTTCGGAAGGAATTCATACAGCCGGAGCACGCCGTCCGCGTCTTTCTTGATTTCTCCGCGGCCAAAGGTGGTAAGGCCGACTCCGAGCGTAAGGTCATGGCCGCTTTCGGAGGTCAGTGTCGTTTCCACGCGGGTAAAAGGAGAGCCCAGGATACAGGAATAGGTCGTCGTCTGGCGGACTGTCTCCTCCCCCGCCCGGAACGGCAGATAGGAAACCGTGAAAGAGATCCGTTCCGGTCCCTCTTCCGTAATCTCCCACCCTTCGTAAGGGAGACTTACATACAGGCTGTCCCCGGACCAGACGCCGTTACCACCCACGCCACGATGCTTGCCGACGGCGTAGAAATCGCAGCCTTCGCCTTGATCCTTGTGGTAACTTCCCCCCTCGGCATTGGCGGCATACCACCTGTCGAGAATGGGATAATCCACTTTCTTGGCCCAGTAGTCGACGCCGCTGCCGATCTTCTCCATCGGCGATTTCTGAGAATAGATCCGGTAGGCGGACCAGTCGTTCTCCCAAGCCAGGTCATCCTTACGGGCCTCGACGTGGCGGACGACGCAGGCGGGTCTGAAGGAATCGACCTTGCTGCCAAGGGTAGTATCGACCGTGCGGATTCCCAGACGGGTTGCAACGGAAAGAGCCAGCATCACGGGGCCGAACGCGTGCCGCTCATTCCAATAAGGCACCTGAAGGGCGTAGGTTTCCTTGCTACTGTCGCCGACGGCCAGGCAGCCGCCGCAGGTGGAGGCCACGTTGCCCTCGGCATCGACATAAGCCAAAAGCCCTTCAAGGCCCTTCACGAAAGCAGTTTTGGCAGTTTTCGGGAGGATGCCGCAGTCAATTGCAGTCCCGAGGCCGTAAAGGAGAAGGGCCGAGCCGGAAGTCTCCTGCCAGTTGTCGGGGAAAGTCATTTCCTGGTGCCAGAGCCCGTCGGAATCCTGATAACGGAGCACGGCCGTGAAATAATCGGCCGCGAGGTCCCTGACCTGCCCGTAGTATTGATTGTCGGACGGAAGATCACGCATCAGGGCGGCGAGGGCCATCGAGCCCCAGCCGTTACCCCGACTCCAGCAATCGCGGCTGATTTCTCCCTCGGCAAGCCGGAGGACTCCCCGTGCCTGATGCACGAGTCCGCTCTCCGGATCCCGAAGCACCTCGAAGGTCTTCAGTGTCATCCAGGCCGCATAATCCACCCATTCCCGCCTTCCGGACAGAGGGCCGGCATAAAGAAGGTAAGGAGTGGCGGCGAAGACCATATCGACGAACATCCCGTCGGGGCGGATATTCTCACTGTTCCAGGCCGGAATCATCACGTCCTCGCAGTTGCGGGGCTGGGTCCGGAACATACTGTCAGCCACTTCGATGACCCGGGCGGCATACGCATCGTGTCCCCAAAGGGCCATCTGGGCGATTGCCGTCCCGCCGATGCAGTATGAAATAAGGGATCCTTTGCAAGTCCGGTCACCACGGAGGAAACAGTCCAGCGTGTCGGCAAGACGATCCTCCAGGGCTTTATCTCCCGCGGTATGCGCATACTCCGACAAGCCTTGCATGAAGCAACTGCCCGGATACTTGTCGAGATCCGACAGGCAAAAGCCGGCGGAAACCACGTCCGAGGCCACGTCAGACACACGGATACCGCCGCCGCACGAAGTCAGTGAAAACAAAATGGTTAGTATTATAAATGCCTTTCGCATAACAACCTTATAAATCGATACAAAATTAGTTACCCTTACACATTCAAAATACGAACAAAAACGAAAAAACTTATTCATTTTGCGAAGAAATCATTAAATTTGCTCCATGTTCAAACTGATTTTATGCTGCGACTATACGCGGGAGCCCGAACGGCGGCTGCTGCGAGGGTTGTCTGACTTTGCCGCCACAGAGGGCGGCTGGAGTTTTTTCCGGATTCCCCCGGATGTTTACAAGAATTCCGGACGCCGGATGGAAGTGGCCGAAAGAGCGCGCGCAATCGGGGCGGATGCGATTTTCGGGAGATGGGACGGTGTGGACCGTGCCTTGTCGGACCCGCTCGGAATCCCTGTCGTGCTCAGAACCGTACATACGGAATATCCGGACTACCCCATGCTGAGCGGTGAGTACCGGGAGATCGGACGGATGGCGGCCCGGTTCTATGTAAAGCAGCATTATGATCATTACGCCTTCTTCGGGTATGAAGGGCTGGTCTGGTCAGACGAGCGGCTGGAAGGATTTGAGGAGGTGCTCAAAGGGAGGAATGTCAACCTCTCATCCCTGAAGACGGATCTCGGCAATCCGGACGAAGAGGATATCAAAGAATGGCTTTTGCGGCTTCCCAAGCCGGTCGCCCTCTTTGCCACCAACGATGTACTCGCATCGATGGCAGGCCAGTTATGCTTGGAAACCGGTATCCGGATTCCGGACGAAGTCGCCATCCTTGGTGCCGACAACGACACATTTCTCTGCAACATCACCACCCCCGCCATATCATCGATCCACCTGGACTTCGAGAAACAGGGCTACGAGCTAGGGGAAGCCCTGTCCCGGATGCGGAAGGAAGGCATCATGCCGCCGATCCGGATCAAAGTTCACCCGACAGACATCGAAGAACGCGGTTCCACGCTCCGACACAACATCAAAGATCCGTATATCCGCAGAATTGTAGACTTTATCGATACACACTTCGACACACCGATCTCGATGGAAGACATCGTCCGCGACATCCCGCTTTCCCGTCGGTCCATAGAAATCCGTTTCAAAAAAGAAATGGCCCCGGAAACCATCCTGACCTACCTGAACGGCCTCCGGATCAAACTTATGTGCAAATACCTTGCGACGACGGACCTGCCCGTTACCCTCGCTGCGGAGAAAGCCGGTTTTACCGACGTCTTCAACGTCGGAAGATCCTTCAAACGATACACCGGAACCTCCCCTGAACAATACCGCAAACAGGCCTTAGCCGATCAGGCGCGGCGGACGACCGCGACGCCGGCGATAAACAGTAACGTCGCTGCCAGTTTCTGCCAGTCCAGCGATTCCAATCCCATAAAATAGCCCACGACGGCGGCCACGATACACTGCACATAGATAAAGAGACTGTACTGGGTAGACGTAAGGTTCCGCTGCCCGACCGGCATCAGGAAATGAGACAGGAATGTCGCAAACACGATCAGGAACAGGATTTCCCATATCACGATGCCGTTAAAAGCGGTAAAACGGGTTTCAGGAATGGACGGTGCGGCAAAAGGCAACGAAACGAGAAAGGCGACGAGGAACATCCACCGCATCATCGTCACGATCTTGTGCCGCGATACGAATTCTTTGAAGAGAACCAGATAGAACGAGAACGAAATGCCGTTCACGAGCAGGATCAGCAGACCGGGCAGGCTGGTGGAAAAGGTCCGTGCCGGGCGGATCACCAGCGCAACCGCGCCAAGAAAGGTCAGCAGCACCCCGATGAGTAGCCGGGGGCTGAATTTCTCCTTCCCCAGCAGAAAGGCCAGCGTCATCGTCAGCACGGGCTTGACGGTCGAGACCAGCGAAGCGTCATAGGGGGTCGACATAGTAACCCCGATGAGGGTGGAATACTGCGGAAGGATGACACAAAGCACAGAGGCAAGGACCGTCAGTCCCAATTCCTTTGCGTTCAGGCGCTCCTTCGGCAGGAAGATCGACAGCACCCAGAAAAGCAGCGCGGCCCCGCCCGTCCGCAGGGTAAAAAGCACTGTCGGCGAGATGAAATTCCCTGCCGTCAGATCCTTGCAGAACACCACGTTCAGGCCGTAAATCGCATATACGGCCGTCGCAGCGAGGATCCCCAGCAGGGTATGGTTCTTATGCCTGATTTCCGTCATCAATGACAAATTTATATAAAAATAGCCAAACTCCGTCAATCGTGATGATGTGATATGTTTTTTTGCCAATTTCACAAACCAGTTTAAGAGACTGTTTTATATTTTATACTTTTGTAACGTCAAATTGACTATAATTTTACAATTTGTTATGAAACGACTTGTTACTCTGGTTTTCTTCGTGGCAGCAACGTCTGTCCTGCAGGCAAAAGTCGAACTGCCCTCCATCTTCA
>JAEEGL011435713.1_pt1 | contig 21596 bp, 15 predicted proteins | sample 9134231 | NCBI WGS metagenome assembly JAEEGL01 (sample SAMN16246548, study PRJNA631951) | gut metagenome | biome: gut microbiome; feature: rumen; material: fiber-attached | host: Bos | place: Iran: Karaj | collected 2018-10
CACGACCCCACCCCCGAGGAGGTGGCCGAGGAGATGGGCATGCCCGCCGACAAGGTGCGGGACATCCTCAAGATCGCCCAGGAGCCCGTGAGTCTGGAGACCCCCATCGGCGAGGAGGAGGACAGCCATCTGGGCGACTTCATCCCGGATGAATACGCCTCCGAGCCGGCGGAAGCAGCCAGCTTCACCTTCCTGCGGGAGCAGCTCATGAGCGTGCTGGACACGCTCACCGAGCGGGAAAAGAAGGTGCTCATCCTCCGCTTCGGCATTGAGGACGGACGGACCAGGACACTGGAAGAGGTGGGCAAGGAATTCAACGTCACCCGTGAGCGCATCCGCCAGATCGAAGCAAAGGCGCTGCGGAAGCTGCGTCACCCCAGCCGCAGCAAGAAGCTCAAGGATTTCCTCAACTGAGCCATAAGGAAGGATCTGAAATAAATACAGCCGGTCCGGGCGCGGATCGGGCCGGAACAGGAAAGGAACGAGATACATGTATACGAACGGAAATCTTTGGATCGCCGCCGGAGAAGGCAATGCGCGGATCTGTCTGGAGCCTGCAAAGGCAAATCGCCACGGCCTGATCGCCGGCGCCACGGGCACCGGCAAGACCGTCACCCTGAAGGTGATGGCCGAGAGCTTTTCCGACGCGGGCGTGCCGGTTTTCCTGGCGGATGTCAAGGGCGACCTTGCGGGAATGACCCTGCAGGGCACCCCCAACAGCAACGTGGAAAGCCGCGTGCAGCGTTTTGATATCCGGGAATGGAGCTATAAGGCTTTTCCCACCCGCTTCTGGGACGTGTACGGCAAGGCCGGCCACTGCCTGCGCACCACCATCACCGAGATGGGCCCGCTGCTCCTGGGCCGGGTGCTGGATCTGAATCCCACCCAGACGGGCATTCTGAATATCGCCTTCCGGGTCGCGGATGAGAACGGCCTCCTGCTTCTGGACCTGAAGGACCTGAAGGCCATGATGCGCTATCTCTCCGAGAACGCCAAGGAGCTCTCCGCGGAGTACGGCAACATGACCCCCCAGAGCATCAACGCGATCATGCGCTCCCTGGTATATCTGGAGGACCAGGGCGGGGATCTGTTCTTCGGCGAGCCCGCCTTCGACGTGCGGGACTGGATGCAGACGACCTATGACGGGCGCGGCTGGATCAACATCCTGCACTGCGTGGAGCTGTTCCAGAGCCCCAAGCTCTATTCCACCTTCCTGCTGTGGATGCTCAGCGAGCTGTATGAGGAACTGCCGGAAGCGGGGGATCTCTCCAAGCCCAAGATCGTGTTCTTCTTCGACGAAGCCCATTTGCTGTTTGACGACGCGCCCAAGGCGCTGCTGCAGAAGATCGAGCAGGTGGTGCGTCTGGTGCGTTCCAAGGGCGTGGGCGTGTACTTCATCACCCAGAGCCCCACGGATATCCCGGATGAGATCCTGGCCCAGCTGGGCAACCGGGTCCAGCACGCCCTGCGCGCCTATACCCCCGCGGAGCAGAAGAAGGTCCGGGCCGCCGCAGACACCTTCCGGGCCAACCCCAACTTCCGCACCCTGGACGCCATCATGGAGCTGGCCACGGGCGAAGCGCTTGTCTCCTTCCTGGGAGACGACGGCGCGCCCGCCCCGGTGGAGCGCTGCTGGATCCTCCCGCCCCAGAGCCATATGGGCAGCATCGAGGACGGCGACCGCGCCGAGGCCATGGCCCGGGACGGCGTCGGCAGCCGGTATGATGAAATGATCGACAGGGAATCCGCCTACGAGCTGCTGACCCGCAGAGCGGAGGAGATCGCCGCGGCCTATCAGGAAGCCCTGGAGGAGGCCGAGCGGCAGCAGGAGGAGGAAGCCCGGCGCAGGGAAGAGGAGAAGCAGGAGCTGGCCAGACAGAAGGAGGAGGACCGGCTCAGACGGGAGGAGGAGAAGGCCCTGGCCGCACGGCAGCGGGAAGAGGAGAAGGCCCTTGCCGCCCAGCAGAGAGCGGAGGAGCGGGCGCAGGCCGCTGCAGCGCGGGAAAAGGAGAAAAAGACCGCCGCGCGCACGAAGAAGGTGCAGCGCATTGCCACCAGCGCCGCCAACAGCGCCACCCGCAGCGTCATCAGCAGCACCATCCGCCGCCCGGTGAGCAAAAAGCAGGGCATCGCCACCAATGCGCTGAACAGCGCCTTCAACAGCACGGTCAACGGCATCGGCCGGGAGATCAGCTCCAGCCTGGTGCGGGGCATCTTCGGCACCCTGGCAAAGAGAAAGTAAGAAATACAGCAGGAAATGCAGATCGGGGGACGCAGCCGCGTCCCCCGAAGTCTTTATACCGGATCATTTGGAAAGCAGGTCGAACACCGTTCCGGCGATCCCGTCCGGATCCAGACCGTAATAGGCGTAGACCGCGTCCGTGTCGCCCAGCACGGCAAATTCGTCCGGAAGTCCGACGCGTTTGAAGCGGCCCCGGAAGCCGGCCTCCAGCAGGCATTCCGCCACGGCGCTGCCCAGGCCGCCGTTGATGGAGTGCTCCTCCACGGTGACCACGTTCCCCGTGCTCTCTGCCGCCGCCAGGACAGCCTCCGTATCCAGGGGCTTGACGGTGTGCATGTCGATGAGCTGAACGGAAATGCCGTACTGCTGCTGCAGCTTCCGCGCCGCCATCATGGACCAGTAAACCGGGCTTCCCGCGCTGATGATGGTGACGTCCGTGCCGCTCAGGACCTGGATGGCCTTGCCGAAGGTGAAGGTATAGTCGGTATCCGCATATACCGCGGGCATGCCCGCCCTGTCGATGCGGATGACCATGGGCCCGGGGAAGGTGAGAGACTGGCGGATCGCCTTGCAGCACTGGGCCGCATCCGCAGGCACCACCACGGTAAGATTGGGGATAGCCCGATAGAGAGCCAGGTCCGCAATGCAGTTGTGGGTAGGGCCGCCGCCGGCGGTGACCCCGGCGTGGGTGCCGATGAGCCGGACGTTCACGTCGTTATAGGCAATGTCCGTGTGGATCTGGTCCGCGCTGCGCAGGCTGAGGAAGGGGCCCATGACCTGGGCGTATACCGTCTCGCCCGCCAGGGCCAGACCGCAGGAAGCGGAGACCTGGTTGGGCTCGGCAATGCCGAAGTTGAAGCAGCGCTCCGGGTACTTCCGCACAAGTCTGCCGGCAGAGGAGGAGGGGGCTACGTTGTCGGAATAGGTGAACACAAAGTCCAGACCCTCGTCCGCCATGCGCAGCAGCTCTTCGGCGTATGCCTCTCTGGCATTGGACAGCATCTGGTCAAAATCAAAGGTGGTCTTTACTGCCATGAAGCCTTCCTCCTCTCCCATGCCTCTTCTATGCAGGCAACGGCGTGCTCGTAATCCTCTTTGCCCAGGCCGCCGCCGTGCCATTTCACGTTGCCTGCCATGAAATCCACGCCGTGTCCCTTCTCCGTGCAGGCGATCAGCGCGATGGGCTTTTTGGGCGTGATCGGATCCGCAGGGGGCACCGCGTCCAGGGCTGCGCAGACCTGGGCCATATCGTTCCCGTCCCGGATGACCCGCACGTCCCAGCCGAAGGCCTCCAGCTTTTTGTCCAGCGGATCCTGGCACAGTATCTCGGCGGTGGATCCGGTCATCTGCAGCTGATTCTTGTCCACGATCAGGGTAAGGTTCCCCAGGCGGTAATGGCCCGCTGCCATGAGAGCCTCCCAGTTGGAGCCCTCGTCCAGCTCCCCGTCGCCGGTCATGACGAATACGTTCCAGGGAGCCTTCTGCTTTCTGCCGGCGAGAGCCATGCCCAGGGAGACGGAAAGACCGTGGCCCAGGGAGCCGGCGGACACCTCGATCTGGGGGCAGTATTTCCGGTTCGTGTGCATGCCGAAGCGGGAGCGGTCGAGGCACTCAAAATTCTCGATCATGTACTCCATGCTGTAGGCCCCCAGATCGGAGAAGATGGTATACAGGGTCTCGGAGCAGTGGCCCTTGCTCAGCACGAAACGGTCACGGTCCGGCTTGTGGGGATCCAGAACGTCAAAGTTCAGATAGCGGTAATACAGGGCGACGGCCGCCTCCACCATGCTCAGCTCGCCCCCCAGGTGGCCCATGCCGATGTTGTACACCAGCGTGAGCAGGCCCTTTCGCACCCGATAGGCAGCTTCCTCCAGACGGCGAAGCTCGGCGGTATCCATGGGAACGGTCTGCTTCAAGCCTATCCCTCCTTTATTGCAGGTCTCCGCCGCAGTGGACGAGGATCTTCGTATACTTTCCGCTCACCTGGGCCGCAAAGGCCGCTTCCGCGTCCTCCAGCTCGAACACCGTTTCCGTAAAGGGCGCCAGGTCCAGCTCGGTCAGCATCTGCGCCGCCCGGGGGAAGGCGTAGGGCGCCACATACATGCCGGTAATGGTGAGCTCATTATAGTAACAGTACTTGTACAGATTCAGGGGCATTTCAAAGTCGTTGGGGTACATGGCGGCATAGATGAGCTTGCCGCCTCTGGCTGTGACGGGCGGCAGCGCGCCGACGGCTCTGGGGGAGCCGGAGCAGTCGATCACCACGTCGTAGCCGCGCCCGCCGGTGATGCGGTCCGCGGCGGCCTGCAGGTCCTCCCCGGCGGGATCGATCAGGAATTCCGCGCCGAAGCGCTTTGCCAGCTCCCGCCTGGCGGCGATGGGCTCGGATACCGTGAGGCAGGAAGCCCCGGCCTTTTTGAGACACTGGGTGATGAGAAGGCCGATGGGGCCTCCGCCGCTCACCAGCACCCGCTGGCCGAAGCGCAGTTCAGCCTTGTCCAGGGCCCGCACGGCGATGCTCACCGGCTCCAGCAGGCAGCCTTCCTTCAGGGAAACGCTGTCCGGGAGCTTGTAGACCTGGCTCTCGTGCCAGACCAGGTACTCGCTGTAGCCGGGATGGTTGGATTCATCCGCGTGCTCGCAGAACTGCTGCTGGCCGTTCTGGCAGTAATAGCAGGTCCCGCAGAACTTCAGAAAATTACCGGCCACCCGGTCGCCGACCTTCAGGCCCTTCTTCTTTGCCTTTTCTCCCAGCTCCACGATCACGCCGGATACCTCATGTCCCATGCCGAAGGGGGGCTCCCATCCGAATATGCCCTCGATCAGATGGGGGTCCGAGCCGCAGATCGCGCAGTAGGCAACCTTGATCTTCACGTCCTCCGGCCCCACCGGATCTTCCGGCACGTCCCAGACCTGGACCTTGCCCCGCTTTTCCGGATCGGGATCCCGGAGGCTTCCGAGCTTTACGCAGCGTATGGATCTCATGCTTCTTCTCCTTTCTTCCTGCCGGAATACTCCGGCAGCGGCAAACCGTTCAGCGCGGCATAGACGAGCCTGTCCCCCTCATAGCGGAGCTTCAGGGAGAAAAACGGCGCGTTTTCATCCAGCAGACGGAAGAACAGCTTGTCCCCCTCCCACAGGGGCAGGGAAGGGATCCTTTCCTTCGGTACCCATTCCAGAACTCCCTCGTCGCAGTCCGTCAGGCTGCCGGTGAAGCCGTCCGCGGTGAACAGATGCATGTGTTCCGTTTCCCAGGTATCGCTGACAAAGGTGATCAGGCCCCGGTAGCGCCAGCGGGTGAGGGTGAGTCCGGTCTCCTCCATGACCTCCCGGAAGAGGCATTCCTCCGGGCTCTCATCCTTTTCAAAGCCGCCGCCGATGCCGATCCATTTGTCGTGATTCAGATCGTTTTCCTTCTTTACGCGGTGGAGCATCAGGTACGCCCCATCCCGCTCGATATAACACAGCGTCGTATCTCTCATGCTATGGATTCTATACCACGCATATCCCATCCGTCAAGAAAAAGCCCGGCAGGGGAGGCAGTCCCGATCGCGGGGAAAAACCTGACCGGCAGGCAGAAAGCAGTTGAAATGAGTTGCGGAATACGGTACAATGTGATAACGGAATGGTAATACATATGGATTTATGATATGGAGGTAACAGCAATGAGCAGGATCCCCTATTCCGACGATGAACTGAGGGTGGTTGGCGAGCATATCAATACCACCTCCTTCGGCGGACGCTTCTTTGGCCGCAAGCTTCCCAAGTACAACACCCCCATTACCCCCAAGGAGAACCTGGCGCTCTGCGTGAAGAGAGAGCGCCCCTACTGGTTCCCCAGCTCCTCCGATTTCTGCAACCTGGAATCCAGGACGAACCTGGACCACGTAGCCCGTGCAGAGGTCATGGATATGGGCCCGCCGTATGCGGACGAGGATAAGGGCGGCAAGGACCTTTTCGGCGTGGACTGGGTCTATGTGCCCACCGTGGGCGGCAGCATGGTCCAGCCCGGCAACCCCATCCTCCTGGACGCCAACGATTGGCCCGAGATCATCAAATTCCCGGATATCGACGCCCTGGATTGGGATGAGTGCCGCCGGCTGAACAGCGTGATGAACGAGTCCACCCGCAGCCTGCACGTGACCTTCCAGAACGGCATCTTCGAGCGGCTCATCAGCTTTATGGATTTCGAAAACGCCGCCCTGGCCCTGATCGACGAGGAGCAGCAGGACGCCGTCCATGCGCTGTTCACCAAGCTCTGCGAGATGTACGAGCGGATGATCGACCATTACCTGGATATTCTGAATCTGGACGGCGTCGTGTTCCATGACGATTGGGGCAGCCAGAGAGCGCCCTTCTTCTCCCTGGACGTGTGCATGGAAATGGTCGCCCCGTATATCAAGCGCATCGCGGATTACTGCCACTCCAAGGGCATGTGGTTCCAGCAGCACTGTTGCGGCAAGAATGAGCTCCTGGTGCCCGCCATGATCTATGCCGGCGTGGATATGTGGTACCCCCAGACCATGAACGATGTGAACATGCTCCGGGATAAATACGGCGATAAGATCATGTTCTCCATCGCCCCTCCGGCCCTTGGCCCCGACGCCACCGACGCGGATGTGGACGCCGCCGCGAAGGCCTTTGTGGACAAGTACGCCGCCGACTTTGTGGAGAAGCCCTTTGTCGTCTCCTCATTCTTCGGCGACCCCCGCTTCACCCAGGCCATTTACAAGTACAGCCGCATCGCCCTCGCCTGAACGAAGCCATGACAGAAGCCGCCTGCGGCCCGTCCGCAGGCGGCGCTTTCCATTTCGGACGTCGGAGGAGCCATGTCAAAGGATACGCTCATTCTCTGCTGGGACCCCCAATACTGCAGGCACTGCTTCGGCTGCGTAGCCATCTGTCCCCGGAATGCGCTGAGCGTGCTGGAGGGCAGCCTGCAGTACGATATCGGCCGCTGCATCCGCTGCTCGCGCTGCGCCTCTGCCTGCGGCGCGGGCGCATTGCGGTTCCTGCGGGAGCAGGACCTGGCAAATGCGCAGGAACGGCCCTACTGATTCGGAAATAATGAATATTATTTCACGATACGCCTTGACAAATCCAAAAAGCATGCATATAATTGCGTATCCGGTGAAACACCGCCGGAAACGCATTCAACCATGAGACAGGACGTGATACGGATGAAGCAAGTGTTTATCGACGGCAGCTCCGGTACGACCGGCCTGCGTATCCATGAACGGCTGGCCGGACGGAAGGACCTGACGATGATCCGTCTGCCGGAGGAGGAACGGAAGGATCCCGGGGCGCGCAGGCGCGCCATGGAAGAAGCGGATATCGTCTTTCTGTGTCTGCCGGACGACGCCGCCATCGAGGCGGAAAAGCTGCTGGAAAACAGCGGCGCCGTGGTGCTGGATACTTCCACAGCCCACAGGACGTCGGAGGGCTGGTGCTACGGTTTTCCGGAGCTGAGCCCGGCACGCAGAGCGGAAATTGCCGCTTCAAAGCGTATCGCCGTTCCCGGCTGCCATGCCAGCGGCTTCATTGCCCTTGTGTATCCGCTGATCGAAGCGGGCGTCCTCAGCCGAAGCGCGCTGCTGAGCTGCTTTTCCCTCACGGGCTACAGCGGCGGCGGCAAAAAGATGATCGCGGAATATGAGGCGCAGGACCGCAGTCCGCTCCTGTCGTCCCCCAGGCAGTACGCTCTTGCGCAGCAGCACAAGCATCTCAGGGAGATGCGCGCCATTGCCGGCCTGGAGGATTTTCCCGTGTTCTGCCCCATCGTGGCGGACTTTTACAGCGGCATGGAGGTGACCGTGCCCCTGTTCCGCAGGGACCTTCTGCAGGGCGCCGGGCCGGAGGAGATCGCGGCGATCTACCGGAATAAGTATACGGGCCCGATCCTCTCCTGGCGGGAGAGCCTGGACGAAGGCGGATATATGGCGGCGGGGCTGCTCAGCGGGAAGGATTCCATGGCGGTTTCCGTCTGCGGCTGCGAGGACCGGATCCTGCTCACCGCAGTCTATGATAATCTGGGCAAAGGCGCGTCGGGCGCCGCCATCGAGTGCATGAATCTGGCGCTGGGACTTGACCCGGCATACGGACTTGAGATCTGACGGAGGGTATGACATGAAAACGGTTTCTGGCGGCGTCTGCGCCGCGAAGGGCTTTCAGGCGTCCGGCGTACACTGCGGCATCCGGAAGAGCAGGACGAAGCGGGATCTTTCCCTCATCTGCAGCGCAACGCCCTGTACGGCCGCCGCGGTATATACGACGAATCTGGTGAAGGGCGCGCCGCTGCAGGTGACGAAAAAGCACCTTGCCGACGGCACCGCCCAGGCGGTCATCTGCAACAGCGGCAACGCCAACACCTGCAATGCCGACGGGATCGAGATCGCGGAAAAAACATGCGCGCTGCTGGGGGATGCCCTGCATATCCCGGCGGAAAACGTGATCGTCGCCTCCACCGGCGTGATCGGCCAGCCCCTGGACATCACCCCCATCCGGGAGGGCATCCCCGCGCTGGTGCGGGAGCTGGGGGATCATTCCGCCCATGCCGCAGAGGGCATCATGACTACGGACACCCGGATGAAGGAGATCGCCGTGGAGTTCACCCTGGGGGGCAGGACCTGCCGTCTCGGAGGCATCGCCAAGGGCTCCGGTATGATCCATCCCAACATGGCCACCATGCTCGTGTTCATCACCACCGACTGCGCCGTCAGCGCGGAAATGCTGCAGAAGGCCCTCTCCACGGACGTGCAGGAGACCTTCAATATGGTGAGCGTGGACGGGGATACCTCCACGAACGATATGGTCACGATCCTGGCAAACGGCATGGCCGGGAACGCTGCGATCACCGGGGAGGGGGAGGATTACGCCGTATTCATGAAGGCGCTGAATACCGTCACCGTGGCCCTCTGCCGGGGCATCGCCGGGGACGGCGAGGGAGCGACCAAGCTTCTGGAATGCCGCGTCACCGGCGCTTCGGACCTGCAGACGGCAAAGACCGTGGCAAAGAGCGTCATCTGCTCCTCTCTCCTGAAGGCGGCCATGTTCGGCGCCGACGCCAACTGGGGCCGGGTGCTCTGCGCCATCGGCTACAGCGGGGCCGACGTGGATGTGAACCGGATCGACGTGGCCTTCCGTTCGGATAAGGGCGAGCTCCCCGTTTGCAGAAACGGCGCCGGGATCCCCTTCTCCGAGGAGCTGGCAAAGGAGATCCTGTCCGAGAAGGAGATCGACATCCTTGTGGAGCTGAACAGCGGCAGCTGCGCTTCCACAGCCTGGGGCTGCGATCTCACCTATGAATACGTGAAGATCAACGGGGATTACCGGACCTGAGAGGAGTGAGGGACATGGATATCACGAATGCCCAGCGGGCGTCCATTCTGGTGGAGGCCCTGCCCTATATCCAGGAATACACCGGCAAGATCGTGGTGGTCAAATACGGCGGAAACGCCATGATCGATGAGGAGCGAAAGGATTCCGTCATGCGGGACATCGTCCTGCTGAATCTGATCGGCGTGAAGGTCGTGCTCGTCCATGGCGGCGGTCCGGAGATCACGGATATGCTGAAGCGGGTGGGCAAGGAAAGCCGCTTCGTGAACGGCCTGCGGGTGACGGATCAGGAAACTGTGGAGATCGTGCAGATGGTCCTGGCCGGCAAGGTCAACAAGAGTCTGGTGAATCTCATCCAGAACAAGGGCGGCAGAGCCATCGGCCTCTCCGGCATGGACGGGCATCTGCTGGAGGCCACGACCCGGGACCCGGAGCTTGGCTTTGTGGGAGAGATCACCGGCGTGAATACGGCCCCCATCCTGGACATGCTGGAAAAGAGCTATATCCCGGTGGTATCCACCCTGGGCTGCGATAATGACGGGAACGTATACAACGTGAACGCGGACACGGCCGCTGCCAGGATCGCCGGCGCGCTCCATGCGGAATGCCTGATCTCCATGACGGATATCAGCGGCATCCTGCGGGACAAGAATGATCCCAAGACCCTGATCCCGGTGATCGGCATCACCGAGGCGCCGGAGCTGGTGCGGCAGGGCGTCATCAACGGCGGCATGATCCCCAAGGTGGAGTGCTGCATCAACGCCATTCAATGGGGCGTACAGAAGGTCTTTATCCTGGACGGGCGCATCCCCCATGCGATCCTGATCGAAACGCTGACGGATGAAGGCCTGGGCACCATGTTTGTGAATCGCTAGGAGGATACCATGGATTGGAAAGCATTGGACCAGCAGTATCTGGCAAATACATACTCCCGTTTCCCTCTGACCCTGGTGCGGGGCGAGGGCTCAACGGTTTGGGACGACGAAGGAAAAGCCTATACGGATCTTTCCGGCGGCATTGCGGTGAACACCTTCGGCTTCTGCGATGAAGTCTGGGTCAAGGCGGTGACCGAGCAGCTCACCCAGGTCCAGCATACGTCGAACCTGTTCTATACCCGGCCGGACGTGCTCCTGGCGCAGGAGCTCTGCAGACGGACCGGCATGAAAAAGGTGTTCTTCTCCAACTCCGGCGCGGAGGCCAACGAATGCGCCATCAAGGTCGCGCGGAAGTACGCCCAGGACCGGAAGGGCAGGGAATACGGCACGATCATCACCCTGGTGAACAGCTTCCACGGCCGCACCCTCACCACCCTGGCCGCCACCGGTCAGGATACGTTCCACCATGATTTCACCCCCCTGACGGAGGGCTTCGTCCACGTGGAGGCCAATAACGTGCAGGCCCTGCGGGAAGCGGCGGAGAAGTACCCCTGCGCCGGCATCCTGATGGAGGCCGTGCAGGGAGAGGGCGGCGTCATCCCCCTGGAGGCTGAATTCGTCCGGGCGGCGGAACAGCTCTGCCGGGAAAAGGACATGCTGCTCATGATGGACGAAGTCCAGATCGGCAACGGCCGCAGCGGCAAGCTGTACGGGTATATGCATTTCGGCGTGAGCCCGGACGTGGTGAGCACCGCGAAGGGCCTGGGCGGCGGCCTGCCCATCGGCGCGACGCTCATCGGCGAGCGGGCGGCGGACGTGCTCACCCCCGGCAGTCACGGCTCCACCTTCGGCGGCAATCCCGTCTGCTGCGCCGGCGCCCTGAGCATCCTGCAGCGTCTGGACGACAAGCTCCTGGCCGGCGTGACGGAGCGCTCCGAAGCCGTGCGCAAGGCCCTGGAGGGGGCGCCCGGCGTGAAGAGCGTCACGGGTCTCGGCCTCATGCTGGGGATCGAGACGGAAAAGCCCTGCGCGGAGGTGATCGCGGCCTGCAGGGAAAAGGGCGTTCTGGTGATCTCCGCAAAGACGAAGGTAAGACTGCTGCCTGCGCTGAACATTCCCATGGAACAGCTGGAGGCGGCGGTGAAGGTCATCCGGGAGGCCTGCGCAGGCCGGGAAGGAGACTGAAGGATGAATATGAAGGGTAAGGACCTGCTGAAGCTGCTGGACCTGACGCCGGAGGAGATCCTGGGTCTTGTGAAGCTGGCAGCGGAGCTGAAGGCCAAGAAAAAGCAGGGGATACCCCACAGGCTCTGCGAGGGCAGACAGATCGCGCTGATCTTTGAAAAGACCAGCACCAGGACCCGCTGCAGCTTTGAAGTGGCCGCCCGGGACCTGGGCATGGGCGTCACCTATCTTGACCCCTCCGGTTCCCAGATCGGCAGGAAGGAGAGCATTGCGGATACGGCCAGGGTGCTGGCCTCCATGTTTGACGGCATAGAGTACCGGGGCTTCGGACAGGCGATCGTGGAGGAGCTTGCGGAGTATGCCTCCGTCCCCGTCTGGAACGGGCTCACGGATGAATTCCATCCCACGCAGATCCTGGCGGACCTGCTCACCATTCAGGAACGCTTCGGCCATTTGAAGGGCGTCCATCTTACCTATATGGGCGATGCGCGGTTCAACATGGGCAACTCCCTGATGGTCGGCTGCGCTAAGATGGGCATGAGCTTCACCGCCTGCGCGCCGAAGGAATACTTCCCGGATCCCGCTCTGGTGCGTCAGTGCGAGGCGATCGCCGCAGAGACGGGAGCGACCCTGAGCTTCTGCACGGATCCGAAGGAGGCCGTGAAGCAGGCTGACGTGATCTATACGGATATCTGGGTCTCCATGGGCGAGCCTGCGGAGGTCTGGGAGGAACGCATCGGCGTTCTGGGCCCCTACCAGGTGAACGGGGATCTGATGGCGGCGGCGCCGAAGACCGCCGTTTTCATGCACTGCCTTCCCGCGTACCACGATAAAAAGACGATCATCGGCAGGGAGATGTGCGAGCGCTTCGGCAGAGACAGCATGGAGGTCACGAACGAGGTCTTTGAGGGGCCCCAGTCCGTGGTATTCCAGGAAGCGGAGAACCGGATGCACACCATCAAGGCCGTGATGGCAGCCACTATGGCGGGAGCGGAAGCGGAATGAAAAAGCGGTATCTGATCCTGGAGGACGGCAGGGTATTCGCCGGCAGCGCCTTCGGCGCCGACGCGGTGCATACGGGAGAGCTCGTTTTCACCACCGGCATGTGCGGCTATATCGAGACCCTGACGGACCCCAGCTATTACGGACAGATCGTTCTCCAGACCTTCCCTCTGATCGGCAATTACGGCATCATCCCCCAGGATTTTGAAGGCAAATGCAGCGTCCGGGGGTATGTGGTGCGGGAGATCTGCAGCGAGCCCTCCAATTTCCGCGCACAGGGCACGGTGGACGAATTCCTGCGGGAGCAGGGCGTTCCGGGTATTTCCGGCCTGGACACCCGGGAGATCACCAGGATCATCCGGGAGCACGGCGTCATGAACGCGATCCTGTCGGACGAGCCCGCCGCGGATCTGGAAGCCCTGCGGGCCTACCGCATCCGGGAGGCCGTGGAGCACGTGACGGCGGAGGAGCCCCGGATCGTACCGGCGGAAGGGAGGCAGCGCTTCCGCGTCGCCCTTATGGATTACGGCGCGAAAAAGTATATCATCCGGGAGCTGTGCGCCAGAGGGTGCGAGGTGACCGTATTCCCGGCCCTGACGCCGGCGGAGACGATCCTGCAGGGGGGCTATGACGGAGTCATGCTCTCCAACGGTCCCGGAGACCCGGCGGACAATCCGGCGCCCATCCGGGAGATCGCCGAGCTTTTCGGACGCATTCCCATGTTCGGCATCTGCCTGGGACATCAGCTCATGGCCCTGTCCCAGGGCGGGGAGACGGTGAAGCTGAAATACGGCCACCGGGGCACGAACCAGCCCGTGCGGGATCTGCAGGGCACCAACACCTACATCACCAGCCAGAACCACGGATACGCCGTCGTATCCGACAGCCTGAAAAACGGCCGGGTGCGGTATATCCAGGCCAATGACAAGACCTGCGAGGGCATCGACTATCCGGATAGCCGGGCGTTTTCCGTCCAGTTCCATCCGGAGGCCCACGCCGGTCCCAACGATACGAATTTCCTTTTTGACCGCTTCTGCGGGCTGATGGGGGGCGATACGCATGCCGAGGGATAACAGCATCAAAAAAGTCATGGTCATCGGCTCCGGGCCCATCGTCATCGGCCAGGCAGCGGAATTCGACTATGCCGGCGCCCAGGCCTGCCGGGTGCTGAAAAGCGAGGGCGTGCAGGTCGTGCTGGTGAACTCCAACCCCGCCACCATCATGACGGATAAGGCTCTGGCGGACGCCATCTATCTGGAACCCCTGACCCTCACCTCCGTCAAGCGGATCATCGAAAAGGAAAAGCCGGACAGCCTGCTTGCCGGTCTCGGCGGTCAGACGGGCCTCACCCTGGCCATGCAGCTGAACGCGGAGGGGTTCCTGGAGTCCCACGGCGTCCGGCTCATCGGCACGAATGCGGAGGCCATCGACAAGGCGGAGGACCGGAAGCTTTTCAAGGAGACGATGGAATCCATCGGCGAGCCGGTGATCCCCTCGGACATTGCCAACGATCTTCCCGGCGCCCTGGCGGTGGCAAAGCGGATCGGCTATCCGGTGATCGTACGCCCCGCCTTCACGCTGGGGGGCGGCGGAGGAGGCGTTGCCTACTCCGAGGAGGAGCTGCGCCAGGTGGCCCGGGTGGGTCTGGACGCCTCTCCCATCACCCAGATCCTTGTGGAGAAGTACATCTACGGCTGGAAGGAGATCGAGTTTGAGACCATGCGGGACGCGGCGGGCAACGTGATCGCCGTGTGCAGCATGGAAAACGTGGACCCCGTGGGCGTGCATACGGGGGACAGCATCGTCGTCGCCCCCACGCTGACCCTTGCGGACAAGGAATTCCAGATGCTCCGCAGCGCCGCGCTGAACATCATCTCCGCCCTGGAGATCGTGGGCGGCTGCAACTGCCAGTTCGCGCTGGATCCCTACAGCATGGAATACGCGGTGATCGAGGTCAACCCCCGGGTCTCCCGCTCCTCCGCCCTGGCCTCCAAGGCGACCGGGTATCCCATCGCAAAGATCACCACCAAGCTGGCCCTCGGGTATACCCTGGACGAGATCCCCAACGATATTACCGGCAAGACCTGCGCCTGCTTTGAGCCCACCATCGACTACGTGGTGGTGAAATTCCCCAAGTGGCCCTTTGATAAATTCCCCGGCGCCTCCCATAAGCTGGGCACGCAGATGAAGGCCACGGGGGAAGTCATGGCCATCGGCAGCAGCTTTGAAATGGCCCTCATGAAGGCCGTGCGGGGCGCGGAGATCCATCTGGATACGCTGCGGGCGGAGCCCCTCACCGACGCGCCGCTGGAGCAGCGCCTGGCCGCCTGCGACGACCGCCGCCTGTTCACCGTGTTCGAGGCCATCCGCAGCGGGATGAGCATCGAAAAGATCAACGAGATCACCAAAATCGACCCCTGGTTCCTGTATCACATCCGGAACCTGGCGGAGTACGAGGCGGAGCTGGAGCGCGGCTTCAGCGAAGAGCTTTACCGGGAAGGGAAGCGGCTGGGCTATACGGATGCGGCCATCCGGCGCATTTCCGGCGTGCGGGAGCTGCCGCCCTTCCGGGCAGCCTATAAGATGGTGGATACCTGCGGCGCGGAGATGGATGCGGAGACGCCCTATTTCTACAGCACCGCCGACGAATACTGCGAAGCCAGGACCTTCAAGCGCTCCGGCAAGCCCGTGGTCATGGTCCTGGGCTCCGGCCCCATCCGTATCGGCCAGGGCATCGAATTCGACTATTCCTCCGTCCACTGCGTCTGGACGCTCCAGCAGCTGGGCTACGACGTGGTGATCGTGAACAACAACCCCGAGACCGTATCCACGGACTATGATACGGCGGACCGGCTGTATTTTGAGCCTCTGACGCCGGAGGACGTGATGCAGATCATCCGGGTGGAACAGCCCGTCGGCGTCGTCGTCGCCTTCGGCGGCCAGACCGCCATCGCCCTCACGGGCTTCCTGGATAAGCAGGGCATCCCCATCCTGGGCACCTCCGCCTCCGGCATCGATCTGGCGGAGGATCGGGAACGGTTCGACAGGCTTCTGGAGGAGCTGGGCATTTCCAGGCCGAAGGGCAGGGGAGTCAACACCATGGAGGAGGCCCTGGCCGCCGCGGAGGAGCTGGGGTATCCCGTGCTGCTGCGTCCTTCCTACGTGATCGGCGGCCAGAACATGCAGATCATCCATGAGGCGTCCGACGTTCGCCGGTATATGGAGCGCATCCTGGCCCAGGGCATCGACAATCCGGTGCTGGTGGACAAGTATATGGAGGGCACCGAGCTGGAGGTGGACGTGATCTCCGACGGCACGGATATCCTCATTCCCGGCATCATGGAGCATATCGAGCGGGCGGGGGTGCACAGCGGCGACTCCATCGCCGTATACCCGCCCTACAACCTGAACGACATCATGACCGGAGAGATCGTGGAGTGTTCCCGGAAGCTGGCCCTCTCCCTGGGAACGAGGGGCCTGGTGAACATCCAGTATCTCATCTACCGGAACAAGCTCTACGTCATCGAGGTCAACCCCAGAGCGTCCCGGACGGTGCCCTATATCAGCAAGGTGACGGGCCTTCCCATGGTGGACGTGGCCTCCCGGGTCATGCTGGGAGAGTCCCTGCGGGAGATCGGCTGCGGCACGGGACTGCTGCCCACACCGCCCTACTGCGCCGTCAAGGTGCCGGTGTTCTCCTTTGAAAAGCTCACGGATGTGAATGCGTACCTGGGGCCGGAGATGAAGTCCACCGGGGAGGTGCTGGGTCTGGGCAAGACCCTGCCGGAGGCGCTGTTCAAGGGCCTGACCTCCGCCGGCATGACGCTGCAGCCCGCCGCCGGACAGGATCCGGGCGTGCTGGTCAGCGTGGACAGCCACGACCTGCCGGAGATCGTCAGCCTGGCCAAGAAGCTGGACGACCTGCATTTCCACATCTACGCCACGCCGGAGACGGCGGAGGAGATCGCCAAGCTGGGCATCGACGTGGAGACCGTGAAGGGCATTCGGGAGAGCGACCATATCTTCGCCCTGCTGGACAGCGGCTGGATCCACTGCATCGTGTATACCGGCGCGCTGATGGACGATACGGTGGAGGACTATATCGCCCTGCATCGCCGGGCCCTGATGCGCTCCATTCCCTGCTTCACCTCCCTGGACACGGCAAACGCCCTGGCGGACATGATCGCCAGCCGCTTCAACGAGCACAACACGGAGCTGGTGGACATCAACCGCATGCGTTCCAGCCGCCAGACCCTGCGCTTCACCAAGCTCCAGGGAACGGGCGACGACTACATCTTCATTGAGGAGCCGGAGGAGGGGATCGCCTGTCCGGAATCCCTCAGCGTCAGCCTTTGCGACAGAAATACCGGCATCGGCGGATACGGCATCGTGCTCATCGGCGGCAGCGATATCGCGGACGCCAGGATGCGCATTTTCAACCGGGACGGCACGGACGGCGGCATGGGCGGCAACGCCATCCGCTGCGTGGCAAAGCAGCTGTATGATAGCGGCAGGGTTAGGAAAAAGCAGATGACGATCGAGACCTCCGCCGGCGTGAAGTCCCTCACCCTGTATACCAGCGGCGAAGAGGTGAGCATGGTCACGGTGGACATGGGCAAGCCCGAATTCCTGCCGGAGCAGGTGCCTGTGCTGATGTCCGGCGACCGGATCGTGGACCACCCGGTGAACATCGGCGGCGGCAAGTACAGCATCACCTGCCTGTCCCTGGGCAATCCCCACTGCGTCGTCTTTGTGGACCGGGTGGACCGCTTCCCCGTGGAGACCGTCGGCCCGCTTTTCGAGAATGCGGAGATCTTCCCCCAGCGGGTCAATACGGAATTCGTGCGGGTGGTGAACCGCAGCATGCTGAAAATGCGGGTGTACGAGCGGGGCAACGGAGAGACCAACGCCTGCGGCACCGGCGCCTGCGCCGCCGTCATCGCCGCGGTGGAGAACGGCCTCTGCGACAAGGGCGCGCCGGTCACGGTAAAGGTCCGGGGCGGTGATCTGCTGGTGACCTACGATGATTCCGGCGTGACCCTCACCGGCGACGCCGTGCGGGTGTTCGAGGGCTCCTTCCGGTATTGACGGAAGGGGGAAGATCCACCCTTATGGACACTGCACAAACAAATTTGATTTTCGTTTTCATTTTTTCGCTTTTTCCTATAGACAAATCCAGCTTTGTGTGTTAATATACACACAGTTAAAGCTCCTACAATTTAAGAACGCTTGTCATCCTGACCGGAGGGTCATTGACCTGGTCTTGATGTAGACGGAATGGGGTACCAAGCCCCGCGCTGCCGGCGCTGTATGCGTGAGGACGGTCCGAAGGCATGTATATGTCTGGGCGAAAGCCAGCCACTGGGATTTATCCTGGGAAGGTAGGAACCGTACGCAGGAGAGAGATCTCCCTAACGCGAGTCAGAAGACTTACAAGTGTTTGTCATCCACAGCCAGCTGTGGATCACACGAGCGGTACACTCGTGGATTGTGTGCATGAATAACGGATGCATCAATTTCTCTATGGAATTGTGCATCCGTTTTTGCACATCTTACTCAGATCCCAAAGCGGAATGCGGCTCCGCTTTTGGAATAATTCCTCCATATGTTACCTCCATCCTCTTGCACCTCTTGCACGGCGTGAGATCCGCCGCCTGTTCGGACGCAGGCGGCGGGTGCTCCCGCCAACCGAAACTGATGACTGATCGGGAAAACTCCTGACAGAAGGCGCTGCACCGGCAGCCATGTATGCATGGCTTCAGTGCAGCGCCTTCTGTTTCTCTGCCTGCCTGCTTCAGGGCTTGGTCCAGCGCCAGTAATACTGGGCAATGGAGAAGCGCCGCCAGGCCTCCCGGATCTTATCGCTGGGGGCCTCCGTCACGCCGCCGTTCTCCCAATAGAGATCGTAGACGTGCACCAGGGGAGAGGCGTCCATCATATCGGTCGCGGCCTGCATGAAGCGGTTGCCCTCCATCCCCGCAAGGCGGAAGAAGAGGTTCATCAGGAAGCATGGACTGATTCTGGGCCCCTGGCCCACAAAGTCGAAGCCCAGGGCTTCCTTGGCCGCGGGATTGGCAAAGATGAGGTAGGGGGTGCAGTAATAATTGCAGAAGCCCTCCGTAGTGCGGAAATCGAAATCAACACCGATGCGCTTGTATACGCTGTTGTCGTTCCCCATCCAGGGGTTGTGGTCCCCGAATACGATCAGGACCACCGGCTCCTCCAGAGCCTCCAGCTTGTCCGCCAGAGCCGCGATGTTCCTGCCCGTATTCTCCACGCCCGCGAAGTAATTCTGCAGGATATTGTACTCCGCCTCGGTATAGCCCTCGTTCACCACCTTCGTGCCCTTGTACCAGTAGGTGTCCGCGTCATAAGGGCCGTGATTCTGGTAGGTGACGCTGAAGCTGAAATAGGGCTCGTCGGACTCAGCCAGGTGGGCGGCAAGCATATCGTAGATATCCGGAATGAACAGATCGTCCTTCAGTATGGTGCCGTCAACGGCGCCGTATTTGTTTTCGTAGAAATAGTAATTGTCAAAGCCCAGGTAGGCGTTCACGTTCCGGCGGTTATAGAACCAGTCGTAGCAGGGATGACCGCCTTCGGCATAATAGCCCTGGCTCTTCAGATACCGCACATAGGAATTCACGTCCTGGCGGAAGTCGGAAGCCTGGGAAAAGCCGGTGAGGAAGGACCATTCCGTATCCACCGTTCCTCCGGCGAAGATGTTGGTGATCAGTTCCCCATGGTAGCTCTTTGCCTCCAGGGTGTGCATGTCCGCATATACGCTGTCCATGAGCTTCGGCGTTCCGAATTTGCTGAAATCGTTGTACGCCTCCAGCATGACGGAGACGATGTTCACCTTTTTCTCCGCGGGCATGTCCGTATCCGCGTATCCGTCCAGGATCGCCCTGGCCTCCGCCGCGCTGTATCCCTCCGGCGTGCTGCGTTTGGCGTCCTTGATGCTGTTGAGGAAGGGGTAAACGAAGCCCCGGGAGACAAACTGACCCGTGGCGGACCAGGGGGAAACCAGCGCGTTGTTGCTGGTCCGTTCATAGACGGCCTGGCTGAAATACACCCTCCGGCATCCCAGCACGGACAGCACGGCAAGGGCCAGGAAGAAGAGACAGCGCAGCCTGCCGGAGCGCATCCTGCCCCGGACCAGCAGCCGCGCCAGCAGGACCGCCGCAATGCAGACGGCGACGGCGGCGGTCATCTTCCAGTTGATCTGCAGGGAATACCTGGCCAGCGCCATGCCGCCGCCCTCAGCGGCATAGGCCATATCGCTGAACAGCAGGGGATCGTTCCGCAGGGAGAGCTTGAAATAGTCGGCAAGGCTGAGACCGAGCACCGGCACGGCGGTGAGCAGGAACGCCCCCCACGCCCGGTTCGTGAGAAAATACATGAGCAGCATCAGGGCGAACACCGGCAGGATGTTCAGGACCGGGATCAGGGGAACGGAGAAGTAGGTCCTGACCATCTCCAGCTTATAGCTGCCCGCCCCGAAGTACAGGCTCAACAGTCCGAGCCCGACGCTCATTCCCAGCAGCGCAAGCAGAATATACGCCCCCCGCAGCAGCTTGCGCAGAATATACGCGCGGGCCTTGGAGGTGAGCCTGCGGCCGAGAACATAGGTCACACCGGCCCTGCTGCGGATGCAGGGGGGCCAGGCGTCCGCGAGCCGGCGTCCGCCGGTCTCCGCTTCCCGGGCAAGGCTCCGCCATGTCTCTCCGCACAGGACCCTTGCCCCGGTAAGGTCGGCCAGGGGGCGGACGGCGCCCTCCGGCAGCCTGGTTAGCCAGGTCTGGCCCTTGGCGGCGGAAAGGGCGGCAAGCCGCCTGGATTCCCGTTTCCAGAATCTGTCGAGCAGCTCCCGGGGAACACGCTCCAGAAAGCTCCATCTGAGCCTCCTGCCGGCGGAAAACCCGAACAGCCCCAGCAGCATGCCCAGCAGCCGGAGAAAGATGCAGGGGATCAGCTTCGGCCTGCGCAGAAGCGCATAGCGGAACATTCTGCCGTCTATGGGATACGGGCATATGGCCCGTTCAAAGATCCAGGTGTACATGCGTATGGCCTCCCTGCGCTGTGCTGATTTCACTATAGCACTTTGCGCGGGCCGCCGCAAGGTTTGTCGAAACCGGGCCGGCGATTATGCCCGCCACCGCCAGTCCCGGACCTCCGGAAGATCTTCCCCGAACCGGCGGATGTGATCCGCGTGGGTCCGCAGCATATCCTTCATCTCCTGGATCAGGAACGCGCCCCGATCCCCCAGCTCCGGGATCAGCTTCACCGCGTCCATGACCAGGTGGAACCGGTCCATATCGTTCTGGACGCGCATATCGAAGGGCGTGGTGATGCTGCCCTCCTCCTTGTAGCCGCGCACGTGGAGCCGCGTGTTCCTGCGGCGGTAGGTCAGCTCATGGATGAGCTTCGGATACCCGTGAAAGGCAAAGAGGATCGGCTTTGTGCGGGTGAATACCGCCTCATAGTCCGGGTCGCTGAGCCCGTGGGGGTGTTCCTCGGCGGGCTGCAGGCGCATCAGATCCACCACGTTCACCACCCGGAGCTTCAGCTCCGGAAGGGCCCTGCGCAGGATGCTCACCGCCGCCAGCACCTCCAGCGTGGGCGCTTCGCCGCAGCAGCCCAGGACAAGATCCGGCTCCCCGTATCCGTCGCTGGAGGCCCATCGCCAGATCCCCAGACCCTGGGCACAGTGGCTCGCCGCCTCATCCGGCGTGAGCCATTGGGGACGGGGGTGCTTTGACGCGACGATCACGTTGATATAGTTCCTGCTGCGGATGCAGTGGTCAAAGCAGGAGAGAAGGCAGTTGGCGTCCGGGGGAAGATAGATGCGCACCACGTCCGACTTCTTGTTCGCCATATGATCCAGAAAACCCGGGTCCTGATGGGTGAAGCCGTTGTGATCCTGCTGCCAGACGGTGGAAGCGAGGACGTAGTTC
>JAEEGL012451820.1_pt1 | contig 21596 bp, 21 predicted proteins | sample 9134231 | NCBI WGS metagenome assembly JAEEGL01 (sample SAMN16246548, study PRJNA631951) | gut metagenome | biome: gut microbiome; feature: rumen; material: fiber-attached | host: Bos | place: Iran: Karaj | collected 2018-10
ATAATCTTGTAGTCCGGGTACTTGTTCACGAACAGGCGCACCACGTGGCTACCAATGAAGCCTGCACCGCCAGTAATCACGATCGTTCTTTTCATAACAATTCCTTAAAGTTCAAAAGCGAATCCCAGATCCTTGAGCGCCGGATTCCTGGTATCCTTTTCAGAAAGCAGCGGTTCAAAACCATTGCCCACCGGCCACTTGATGCCGATTTCAGGGTCGTTCCACATGAGGCCACCTTCGTCCTTGGGGTCATAGAGGCGGGTGCACTTGTACACGAAAGTCGCCGTTTCGCTGAGAACCACGAAACCGTGGGCAAAACCTTCGGGAATGTAGAACTGCTTCTTGTTTTCGGCAGAAAGCACGACACCTTCCCACTTGCCGAACGTCGGGCTACCCTTGCGCAGGTCTACGGCCACGTCAAAGACTTCGCCTTCGATCACGCGAACGAGTTTGCCCTGCGGGTTCTTCTTCTGAAAATGAAGTCCGCGGAGCACGCCCTTCTTGCTCTTGGATTCGTTATCTTGTACGAAAACCATGTTCAAGCCGGCAGCGTCGAATTCTGCCTTGTTGTAGGTTTCCATAAAATAGCCACGATGGTCACCAAAGACTGTCGGTTCAACGATTGTTACACCTTCAATAGAGGTTTTGACGAAGTTGAATTTTCCCATAATATTATTCTCACATTCACTTTAGCATTCTATTCATGCTTTAATACTTTCGCCAGACCATTTTGTCAACGATACCGGTGTAGCTCTGAATGATTTTCACAACCTTCGTGCTGACATTTTCTTCAACGTAGTCCGGCACAGGGATGCCGTAATCACCATTAGCGTTCATCGTGACGGCAGTATCGACTGCCTGCAACAGAGACTTTTCGTCAATGCCTGCGATAAAGAAGCAAGCCTTGTCGATTGCTTCGGGGCGTTCAGTACTGGTACGAATACACACAGCCGGGAACGGGTGGCCGACACTCGTAAAGAAAGAACTTTCTTCAGGAAGCGTACCGCTATCGCTAACGACGGCAAAAGCATTCATCTGCAAGCAGTTGTAGTCATGGAAACCAAGCGGTTCATGCTGAATCACACGCTTGTCAAGCTTAAAGCCACTTGCTGCAAGGCGGTTGCGGCTACGCGGGTGGCAACTGTACAGAATCGGCATGTCATACTTTTCAGCCATCTTATTGATTGCCGTAAAGAGACTATTGAAGTTCTTTTCAGTATCGATATTTTCTTCGCGGTGGGCGCTCAGCAAAATGTACTTGCCCTTGGTAAGGCCGAGGCGAGAATGAATATCGCTTGCTTCGATAGAAGCCAAGTTCTTATGCAGGACTTCTGCCATGGGGCTGCCCGTGACATAGGTGCGTTCCTTGGGCAAACCACAATCCGCCAGGTAGCGGCGCGCATGTTCAGAATAAGCCATATTCACATCGCTAATAATGTCAACGATGCGGCGGTTAGTTTCTTCGGGCAGGCATTCATCTTTGCAACGGTTACCTGCTTCCATATGGAAAATAGGAATGTGCAAGCGCTTTGCCGGAATTGCAGAAAGGCAACTATTGGTATCGCCAAGAATAAGCATAGCATCGGGTTTGCAAGCAACCATCAGCTTGTAGCTGCAGTTGATGATGTTACCCACAGTTGCACCCAGGTCATCACCCACGGCATCCATATAGACTTCAGGATCTTTGAGGCTCAAGTCCTTAAAGAACACGCCATTCAAGTTGTAGTCGTAGTTCTGACCTGTATGAGCCAAAATGCAATCGAAGTACTTACGGCATTTGTCGATAACTGCAGCAAGGCGAATGATTTCGGGGCGAGTACCCACGATAATCAGGAGTTTAAGCTTGCCGTTATTAGCGAATTTCACATTGCTGTAGTCTGTTTTTATTTCCATAAATTAGGCCTTTACAACTTTTTCGCCGAAGGTATCGGGATGGTTGGGATCAAAAGATTCGTTTGCCCACATGACAGTCACCAAGTTTTCAGTATCAGACAAATTGATGATGTTGTGAGTATAGCCAGGCAACATGTGAACCGCTTCAATCTTTTCGCCGCTCACTTCGAATTCAATAATTTCGTCAGTGCCAATCTTGCGTTCTTGAATCAGAGCACGACCGCTCACCACGATAAAGAATTCACACTTGGTGTGGTGCCAATGTTCACCCTTAGTGATTCCCGGCTTGGACACGTTCACGCTGAACTGACCGCAATTCACAGTCTTCAACAGTTCAGTGAAGCTACCGCGAGCGTCCACATTCATCTTGAGCGGGAAGCACACCTTTTCTTTGGGCAAGTAGCTCAAGTAAGTGGAATAAAGCTTCTTCGCAAAACTATTGTTCGGGATTTCCGGCATTACCAACGTGTTCGGCTGGTCATGGAATGCGTTCAGCAAATCTACGATTTCACCGAGTTTAATCTTGTGAACCGTCGGAACAGCACAGTATCTGCCGTCATCTTTCAAAATGGTTTCTACACCATCAAATTCGGCATGGTGTTCGCCACCCTGCAAGGCCGCAATCATTTCAGCAACTAAGTCGTCGATGTAGAGCAATTCCATGTCCACATTCGGATCATTCACCTGAATGGGCAAGTCGTTTGCAATGTTATTGCAGAAGGTTGCTACGGCGCTATTGTAATTCGGGCGGCACCACTTGCCAAACAAATTCGGAAAGCGGTAAACCAGCACACGCACGCCATTTTCTTTGCCATATTCAAAGAATAGTTCTTCACCAGCCTTCTTGCTACGGCCATATTCACTATTGCCGAAACGACCTGCAAGCGTGGCCTGAATACTGCTACTGAGCATCACAGGACACTTGTTCTTGTGGCGTTTCAGCGTTTCAAGCAAGGCACCAGCAAAATCGCAGTTCCCTGCCATGAATTCGCTATTGTCTTTCGGACGATTCACACCTGCCAAATTGAATACAAAATCCGCATGGGCGCAATATTCGTCTAATTCACTCAGCTTGGAATCAATATCGTATGAGTAAATTTCGTTTACCACAAGCCCAGCATGGGTTCGATCTTTGCCATCGCGGATACTTTCTAGAGCCGCAACTAGATTGCGGCCAACAAAGCCCTTGGCACCAGTAACAAGAATATTCATTTACTTGCCCGCCTTGGCGAGTTCTTCGCGAATGTAGCTCAAAGTAAGCAACTTTTCCTTGACCTGTTCAACAGACAAGAGTTTAGTGTTGCTGCTGTTAAATTCGGTTAAGGGGTTACGTTCAGTGTCGCCCTTACTGAAGTACTTATCATAATTCAATCCTCGCTTATCACAAGGCACACGGTAAAATTCGCCCATGTCTATAGCGTGAGCGCATTCTTCGTTGGTCAAAAGCGTTTCGTACATCTTTTCACCATGACGAATACCGATGACCTTGATCTTAGACTTATCACCGCCGAACAATTCGCACACAGCTTCTGCCTGAGTTTGAATAGTACAAGCCGGAGCCTTTTGAACTAAGATATCGCCTGACGAACCGTTTTCAAAAGCAAACAGCACCAAGTCAACAGCCTCGTCAAGGCTCATGATAAAACGGGTCATGGAACCTTCGGTAATAGTAATCGGATTGCCAGAGCGAATCTGTTCGATCCACAGGGGGATGACGGAACCGCGGCTGCACATTACGTTACCGTAACGAGTGCAACAAATCTTTGTCTTTTCAGGAGAGACTGTACGGGACTTTGCCACAATGACCTTTTCCATCATGGCCTTGCTGGTACCCATGGCGTTCACTGGGTAAGCAGCCTTGTCGGTGCTGAGGCAAACCACATTCTTCACGCCCTCATCAATGGCGGCTGTGAGTACGTTGTCCGTACCGAACACGTTGGTCTTAACAGCTTCGAGCGGGAAAAATTCACAACTCGGCACCTGTTTGAGAGCTGCAGCGTGGAAAATGTAGTCCACACCATGCATGGCATTCTTTACGCTAGAAAGATCGCGAACATCACCGATGTAGAACTTAATCTTGTCGGCCACCTCCGGCATTTTGGCCTGGAACTCGTGGCGCATGTCGTCCTGTTTCTTTTCATCACGACTGAAAATGCGGATTTCGCCGATATCGGTCTGCAAGAAGCGGTTAAGAACCGCGTTACCGAAACTACCCGTGCCACCCGTAATCAGAAGCGTTTTACCACAGAAAATGGTCATAATTTAGTCCTCTTTGAAACTTACAATTTGTTTATGATTTAAATATAGAAATAATTCGCGGGCTTGTAAGAAAGGAAGGTCTTTCTCCCACACCCCAATCCTACAACAGCATTCCACCAGTCATTCCCTAAAAAGCACAGCATTCATTTTCAAATCTGTTTAACTGTTTTTTTGCAATTTGAATATCTTTTAAACATTTTTCCAAATAGCGATTGCAGTTCGAAACAAACTTTTCTCTATCCAACGACATATAATAATCATAAACATCATCAAGAAAATCCTTTTTATACGGATTGCATACGTAGCCAATTTTTTCTTTCTGAGCGATTTCACCCATAAAAGAACCTTCCATACATAGTTGAGGTCTGTAAAAAATTATTCCGTCATAGAATTTATTACTTAAGGCAGCCATCATGTTTTCAGATTCCGCATACATGTTATGTACAAGATCCGTATTTCGAACAAATCTATACCTTTCCTCAGGATTATATTCACCATGGAAAAAAATATTCCCCCCCCCTCTTTTTGAGCATATTTTTTTAAATGAGTCACAATCCGCTCTTCTTTTCCATAATAGTGTAATTCAAAACGCTTATCTGCATTGATTTTCCTTATCAGGAGTTCATTCATTTTTTTTTCCCGAACAAGCCCCCAAAAGGATATTCGCACAACAGGTTTATTTAAGCAAATATTTACATTTCGATATTTTAGTGAATCAACAAGAATATTATGCATTGTGTAAATTTTATGTTCACATGCCGTAGGCAAATAGGCCCTATATTTATCACTACTCACAAAACAAAACAGAGAATTCTTTATCAACAAACCTATTAGTTGTCGATAAAAATAAAGATGTTCATAAGTGACATCTCGGATGTCAAGAACATATTTTTTTTTGTACCGTGTTAACAACGTATACCAAAACAATACTCCAAAAAGGGAACCTAAAACAAGAATTCTATCATATTTTTGTTTCAGGAATTTTTTCACAAAAAGATAAAATTTAAAAAAACTTTTTATCTTCAAAAATTTTGCACACTGATCTCTTTGAAACGACTTGAATTCAACAAAGTTAACATCTTTATATGGGATGTTCTCGGGTATTAAATCCCGATTCCAATAAATCACATCAATTTCATTTTTTTTTGAATCAAGATTCTTTAAATAAAAATCTATATAAGGAGCATACTTTATTTTAGATGGACATACAATCAGTATTTTCATAGAAACATTTTTTCAAGTTTTTTCCAATATTTCATAAGTAGAACCACGTACATTTTCATTGTACATTATCACCTTCTAAGATATCAGAATACGCCCCTTGATAACGTTAATGTTCTTCTACTCGTTGAAACAGACGACATTGCTGCTTCACATAAAAATCTACCCGTAATTTTATTCTCCGATTTCCTTGAGGTAGCGGGACAGGGCGTCTTGCCATGCGGGGAGCGGTTTGAAGCCTGCTTCCACCAGTTTGCTCTTGTCCAGGCGGCTGTTGAAGGGGCGCGCAGCCTTGCTAAGGCCATATTCGGCGGTGGTCACCGGCAGCACCTTCGTAGAGAGGCCGGCCTGCTTGTAGATTTCGCAAGTAAAGTCGTACCAGCTGATGAATCCGCCTTCGTTGGTGGCATGGTAGTAGCCGTACTTTTCAGTTTCGTTCATGTCCACGAGCAGGCGCGAAAGGTCCAGCGTGTAAGTCGGAGTGCCGATCTGGTCGTTCACCACGCGCACGGTATCGTGAGTCTTGCCCACGTTAAGCATGGTCTTGATAAAATTCTTGCCGTTGAGGCCGAACACCCAAGCGATACGCACGATGAAATACTTGGAAAGCGTATTGGCGACAGCGAGTTCGCCTTCCAGCTTGGTCTGGCCGTAAACATTGAGAGGCTTGTAATCTTTGCAATCGGGCTGCCAGGGTTCCGTACCCTGACCATTGAACACGTAGTCGGTGCTGATGTAGGTCATCTTACAATCTAACGCCTTGCAAACATGCGCAATATTTTCTGTTCCATAGGCATTTATCGCCCTGACTTTTTCTTGCTTATCTAATTCTTCAGCCAAATCAACAGCAGTCCAAGCAGCACAATGAATTACAGCATCAGGCTTAACATCCATTAAAACCCTTTCAACAGCCTTTGCATCTGTAATGTCCAATTGGCGGTACTCGGCCTTAGTCACAGCAGAACCGTCAGCAACGCCAGCATACTCCGGAGGAATATCGGAGGCAACAGCGGCATAACCACGAGAAAGTAGTTCATTCATTACATCGTGGCCCAACTGTCCACAAACACCTGTCACAAAGAATTTCATGATATGCATTCATCCTTTTTTAAAGATAGACTTATTTTTTATTTTAGACATAAAAAGAGCAATATACTGCTTCGTCGTTTCTTCTTTTTCAAAAAACAATATAATTATATATAGAAAAAAAGCACCAACGATTTGTACAATTAATTTAAACCATCCATCAACATCAATTTTAGTCCAAACAAAAAGATACGCCCCCATAAACATCGCCGCAACAAAAGTTTTCATCACAGGAGCACCAATATTGACAAGTCTAAAATAACTCTTTCCATACAGAACATAAACTATCATAACAATAAATTCACTTATTAGAGTCGTAATAGCGGCACCAAATTCATGTAATCGAGGGATTAGCAACGCATTACCGATTAGATTCACGACGGCTCCTAATCCAACACATATAACCATTTTATCTTCATGATCAGAAACAAGAAGCATTCTAGAGCCTAGTAAATATCCAACAGGAGAAATCAACAACAATACAGAGCAAATTTTTAGAATTGTTGCAGAACTAGCATATTGCGAGCCATACATTTGTTGAATAAGAAAGTCGGATGTAAAGAATATTCCAACAATCATCGGAAGAGATGTTAAAACAATTAGATTTACACCTTTTGACACCAAATTGTTAAAGTCATTCGTCATATTTTGTTTGTAATAAAAAGAAATTCTCGGCACCAAAACCATCGTAAACGTATTCACAACTTGAAGAAGAATTCTATAAATAGTAACGCCATATTTGTAATATGCAATATTTTCTTTGCGACACATAAAATTCATCATAGTAATATCCATCAAAGAATAGATTTCTATCGCAAGATTCACCATTACTAAATACATAATAGGTTTTAAATGTCTTCTCAAATTCAATTTACGAAAAGAGAGCGTCGCGAATTTAGGAAAACATAGCATATTTACGACATTGTTACCAGCAACCCCAATAATCGTAATAGCAGCATATGCCAAATAGTCATCCTGCTTTTTAACAAATAAAATCAAACAAACGAACGATAATGATTTAAAAACAATGTTTCTTACAGAAATAAAACGAAACTCCTCCAATCCTTCGTACAGCCAAGTGATGTTAAAGGCATTCAATGCAATTGACAATCCAACAATTGCATACAATAAATAATTTTGCCTATATACAGGAACAAGTCCAATTAATGAAAAATAAACAATTGTAAAAAAGATTGTGGATATCAAATTAATTACATAAAGTTCAGAAAACACCTTATCTCTTTCTTCCCTATTATTTCTCGTCTTTGCAATTTCTCGCAATCCATATGTTGGAATGCCTAAAAAGGCCAAAATGCAAAAATAAGTGGCCAAATTTTGAGCAGCAACAACTTCTCCGACATTCAAAGGCAGGAGCGTTCTCGCAACATACAACCCAGTCAAAAAAGGGAACGCCATGTTTAGCACATTGTACATTAAATAATAAACACCGCCCATCGACAGCGATTTATTTTTTGACATTTCTTTTCCTACCATTTTCTAAAAAGACTGTATCTTCTCTCACTTTTATTAAACGACAACATTACTCTATTCAAGCTCAATCATATTTCTTCGATTGTTAAAATCCTCTATTATACCAGTAATAGCTTCAGAAATTTCTTTTGATATATAGCTCGTTTTTTTCCCCGACTCAACAGCTTTTGCAAAAGCTACGATTTCATACCGAATGCCTTCCCCATCAAGCTGATAAAAGAACCTCTTATTCTCTTCGGGATGTTCATAACGTATTTCAAAATAATCCGTTTTCCACCATGGAGCAGGAACATATATATATCCCTTTGTCCCTGCGATAATAAGTTCTCCTTCAGCCTTTGCGCCTTTAGCGACTTTGACAGAACCTATTCCAGACGGATAAATAAAATCTATTTTTGTAAAAGCGTCAATGTTTTCAGCTTTGTCTTGAAATTTCGTATAGAAAACTTTGTCTTTGAATTCTGTACCGAACAACTGAAAAATCGGAAGCATCGCTGCGGGAGCCCATCCACACATGCTATTCCATTTTTTGGAAAGATCTGTCCCTTCAATAGATATTCCATCTCGCAGACTTGTGCAAACGGCATCTACAGATACGACTTTTCCTATTTTTCCGCTTTTTGCCATCAAAAGAAGACGTTCGTAGGCTGTCGAATACGCAGTCTTTATCGCATCCATGATTATCAGTTTCTTTTCAGCGGCAATCGAATAAAGTTCTCGGCATTGTTCTTTGGTATAGGCTATGGGAGATTCGCACAGCACGTGCTTCCCTGACAACAGGGCTTTTTTTGAATCCTGATAATGATTCTCTGGCTTAGAAATGATATAGACGGCGTCAACTTTTTTTAGGAGTTCGTCATAATTGTCCGTATAATATAAATTTGCGACCTCAGGTTCATCACTTGGATAAGACGCGCAAATTCCAACAACCTCCACTCCATTTACAAATCTCGACTCGTTGATAAATTTCGTGCGAAAAACGGCTGATCCGACAAGTCCTATTTTCAGCTTTCTTTTTTCAGCCCTAACTTCAGAGCTAGAAACACCCTGCGTACGAGGCAGATAAACGACTTTGCAAAACTCGTTCAGATAATCAAAGTAGCCTTCCCAATCCGAACCAACAGTGAAGATATCTACGCCCAACCGTCTAATGTCGTCTATCTTTTGACCTTCATATTCTTCTACTATAATCTCATCAGGGATACCTGTCGCTTTTATCGCAGCGACACGCTCCATGAGAGACTGCTGGTTGTTGATTTTCCCCCTAGTCTTATCATAGTCGTCGGAAGTCACGCCAACAATCAAATAGTCTCCTAGAGCTTTCGCTCTCTCTAGCAATCTAATATGCCCATAGTGAAGCATATCATATGTGCCATATGTGATTACCTTAGTCATTACGAAGATCCATCCTATTGACGATTAGATTTTTCCTTTACTTTGCATATCTTTCAATGCATCTATCAATGTCGTGTTGTCATCATGAGTAAGATGTCCGATATGTCCGACTCTGAATACAGTGCTTTTCATGTCGCCACCATTTGGACAAATCCAAATACCATAATGATCTTTTAGTTCCATGAAGATTTCATAGGCGTCGGCATTCAACGGATGAACGGAAGTCACTCCATTTGCGGGAGATTCAGATACAAATTCAAATGGCAGTTTGCTGATTTTTTCCCTGAAATCCTTAGCTTGGGCTGCAACGCGTGCTATTTCAGCATCGGCTCCGCCAGCAGATTCTATTTCCTTCAATCTTGTATTGATTTGACGCAAAATTCCTACAGCGGGAGTAAATGGGGTTTGACCGCGTTCCATGTTTTTCAAGACATCAGCCAAGTTAAAATACATGGATTTCACTTTTATACTTTTGACTCGTTCGACTGCTCTGGGGGCAAGAACGATCATTGATATCCCAGGAGGACAGGCGAGCACTTTTTGTGAACCGGTAATCATGACATCTGCACCGCAGTGAGCCATATTAAATGGGTCTGCCAAAAATGCGGATACGCAGTCACATACAAAGAACATCTTGTTCTTTTTACAGAATTCGCCTAGCATCTCCGCATCATAGAGGACGCCGGTCGACGTTTCGTCAATATTGACTAGCAGGCCGGTAAAATTCTTGCCGTCAAATTCGTAGAGCTTTTCCTTGGTGAGTTTTCGGCCATGCTCAAGATGCAGTATTTCATGCGGCACATCATGGATTTCGCAAAGCTCTACAAATCGCTGCCCGAAGCTACCGCCATTGATGACAAGTACTTTATCTGCTGCAGTGAAACAGTTCATGACGACAGCTTCCATGGAGCCTGTTGAAGAGTTGGTCATGAAGGCGACTTTAGAACCTGCTGGAGCTTTGGAAAACTTTAGCATCAGCTTCTCGTTTTCCAGCATCAGTTCAGAAAATTCAGGAGTTCTGAAATACGGAACCTGTTCGCCTCCGACAGCACGAACCTCGTCGCTGCACATTACCGGTCCTACTGTGAAATTAAGCATTTTTACTCCTTTCTTTGTTATTGTGTTTCAGATTCCAAATAAAGACTTTTTGACGGTTGCCCCATATATATTTTTGGAACAATAGCTTAACTGTTGGCGGAGTGGCCCATTTTTTGCAAATCTCCGTATATACCATTTCCGGATTCATCAAGTCTTGCATGCAGGCTTCGCGATCAGGATTCTCGTCAATATGTTTTCGCAAGGGCCCCTGATACTTCAACGCCGTATTAAAATCAAGTTCATGCCCGACAAAACGCTCCGAAGCTTTAGCCCAAAGTTTTCGACCCTTTTCTGTATTGCATACGATCAACGACGCTCCGCCGTTTTTACCGTATAACTCGGGGCAATAGAGATGTACTCCCCAAAGATCGCCCAGCGTGATATCTGCTTGGCGTTCTGTAGTGGCGAACGGGCACTGGTAGCATGACGGACGGCTCATCAGATGCTTGAGCCAAATTGACCAATAGGGATTGAACCAGCGATCCTTATCTAGAATTTTTCCGTTTTTCAGTTCCAGACACATTCTCTCAAAATCCCACTTGAACGAAGACGGCGTGGGCTTGAACCCCTTGCTTCGATAGTCCAGTTTTTGAATACGGGCACCATACTTGCGTTCTACATGGTCGTCAAGCTTGCGGATGTAAAGAGGGCTTGGAACGCCCTCGCAGACAACCTCGACTAGAAGCAGATTTGACACATCGGCATTTTGCAGAAAAGATTTTAATCCCGCAACTTGGCATGGAGTTCCCGCAAACAGCACTTTTTTCGCATTCCTCAAATCAGCCTTAATTTTTGAGAATGTGTTATTGATCCGGCTCTGAGAATATTTCGATTTGCAAATTGCCTGCAAATTGCGAATGTTGTCAATGCCGTAATGAAACACATTCAGACCATCCGATGTCGCTCCATATACAACATAGTTCTCATCGCAAAAGGCTTGAGTTATTGCAGCGAATGCTCCGCCAGACGTGCTCATTCGACGAATTTCGTTGTCTTTGTGATAGCCTCCGTAAGCATATTTTGGATCGTGAGAACATTCTGGCATGTTGTTCGCCGGGCAGACTCGATGGCATAAGTCGCAGTGGATGCACAAATCTTCGTTGACCTGCGGATAACGAAAGCCTTCCGAATCTTCTTGCATGCTGAGGGCTTTCTTTGGGCAGGCCTGAACACAAGCCTCGCAGCCAAAGCACTCGTTTTTCACCTTCGTTCTTAAAAAGTCCATAAAACACCAGCCCTATTTGGCAAGAATCTCAAGTTCTTTTTTTAGGAAGTCATTTGAAAAAGCTCTCGCGTTACCGATGCTCTCGTGAACTTCATCATAATTTATTCTTTCTCTGAAAGATTCTTCGCCAGTAACAAGTCTTCTGTCAGAAAGCCCAAATAACGCAAGCAGCTCCTCTATTTTGGTATCGCACTGTTCCCGTGAAAAAATGGCAAACTGGCGCCTATACTGAACGCTGAAAATCATGCCATGAAACGAATTGGTCACGATATATTCTGCATGCTTAACAAGAGAAAGGAATTCTTCCACTCCGGCTTCATAAAACATCTGATGTCCACGTTCCGCATTTGTCGCTCGCAAGCTGATATCAATGATTTTCCAGCCGTTCTCCTTTGCAATCGCTTCGGCATACTCCGTCATTGTAGGATTGTAACGACGAGCGTATAAAAGCAGATATTTTTCTGAAATAATCCTATCTTCAGCAATAGAATCATAATCGGCAGACGTCAGCAGCAGCGTTGGATCGACCACCTTTTGCACAGGACCGTTTGCATGCTCTGTCACATATGGAATCATCAAGTTTTCACGCAATCCGAGGGCTTTAAAATTTTGGAGCCTTGCGTTAAGAACTTGATAGGACTCCTCGGTGAAATGCGGATCGCCGAAACTAGCTGCATAGGCAACAGACTTGCCTTTCATGGTGCTGTAATTTGCGTAATATCCATCATCTATCCCGAATTCGTCTGGACAAAAGATTGTATCGCTTCCGCATACAAAACCGTCAATCAGCTCGTCTGCAATAATATTATTAAAGTTGGCAGATGTGTATTTTTTTTTGGTTCTGTTGAATCGTTCATGATAGAAACGATCGAACTTTTCATAATTGATTCGGATTGCAGGCATTGTGAGTTCACACATTTTACGTGATTCCTCATCTTTATCCCACATGTTTTCAAAGGGGTTCAAAGGATTTTTGTCTGCAAGAATGTCCGGGCAGTAATCAACCAAAATAGGCTTATGTCCTATTTTCTTGATTGCTTGATGTAAAGCCCATGTCTGCAGCGCAGACCCATAATTTGTGAAATTGCAGTAAATATTATATGAAATTGTTCCAAACTGTTTCACTTAAACATCCCCTTCGTTAGCATTTTTTAAATATATATTATAACCATGGTAAGCAACCCTTTGATTTTCTGGAGGCAAAGTCATATAGTCTCCATAGCTTTTCCTAAGGATTTGATCAAAATCTTTCGGAATCCAGTACATTCTATCCTCAAATTGAGCTAGCAATCTTTCTGCAAACCACTCTTTATCAAATTGCCTTTCACCAACTTCCCATGAAACTTGGCCAACATATTTATCCGAATCACTAGTGCTATCATTTATAATTTTACATATTCTTTTATCTATTTTTTTATTATAATGAGAACCATACGCAAACCTGAGAAGATAATGGACTATAAGTCTGACAATTGAGCGAATGAAATTACCTCCACCGAGTTTGTTCACATAGACCGAATATAAGAAATTCATTCGTTTTATCTTTCTTACAAGTTTGTGTGCGCACAGATTATCGTTTCCGAAATTATCAAACGGATATACATCAATAAAAACACCCATATTTGAACCTGTAATTTTCTTATGACGTTCAAATGTCGGCTCATAAATAAATCTATCATCAAAAACTCTAGGAATTGCATAAGTATATTTTTCGTCTTTTGCACGACATATTAGTTTATAATATCCACCCTCTTCTTTTTCAAACAGTTCGCAAAATTTGTCAAAATCATGTCGGCTCATTTGTATGTCAAAATCATCGTCCCAAGGAATAAATCCTTTATGCCTTACGGCACCAAGCAATGTTCCGTATCCAAGAACATACTTAATATTATTACGTTCGCAGAAGTCATGTATAAAATCCATGACATCCAATGTTTTCAAATGAATTTCATCCAACGTCAATTTTTTTAGATTTGAAGACATACAACACCTTATTTTTTAGAAAAAAACATTCCATTAAATTCATTTACATTTTTCAAACTAACGTTTCCTGCAACAACTGATTCGACCAATAACAACGGCATAAACAAAAAAATCAAAAAATCAAACGAAGATGAAAAATATGGATTTGTTGCATTTGCAAAGAGAATGATTGAATATGTCACCAATATTGCATGTCCAAAACAATCATCTTTTTTTTTCGCATGCACAGCATTTAAAGCAATTACTAACAAAGACGCAAAATAAAGAATTCCACCAACAACACCACTTTGAAATAAACAAACATGATAAGACAATTCAAACATCCACGGGCTTTCCAAACTTCTTTGAAAACCAGAAATCGTAGCCCCAGCACCATTACCAAAAACAATCTTATCACAAAAGCCTTTCAACAAATAACCCGATTGAGCATTCCTTACATTGGCCTGTCCATACTCATCAAAATCCGCGAAGGCGAATAAAAAGCGATCAATACTCCCGTTTATTGACAGCAATTCCATTTTATCCACGACATAAAAGCATAGTGCGAATATAACAATAAAAGCAACAAAACGCTTTACCAGTTTCATCACATCCGGTGTTCTTCCAAACGCAAAAAAAATCAAACTCACCGCCAAACTAATCCACAACACCCGTCTTCCGCTCAACGCCATTGTTACGGCGCCACCCCCAATGGCCACCATGTATATTTTATTGTTTATTGCATTTTTCACAAACGGATGATCTTTCATTAGCAATAACAAAGGGAACAGCATTATCAACATTGAGGAATTTGTTGTTACAAGATGTGTATAACCGCTATGAATTCCTACCCCCGATGTTGCATCCAACATCGCTATTGAAGAGATGTCAACATGCAAAAAAGCACATATAGCCAACAAAAGATTATATAATGAAATATATAAAGTCGCAACAACCATCCCTTGGAAAATACGAGTTAGCGTATTTACGCTGTTTATCGTCAACAAGAGAAGGCTATAGAGCAAAACATTTAAAACGTTCACTTTTACAAAAGCAATTATTCCTGCATCAGAATTCCCATAAATCACACCTGTAAAAACCGTTATTGCAACATATACCATCCACGGGCAAATAAATTTATATAATGAAGGATAAACTCTAAATTGATTGTTAGCCCCAACAGAACTCAAAACAATCAACAAGCACAACGCCATTTTAGGAATCTGAAGAATCCGAGGAAAGCCCAATATCAAAAATATCAATATTGGCCACAAGAGATTCACTGCATCATTTGATTTTGCGTTCAAGCCGTTTTTCATGCGAAATCATCTACATCTTATAAAGATTTTGACTCAACAAGTCCTTTTTTCAGCATAGACAATTTTTTCTTTTTCTCGTCGTCAAAAAGAGCAATCATAATCATATCCATTAATAAAGCAATGTTTTTTTTCATTATAAATATCGGGTGTTTCCATCTATATTTACGCATCAAATAAAAGTGATTGCGAAATATGAAATAATATCGGTCCGAGGAATGGCTTACAAGCCCCTTGTCTGTTTTTGTTCCTAAATGATGCACACCTTTCGCTTTCGCCACCTTAACTAATTTGCACCCCGAATCTTTCATTCTTAATGAAAAGTCAAAATCCACCGAATCAATAAACAATTTTTCATCATAGCCCCCAACCTTAGTCGCAACATGTGTATTCACTAAGTTTCCACTTGTAATTAGATAGGATTGTTTTTTATCACATTTTATTTTATCATCCCAATTAAATCCAACAGAATCAGAAGCATGTCGTCGCATTGCTTCCAGCAACTGTCTTACAGCATCTCTATCAAGAATCGTATCTTGATCCATAGAAAGCATCAATTGATAAGCATTCTTTTTACAATATTCCAAACCAATGTTAAGAGCCGAAGCAATACCTACATTTTGAGACAGCTCAATTACCTCAACCCGATCAAGTCCTTTTACTAGATCAAGAGCCCCTCTTTGAGAAGAACCATTATCAACAATGAGACATTTCGAAACCTGGTCAATCAGTGATGTTACGTTGTCCAATAAAATTTCTTCTGGATTATATGAGACAACCACAGCACAAACGTCATTTGCAGAATAAACAAAATCATTCATAATTTCAGCAATTTTCATAGAACTCCCTAAGTATATATTCCAATGATTCTCGCCATGCAAAAAATCTCTTTTTATAATTAATTCGACCTGTCACAGTACTTTCCTGATGTACAACCGAAATAGAACTATCGTAAAAGCATTTCTTTCCATACTTTTTTAGCAATTCGCCTATCGCAGATTCTTCACTATACATTTTAACGCCATATTCATAACCACAAATACAATTAATAAAATCTTTGGTAAAGATCATGTAACAGCCATGTGGCGAATACACATAACAAGATTCTTTCTTATTTTTCCGTCCATTCCCCGCTTTAAGCTCCGCGAGTTTTAGATACACCTTTCCCATTAATGGGTGCTTAAAAATCCTAACAAGCCGTTTTAACTTCGTCTTGGAGACCCTCTCATAATAGTGAGGATTAGAATAGCTGTTACTTTGAGTTGCGTAAACACAGGGCGCAATACAGCCGACATCAGTTTCATACCTATTCAACGCTAATCTTTGAAAAAAATCTTTTGTATCATAGCGTATATCCGTGTTAGAAAGAATTACAAAATCATATGGAGCTAAATCTATTTGTTTTATAGTTTTCAACATAGTATTCAGATACCCAACATTTTCTCCATAATTGAGGACCTGAAGACTATTTACACCCTTTGCACTAAGTCGTGCAGCCATGTTTTCCACTAGATTGCATTTATCGCTATTCACAACCAAAACGACATCAACCATGCCGTTTGCAATTGATGCAACCTCTAATATGTATTTTTCAACTTCTTCACAATTATCATAAAAGACTATAGTGTTTAAAATTTTCACGTTGTCATTTCTCCTGCATATACAATTCGTCAATAGAGAACAAGCCTTTCAACGAAAACTTCACTTCATAACCTTCCAGAAAAATTCCACCCCATCCATCAACATTTTTTTGTCAAAATGTTTCTTATAGTAGGCCAGAGCGTTTTTGCCCATTTGAGGAATATTCTGATTACCGACTAAATTGAGGATTGCTTCAGCCAAGGCTTCGGCATCACCAATAGGAGTGCACACACCGCAGTCGGCTTCTCGAACAACACGTTCTGTTTCACCACAAGCACTTGCCACAATAGCTTTGCCACAGGCCATGTACGACTGCAATTTGGCTGGGATAGTCTTTGCGAACAGCGGCGTATCCATAAACGAGATAAATGCCGCATCACATTCGCCAAGAATTGCAGGGATCTTTTCAGCGGGCTGCCGATCAACCATGGTAAACATATCCTTGGTTCCACTTTCGTCAATCTGCTTGAGCAATTCGGTCTTGTTACGACCATCCCCCACTATGGTAAAGTTCACATCAGCCTTGCCTTTCAGCAATTTTGCAACTTTCGGAAGGATTTCAAGGCCCTGGGCCTTACCGATATTGCCCGTGAAGGCGATGGAGAAGGGTTTGGATGAGATTGCTTCGGTTTCACCTCGCAATGACGTGTTGCAGGGTTTGTAGAATTCTTCGGCGTATTGCGGGAGATAATGAACCTTAGATTCCTGACCAAGGCAACGCTTCTGAATGTCAACAACAAAACTTGGACTCGTAGCAAAAATCACATCACAATGTTTGTAGATGTAATTTACCATCCGGCCAATCGGGCCAAGAACAGCTTTGCTATGTATACCGGTTACAATTTCCACATTTTCAGGCCATAGATCCTGAACATACAGGTAATTCGGGATTTTACGACGCTTCGCAAACCACACACCTAACAAAGCCTGAGTCATGGGTGAAACTTCAAAGGTGAACACATAGTCAGCCTTGATTCTCGTGAAATGAGACCAGAAGAAACCTGTCACGACAAAGCTGAGATAGTTCAAAGCAAGCTTTATAGAGCCGTGGCCACGCGCAGTCAAGGGAATGCGGATAATATCAACACCGTTCCAAGTCTCCTTGCGTTTCCTGAACCAGCCATATCCCTTATAAAATTCACCCTGCGGATAATTGGGGATTCCCGTAACAACAGTTACCTTGTGGCCCCTTTTCACCCATTCCTGGCACATGTCATTAATCCGAAACTGCTCCGGATAAAAATATTGGCTTATGACAAGGATGTGTGCCATGGGGGTTACTTCTCCGTCCTTTCGATAGCCTCTTGCAGGCTGAATTTCTGGTAGGGTTCCTTGTACACACTCATGGACTGGTCGTAGGCTAAGTTGCCAAAGGCCTTGTTCACGAGGCCAGTGGCATGGCTCATGAGCTTTAGCGCCCAGCCGAATCCGGGAATCAACATGCAGCGTTTGTGGTGGGCCTTGGCGATGAGCGAAATGACCTCGCTGGTGTTGCTGTACTGCGGGTTCTGCGGCCAGAAGGTGCCATGTTCGCCATTTTCGATCATCAGGCGCACAAATTCCACCAGGTTCCCGATGTAGAGCATGCTGCGCTTGTTCTCGACCTTCGGGAATGCGGGCAGCTTGCGGGCCAGCTTGCTGAGCAGCGGGTAGTTGCCCTTGCTGTTCTTGCCGAATATCATGGGCGGGCGCAAAATCACCACTTTGAAGGAGTCACAGTCCAGCGGGCGGATACCGTTTTCGGCCTGCACCTTGCTGTCGCCGTAGCAGTTGGCCGGGTTCACGGGAGTGTCGCGGGTAATAATCTTGGACTTGCCAATAGGGGCACTGTCGCCATACACAATGGCGCTGCTCATGAACACAAACTGTTTAACGCCTGCAGCCTTGGCCTTCTGGGCACATGCCACGGTAAGGTCGGTATTCACTGCATAATAGAGCTTGGCGCGTTCGTCGCTGATCTTGCCATTGTCGCTATGGGCAATACCTGCCACGTGGTAAACAGCATCATAAGGCGAAAAGTCAAAAGACTTCCAAGCATCGCCAATCATGTCGAGGGTATCCACCTGGTATTTACCAGCGAATTCTGGCTGAGCCAGGTAGGTAGCAAAGTTTGTGCCAATGTAGCTGTTTGCGCCTGTGACGAGGATACGTTTCATCGTGCGGCCTCCTGCTTGTGGATTTCGCCGGTGCCGCCTTCTACCACGCCGTCGCTCTTGAGTACGCTAACGAACGTGCCAAAGAAGCACTTGCAGTCGAAAAGGAAACTCTGACGCTTTACGTATTCGCCGTCGAGGGCCGCCTTCACGGGGATTTCCAGTTCGTCGCGGCCGTTGATCTGCGCCCAGCCGGTAAGGCCCACGGGCACGTCGTTTGCACCGTACTTGTCGCGTTCTTCAATCAGATCGTACTGGTTCCACAGCGCCGGACGCGGGCCGATGATGCTCATGGTCCCTTCGAAAATGTTGAACATCTGCGGGAGTTCATCGAGACTTGTCTTGCGGAGGAATCCGCCCACCTTGGTAATCCACTTCTTGGGGTCGCTCAGCTCATGGGTCGGGGCGTCCTTGGGGGTGTCGGTGCGCATGGTACGGAACTTGTAGATGTTAAAATGCTTCTTGTGGAGCCCCACGCGCTTTTGCTTGAAAAGCACAGGGCCCTTGCTGTCGAGCTTGATGGCGATTGCTATGGCAAGCATCGGGAGCGCGAGCACCACAATGCCGAAACCAGAAAGAACGATATCGATAAGACGTTTGAAGAAATGCTTATACATCATTAGACCTTGTTAAAAACAGAATTACAGGCGACCTTTGTCGCTGCAGGGACTACAGCGCCTGTCTGAACGACTGCGTTGCAATCTATATGGCAAAACTCATTTATCGTGGCGTTATGGCGTACAACCGCCCCGCTCGCCACGAAGGTTGCCGTTCCGAGAGTCGCCCCGGTTTGCACGGTGGCGTTGGGTTCGATGCAGCAGCCCTTCTGGAGTTGCGCACTGGGGCTCACGTATGCCGCGGGGTGCACGAGTGTTGCCGGGGTCATGTTGTTTTGTAAAAGCTGCTCGGTAAGCTTGCGGCGGAGTTCCGGATTACCGATAGCCACGAACCCGTAGCGGTAATCGACGGCGAATTTCTCGATGTCGCGGGTAGTGCCCACGACAGAATGTTCCGCTGCCGCCGCAGGGTCCTTCGCAAAGGAATCGTCGAGGAAAGCAATGCGGTCGAAAGCACCCATTTCTTGTGCAATCTCAGCAGCCATCTGGCCGTACTGACCAGCACCTAGAATAAGGAGGTTCTTGTTCTGCGCCACGCCGCAAACCTCGGGTTATGGTTTAAAAACCTATATTGAACAAATTCTCGGCAAATATAGGTAATTAATCCGTATCTCAGGGAAAATCAAGCCAAATTTATCACAGAAATCTTACTAGAATCCTTTATTGCTCCACCAAAAGTCAATTGTTCTTTTTATTAAAAGTCAATTGTTTCTATAAAATTTCTATACTTTTTATCTACAAAAAATGTGGAATTTTTATAAATTTTCAATAATTTGACTATTGTACGCATTATCTCAGCGCAATTGTTTGCAAATTTTTCTATCGAAATGGAGCAAATGTCATGGAAGATATTGTAGAAGAATTGATGATGCCTGTGGTGAGTTTCGGCTCTCCGGTAACGACACTACTTTTCAAACTGGAGCGTCTCCGGGGTATCGCACTGTCTGGTTCCACTCCAAGGGTATGGTTTTTCCAGCTGCAGCGCAGTTTCCAATTGCTGGAAGCAATCGGTTCTTCAAGGATAGAAGGGAACAACACCACCGTCTTGGACTATGTTTCGAAAGAAAATCTGCCGCCCGCAATCAGAGAAAGGGAAGGGTTCGTAGAAATCGGCAATCTGGAACAGGCTCTACAGTTCATTGAAGAAAGCAGTGCGCCCATAGACGAGCAATTTATTTGCGAATTACAGAAAATGGCCGTCGACCCCAATGCAGGTCGCTATCGCGACACGCCTATTACCATCGCGGGCTCTAACCATGAGCCCCCCGCCGCGGACGATGTTCCCGCATTGATGCGTGAACTTGTAAAGTTCATCAATAAACCGTATGACCAACAATTCGACCTTCTGAAGGTCTCTGTAGCGCACCACCAGTTCGTATGGATACACCCCTTCCGCAACGGAAACGGCAGAACCGCAAGGCTATTGACTTACGCCATGATCGTACGCCTTTTTGATGTTCGGCAGTCCAGGCTGTTTAATCCTACGGCGGTATTCTGCTCCGATCGCAACAGATACTACGAAATGCTGAAGGTTGCAGACTCCAAGAACAACGAGGCAATGGTTCAGTGGTGCGCGTTTGTGCTTCAGGGGCTTTTGGACGAACTGCAAAAGACCGAAAAATTGACAGATATCAATTATGTCAGAAAGTACATTCTGGAACCCGCATTGCAAGATTCCCTACACACAGGCGTAATCGGGAAGGACATCTACTCTGCTTTGCAAGTGTCGTTAGAAAAGCCCGTATTTCAAGCCTCCGACATAGCCGACATCTGGCCCAATGCCTACACCAGGTCCAGATATATTCGTAGTATGCTGAATGCAGGTTTTATCGCCCCCATATCCGAAGGCGCCAGGAAGTATTACCTGAAATTCGCAGGCAGCCCACTGATGGTGAGCCTTATCCGTGCACTTAATCAACAGGGATTCTTACCGGAATCCTTGATGAGGAACTAGAAGCCACCCAGCCTCCGCTCCCCGACCGCCTACCCTGCAGCACAAACAAGCTTTCCTGATTGTCTTCCCGGCCGCCGCTCCCCGACCACCCGGCCCCAAAGTGGTTATTTCCAAAATGGAAACAACCACGAAAAACGCACAAAAAGCTACTTCAGGGCAAGCATCGTCGAAATCACATTCTCCGGCACATTCTGCGAACGCAAGTAGTCTGCCCGTTTGCAATCTCGAGCATCATTCTTTTCACGTTCCTGCTTGGCGCCATTGAGAAAGGCTTCGGCTTCTAGA
>JAEEGL015388174.1_pt1 | contig 21596 bp, 20 predicted proteins | sample 9134231 | NCBI WGS metagenome assembly JAEEGL01 (sample SAMN16246548, study PRJNA631951) | gut metagenome | biome: gut microbiome; feature: rumen; material: fiber-attached | host: Bos | place: Iran: Karaj | collected 2018-10
CTTCTCCTCGGCCTCGCCGGTCTGTGCGTCAAGCTTGCGGTCCATGAAGAAATAGACAATAGTCATAATCAGGGCAATGCACATCAGCACCACGCCGAAAGCCACCGAACGGGTGACACTCACATGACCTCCCAGACGGGCAAAGAAAGGCGAGAAAATCATGCAGGTGGCGACACCCAGACGGGCGAGAGCCATCTCACTACCCATAGCGAGAGCCATCTCACGGCCCTTGAACCACTTCACGATACCTCGGCTGACAGTAATACCAGCCATCTCACAGCCGCCGCCGACGATCATGAAACCGCTGGCGGCAAACTTCGCCGAGGCGGGCATGCCCTCGTAGAACGGTGAGACACCCAGTTCATCGAAGAGCGGGATATAGTTGAGGTTATCGGTGAACCACTGCTCTAACCCACTGCCCGTAAATGCCTCACTAACAGCGTACCACTTGATAATAGCTCCAACGAGCATCACCACAGCGGAGAGCACGGCGGTGAAGCGCACACCCATCTTGTCGAGGATGATGCCGGCAAAGATGAGGAAGAACGCGAAAACGTTGAGGAACACCTCTGAACCCTGCATCGTACCGAAGGCCGTTGAGTCCCAGCCTCGGGTCTCCTGCATCAGGTCTTTGATAGGTGAGAGGATGTCCATGAAAATGTAGCTGCAGAACATGGCGAGAGCCAGGAGCAGCAGCGCCGTCCACCGCATCCCGGCGGAGTCGCGCAAAGTCTTTTGAATTGCTTGTGACATAAATATTTAAATTAAGTTGTTCTTTTACACTAATTTGGAGAAATACTCTTTCACTAATTGGGAGAAATACTCTTCACTAATTTGGAGAAATGATTTTCGCTAATTTGGTGAAATAATCTTCGCTAATTTGGAGCAATATTTAGTCTGTGATGTAGAGTTTGTAATTGTCGTGAGTAAGGAGCACAAATCTGTCTTCAGCGGGAAGATACAGGTAACGTTCAGTATGGAGATTCGTCTCTCCGAAATTGAAAAGGATTCCTCGTTCTTTCTTGGCAATGCGAAGATAGTTCAACAGCTTTAGTTGCTTTTCTCGTTCAACATCCAGATCTCGGAGGCGCATTTCTATGGCGTACGCTTCTTGATATATTGGTTCAGCCAGTCCTCTGCCAAGAATTTTATGGACATCCATAGCAACTCCTATTGCTTCATACATATCCATGTACTCTTGTTTCGTCATATTTATCTTAATTTACAAAGTATTTGTCAAAATATTTATCTTAATTCGCAGATTATTTCTCTTAATTGCAGATTATTTATCTTAATTCGCAGATTATTTATCTCAATTAGTGAAAAGTATTTCTCTCAATTAGTGAAAAGTATTTCTCTCAATTAGTGAAAAGCATTTCTCCCAATTAGTGAAAAGCCCCCATAATTTATTTCCATCCAGCTCCCATGCGGAGTATGAACTGCACCTTGGATTTCTTTCCCAGTTCGGGTTTTGTCCATTCGCCACCGAGGATTTGGATGGTAGTGGGCTTCGTCTGATCTACGTGTTCCAAAGCCTCCGTGAGCGAGAGGTAGTCACCCCGTCCATGTTCGTCGACGGTGATGTCGGCATCGGTACGGTACTTCGCCAGCAAAGGGATTTCCTCGCAGAGTGCATCGGCCAGCAGACGGGCTACGACATGAGCACCATAGATGTTATAATGTGTGTTATCCTGCCGTCCATCGGGCACGCTGGGCTCCTCACCAGGCAGGAACCACATGTGGAGTTTCTTCGAGGCTTCTGTTCCCAGACCTTGCTCCAGCTGGTGAGTAATAGCATTGGCATCTACGAAATGGCAGTTCATGCGCTCTGCCACGTCACGGGGAGCCACGCGGTAGAGGCCATGAGTGTCGATTAAGGAATCACCTTCAACCATCTTCACACCATCCTTGAAGGTCGTAGTGCGCAGTTTCTCGTCATCATCGTTCTCTGGTGCCTGGACAAAGAAGTTACGCCTCACCACGCAGTTCATCAGCACGGGTATGCCGCCCTTCTCACGGGTCTCACGGACATATTTCGCAAGGTTGTAGTCGAAGGTGGAGCCTGGGTCGGTATGACGGTCAGCCTTCGGTTTTTCGTCGTTATGGCCGAACTGAATGATGACATAGTCGCCAGGACACAACTTCTCCAGCACCTTGTCCCAGCGGCCTTCGTTGATAAAACTAAGCGATGAGCGACCATTCACTGCATGGTTGTCTATCAGGATGTTATCATCGAAGAAGCACTGCAAGGCCATACCCCATCCTCGTTCCTGCTTACCACCAGAAATATCCTTGTTGGCAGCGGTGGAATCGCCGATTATGAAGATGGTCGTGGTGCGAGACTTAGTAGCCGAAGTAATCAACAGCAGAAAAGCCGTCACAGTCAACGTAAATCCTAGCCTTTTCATTTATCATTTATCATTTTTCATTTATCATTTATCATTTATCATTTAGCGCGAAGCGCGCCTAATCCGGGACAAAGGTATACAAAAAGGCTGACATACGAAAAGCCGTTTGCAAAAAATAACCGAAATTAAACTTTATCACATGCAATAACTATTTGGTTCAGACGTTATTGTGTATAAAATTATTGTATTAACCTAAATTACACTGAAAACTTATGAAGAGTATTCTTGAAGGCCGTCCCGCCCTGCGTGCAGAGGTGGAGAAGATTGCCGAGGTTGCCGGCTACCTGTGGCAGAACGGATGGGCAGAGCGCAACGGCGGCAACATCACCGTCAACGTCACCGATCTTGTGGACGACGAGATTCGCCAGCTGCCCGCCATCAGCGACGTGAAGCAGATAGGCATCGCCCTGCCCGCCCTGAAGGGCTGCTATTTCTACTGCAAGGGAACGGGCAAGCGTATGCGTGACTTGGCACGTTGGCCTATGGACAACGGAAGCGTCATACGTATTCTGGATGACTGTGCCTCATACGTCATCATCGCCGACAACCCCGTGATGCCCACCAGCGAGCTGCCCAGCCACCTTATCGTCCATGCACGCCAGATAGAGACGGGAAGCGGATACAAGGCCACCGTACACACCCACCCCATCGAGCTGGTGGCCATGAGCCACAACCGTGCGTTCCTCGGCAAGGATGTCCTCACCCGCATACTGTGGAGCATGATTCCCGAGACGAAGGCCTTCTGTCCGCTGGGTCTCGGCATTGTGCCTTACACTCTGCCTGGCAGCAACGAGCTGGCCGAGCGTACGCTGAAGGAACTGGAAGACTACGACGTAGTGATGTGGGAGAAGCACGGCGTATTCGCCAAGGGACTTGACGTGATGGATGCCTTCGACCAGATAGACGTGCTCTCGAAGAGTGCAAAAATCTATATCAATTCTAAATGCATGGGCTTCGAGCCCGAAGGCATGAGCGACGAGCAGATGGCAGAGATGACACGAGCCTTCAACCTACCAAGATAATCCCCCCAATTCATCTCATACAGGCTTTCATCCGTTCTTTCTAGTGGCGCTCCTCGCGTATGACAGCCTCTACAAAAGGAACTCCAAGCCCTTGCCGAGGTTTGGCATCTTGGGGGGCGTTGGTTTTGTAATGTCGTGTATCATAATGAGTTACGTACTTTTTAGTAAAAATATTAATGTGAATAATTCCTGTGCTATTTCAGTTTTTCAGTTTTTCAGTTAGGTTTTGGGGGTATGCCATTCCTTCAGTCTTTATATATATAATATATAACTAATTAATTATTAAATAGTTATAAGTAATATAACACAGAGTTGACGAATCACCCCCCCTTGTTTCTAACTGAAAAACTGAAAAACCATCCCGCTCTCTACCACTCCATGCCGAATGGTCTCCAGCTTTCCTCCCTCACATCCTCGCAGCATGCGAAGTCCAGCGTACGCTCAGCTGTTAGCAGAAACGTATGTCGGTTATTATTTGTGCGCCGACATAGGCGTTGAGCATCCTGACGAACTCCTGGCGGCGCATGCTCAAGTCGGCACGCAAGGCAGGGGCAGAGAGACGGACGAAGAGTGTCTGGTTGCGGATGCTGACATCGGTGGTGTAGTGGGCGATGGCGGGGCCAGCAACCAGAGGCCACGACTCTACGAGCCGCTTCTGAAGCAGCGGAGTCTCCAAGCCCTGAACACGCATGTTACGCATGATGAGCTGACTGAGGGGATGAACGTCTCGCTTGAACATTGAAATGTAAGGGGAGTTTAAGGGAAGTGAAAGAGAAGTGAAAGGGGAGTGAAAGGGACATTACATGGGTTCTCCACCAACCTGTCCATCGGCGACATGAAAGAGACGATAGTCGAAGTTCCCATGACGGAGAATCTGGTCAAGGTGGTCGCGATTAGTGTCTGTGATGAAGATCTGTCCGAACTGCTCTCCAGAGACGAGGGCGATAATCTGCTCCACACGGCTGGCATCGAGTTTGTCGAAAATATCATCGAGGAGCAGCAACGGAGATTGCAAATTCCCTTGAACACCTCCTGCACTGCCATTGCGCCGGAGGTAGTCGAACTGCGCCAACTTCAGGGCCACAACGTAGGTCTTCATCTGTCCCTGACTGCCCTCACGACGCATGGGATGTCCGTCGAGAAGCATCTCCAAGTCGTCACGGTGGATGCCATGAAGGGAGTAGCCTACGGCAAGGTCTTTATGACGGTCACGACGAATGACATCGAGCAACGGCCCCCGCTGACAGTGAGACACATAGCTAAGTGATACCTGTTCACGACTGCAGGAAATGCGAGCGTAGAACTGCTCGAAGTAGGGCATGAGGTGAGTAATGAACTCCTGTCGTTTCTGAAAGATAATCTCACCCTCACGGGCCATCTGCTCCTCCCAAAGTCCCAGCAAGTCGAGGTCGATGGTCTTGCTACCTGCAATTTGCGACTCCTGGCTGTCCTGCTTCAGCATGGCATTGCGTTGCTGCAGGGCTTTGTTGTAGCGATTGAGTGTAGCGATGTACGTCCTGTCCATCTGGGCAATGACCACATCCATCAGTCTCCGCCGTTCCTCGCTGCCGCCTTCTATGAGCATTGTGTCGCCCGGCGAGACGTTCACGATGGGTATCAAGCCGATGTGCTCGCTCAACCGCTTGTACTCCTTCTTGTCGCGCTTGAAGTGTTTCTTCATGCCCCGCTTCATACCACAATAGATACGCATCTCCCCTCCTTTGGAGGGGCTGGGGGAGGTATAATCGCCCTCCAGCACCATGAAATCCTCACCGTGACGGATGACCAGAGAGTCCTGGGTCGTGTGAGCGGAATGGCAAAAGGAGAGGAAATAGATGGCATCGAGCACATTGGTCTTGCCCGCCCCGTTCTGGCCAATAAAGCAGTTGATGTTCGGCGAGAAGTCAAGGCTGGCCTCCGCAATGTTCTTGTAGTTGAGTATGGACAAACGGTTGAGAAGCACTTTGTTATTTACGATTTACGGATTTTCGATTTTCGATTTAGCTGCGCATTGAATGTTCAATGTTCAATCTTCAATGATCAATGTTCAATGTTCAATCTTAACAATCTTTGTCTTCGGCATCTCCTTGTTGCGTCGGTTCACGACGGTGACCACGGCCTGAGCCAGGTTCAGGAACGCCTGCCCCGTCATAGTGTCTACCTTGGTGGCAACGGGTGTTCCCTCGTCGCCACTATCGCAGATGCCCTGCACAAGCGGAATCTGAGCCAGCAGCGGCAGCTTCATTTCCTCGGCCAACTGCTTACACCCCTCACGGCCAAAGATGTAGTAACGGTTGTCGGGCAGTTCAGCAGGAGTGAACCACGCCATGTTCTCCACCAGGCCGAGGATAGGCACGTTCACCTTCTCGTTGCGGTACATGTCGATACCCTTGCGAGCATCGGCCAATGCCACCTGTTGGGGCGTAGAGACAATGACAGCACCTGTAATGGAGAGCGTCTGCAGGAGTGTAAGATGAATGTCGCTCGTGCCCGGCGGCGTGTCTAGGATGAAGTAGTCCAGCTCGCCCCAGTCAGCATCGGCAATGAGTTGCTTCAGGGCACTGGTAGCCATACCACCACGCCAGAGCGTCGCCGTAGTGGGCGAGACAAAGAAACCGATGGACAGCAACTTCACGCCATACTGCTCGATGGGTTCTATAAGGTCACGGCCGTCCACCTTCACGGCGTATGGACGGGCATCCTCGACGTTGAACATCTTGGGCATGGAAGGACCGAAGATGTCGGTATCGAGCAGTCCTACACTATAGCCCAAGCGGGCCAGTGCGATGGCGAGGTTGGCAGCAACGGTGCTCTTCCCTACCCCACCCTTGCCGCTACTCACGGCAATGATGTTTTTCACACCAGGCAGCAGCTTTTCTACTTCCGGACGGGGCTTCGACTTGAACTCCGTCTCGATGTTCACCACCACGTCGTTGCCACAATGATAATGTATGGCAGCCTCGGCGGCCTTTACAGTCGACTTCAGGAAGGGGTCGGTGTCGCGGGGAAAGAGCAGCACCACCTTCACTTGCCAGTTCATCCCTCCTTCAGCGGGGGCAATGGGGGTCACCACGGGTGTGTCGGCCAGCATCTCGCTTTCCACGAGGTTTTTCTTTGTGCCGGCGTAGGTGACCGTGGCCAGTGCGTCGGCAATCATCTTTGGGTAGAGCGTCATATTTGGATTATTGAAATTTGAAGTTTATTCCTGATTAGTCACTAGCTCTGTTTAATAGTTTGAACGAACCTAACTAGTAGTTTGAACTTACCTAACTGGTAGTTTGAACGAACCTAACTGGTAGTTTGAACGAACCTAACTGGTAGTTTGAACGAACCTAACTGGTAGTTTGGACGGACATAACTCTTAAACAGGCCTAATGACTGTTTGGGTTTTAAGGGTTCATATTACTGAAAAGGTCGGCCCAACTGTTGCTGAGGTCGGTCATCTTCGGGAAGATGATGTCGGCACCCTGGCTGAGGAGCACCTCGTCTGGCAACGGGCCGGTGTTCACGGCTATGGTGAAGCAATGTGCCGCTACGGCAGCAGCCACACCCAGTGGAGCATTCTCCACCACCAAGGTTTCCCAAGGCTTCAGGCCTCCCATCTTCTCCAGCCCCCTGAGATAGGGGTCAGGAGCAGGCTTTCCATGCTCCACGTCGTAGGCCGTGACGATATGATCCTCCGTGAGATAGTCTCCAAAGTCATTCATCAGACGGGCAATCAACGGACGTTGCCCACTACCCGTAACGATGCCAATACTGAGACCACATTCGTGTATCTGTTCCATCAGTTCAGGGATGCCGGGCATGATGGGTGGCGGAGGTGTCATGGAATGAAAGATTTCCGACTTCAGGTCATACATCACCTGGGCCTCTTCAAGGCTGATGTCCTCGCCACGTTGCCGACGAGCCAGCTCTCTTACGGTGTCTATGCCACGAGCTCCCTCCGTAGCGTATGCATCGGCAGCCGTCATCGTCAGCCCGAAATGAGCCATCGACTGCTGCCAGGCAACGGCGTGGCGAGGCATGGAGTCGTAAAGCACCCCATCCATGTCGAAGAGCACAGCCCTCGGTCTTAGCGAGCCGTAGCCTGTACGCGAGAGATAATTCCGTATTTCATCAACCATACGTCATACGTATTCAAATCGTCGGCAAAATTAATCATTTTATGTGAGCTGACCAAAAAAGTGAACCTCTTTTATATAATTGTAATAAATAATGTTAATGCCGTGCAGTCTTTTTCTCTTTTTCCTATCATATTATTAGAAAATGAATAACTTTGCAGAAATTTTAACAAATAAAACTAGCTATGAAAAAGAATCAGACAAAGAAGAACATGCTGTTCAGAGCCACGATGCTCTTGGCATTATTACAAGGAATGTCGTGTTTTGCCCAAGACGACAACTCAGGAATTACGGTGGGCGATGTTTCGAACACAGGATGTGCCTACAGGACGAGAAGCGAGAGCGTTGTAGAGCATCCTTTCCTCAAGCTCACCCGCAACGAAAGCGGATTATATGGCGAGCTTATCAACTACGAGGTGAACTGTGCTTACGGCGATGTCAAGGTGAATTGCCAAGAAAACGAACAGGAACTTTCCATTCTCGTTGACGAGGGGACGGGTATTTTTGTAGCCGCCTGCAATTGTCCCATCAACATCTACTTCACCATCTTCAATGCCCTGAAAGATGAATATCAGGTAAAGGTGAGGGGACGCAATGTTGGTACGGTATCCTTCAAAGAGCACTCTGTGGTGATTATTGATATGAGTACGCTGGAGCAGGCATACGAGGAAGGGTTTGAATATCCTGTCAAGGTGAATAATTTCTGGTCATACGAGACAACTAACCACCCCGAATATTATTCTGGCAATGACTTTAGCCAAAGCCTCGAATTCCACACCTATTATTTAAACAGATTGTCCTGCAATTATAAAAACTATATTCTGCCTTGTGAGTATAATTACTTAGACGTTCAGGCAGAGCTTGACAAGGATGGTACGCTGGTAGTCAATGTGCTGACCGACGGCATCCCTGACAAAGATTGTAATCGGGTAGCTCAATTGAACTTTGACATTATCAATATACAGAATGAGTCTTACCATCTTCGCTTGAACCATACCGTCAAGGCTGGAACCAAGCACGAAAGTAAAGTCTGCCTGTACGAAGGGGACATTAAGGTACCTGAGTTATATTATAGCTCCTCTATTACTATAAACGACAAGAATGACTACAATGCAATCGTCAACAATATCAACCTGCAGCAAGTGACTGGCAAAGACACCCACGCTCCCTATTACGACCTGCAGGGCCGCCGCCTCAAGATCCAGCCACAGAAGGGACTCTACATACGTGACGGGAAGAAAGAAATAGTTCGCTAACGACTAGCATCACACCAAAAGCAAGTTCCGGGCTTTCTCATAGATTGCCCGGAACTTTTTGTGAGAGAAAGCCGTTTTCTCTGGTAGAGAAAGCCGTTTTGTCTGGGAGAGAAAGCCGTTTTCTCTATGAGAGAAAGCCGTTTTGTCTGGGAGAGAAAGCCGTCCTATTATTTTGGCATAAGCAGATAAACCCTAAAAAAGAGAAAAAGATTTGGCCGTTACGAATAAAGTTCGTATTTTTGCACCCAAGTTTTTCACATGGAACTGCGTAAGCGAATAGGGCTGGAACTGGCCCGCATGATGAACAACAACCTGAAGCGCGAGCACCCGTTGCGTCAGTTGTTCTGGGAAAGCACGTTGCGCTGCAATGTCAGCTGTCGCCATTGCGGCAGCGATTGTCGTGCTTCAGCCGTTGCTCCCGATATGCCCCGTGAAGACTTCTTCCGCGTGCTCGACGGTATTGCAAAGAAGCTAGACCCTCACAAGGTGTTTGTCATTGTCAGCGGTGGCGAGCCACTTATGCGCGATGACCTGGAGCTTTGTGGGCGCGGCATCTATGAGCGTGGCTTCCCCTGGGGCATGGTCACCAACGGTCTGGCCCTCACTCCGGAGCGATTCCGTAGTTTGCGTGCGGCGGGTCTCTGCTCCGTAGCGGTGAGCCTCGACGGACTTCAGGACAGCCACGACTGGTTGCGCCGCCATCCCCAGAGCTTCCGTATGGCCAGCCGTGCCTTGGACTTGCTCGTGGCCGACGGTGAGGTGAAGTTCGATGCCGTTACCTGCGTCAACCAAAAGAACTTCGGACAACTGGCAGACATCCGCGACTTCCTCATCGGCAAGGGGGTGAAGGACTGGCGTCTCTTCCCCATCTTCCCTGTAGGACGTGCTGCCAGCGACCCCATGCTGCAGGTGAGCAATGGGCAGTTCCGCGAGCTGTTGCAATTCATCCGCCAGACCCGGCAGGAGGGTAAGATACACGCCAACTACAGCTGCGAGGGCTTCATTGGCAACTACGAAGGCGACGTGCGCGACTGGATATTCCGATGCGCTGCAGGGGTCACCGTAGGTTCCGTGCTCATCGACGGCAGCATCAGCGCCTGTACAAGCATACGCTCGCACTACATACAAGGAAACATCTACGAAGACGATTTCCTCGATGTTTGGGAAAACCGCTACCAACAGTACCGCGACCGCTCGTGGATGAAAAAGGATAAGTGCGCGAAGTGTAAATACTGGCGTTACTGCGAAGGCAACGGCATGCACCTGCGCAAAGACGACGGAGGGTTGCTGGTGTGTCACATGGAGCGGATCCTGGACCATGAACCATGATTAATTGCCAGGTAAATCGTAAATTAAAAACATTCATAACAATATTTTTTTACTTTTCTAGTTAATTAGTATTATTAATAGTGGAATAACAACTTATTTATAATATGAGAAAAATCTTCTTCATTTTAGCCTTAGCGCTTTTCTCAATGACCCCGACACAGATACAAGCACAGGTGGGAATGTCAGACCAACAGTTGATTACCTTCATCTTGCAGGAGCGCGACAAAGGTACCTCACAAAACGAAATCATCACGAAATTGATGCAACGTGGCGTGGACATACAGCAAATACAGCGCGTAAAGCGCAATTATGATCGGCAAATCAACAATGCTGGACTGGGAATGGTAGCTGATGAATCCATGACAACAGTTGCTAACAGAATGAGGGTAAACAACGGACAGGAAAGGAAGGACAAAGCTATTTCTAGCAACACCAAAATACAGGGAGAAGTAAATTATCGCAGTAGTTACGATCCTAATGACCCCAACTTTATCACTTACAAAAACGAGCTCGGCGACTTGTTTCCAGCGGACTCTCTTGCCATGCTTAGGGAAATCATCAGGAAACAGCGTTCCAGCCAGAACAAGATTTTCGGCCATGACCTCTTCAACAACGAGAACCTGACCTTTGAGCCAAACATGAATATCGCTACCCCAAAGGACTATACATTGGGGCCTGGCGATGCCGTCATCGTCGATGTCTACGGAGCCTCGCAGGAGAGTTTCCATGAGACTATCTCACCCGACGGATACATCACCATACAAGGCTATGGTCCCGTCCAGATAGGTGGCATGAGCGTATCACAGGCCACCTCCTATCTCCGCTCACACCTTGGCGCACGCTATAGCAGTAGCCAGATACGCCTCAGCGTAGGGCAGACGCGCACTATAACGGTGAACATAGCCGGTGAGGTGAACGCACCAGGAACCTATACCATGTCGGCCTTCTCCACTGTGTTCAATGCACTCTACATGGCAGGTGGCATCAGTGACCTTGGTACGTTGCGCAACATTAAGGTGTATCGAAATAACCGCCTCCTCTCGACGATTGACGTCTATGATTACATCATTAACGGCAAGGCCACGGGCAACGTGAAACTGACCGATAATGACATGATTATCGTCGAATCCTACGACTGTCTGGTGAGCATTACGGGACGTGTGAAGCGCCCCATGTACTACGAAATGAAGCAAGGTGAGAGTCTTAACTCACTCATTAAATATTCAGGAGGCTTTGCCAGCGATGCCTATCGCGGCAGTGTCAGGGTGTTGCGCAAGAACGGTGCCCTGCGCTCTGTACACACCGTGGGCGAATTTGATATGGGAACATTCAAGATGGCCGACGGCGACAGCGTGACTGTAGACTCCATTCTGAACCGCTATCAAAACATGGCCGAGGTAATAGGAGCCGTCTTCCGTCCGGGAAAATACAACATTGGCGGCGACATCACTACCGTACGTTCGCTAATTGAGAGTGCACAGGGAGTTACCGAAGACGCTTTCACCACACGTGCCATCATGCACCGTATGAGGCCCGACCGGACTCTGGAGGTACTGGCAGTAGACCTTGCCGGTATTCTTGACGGCAGGGTCAGCGACGTGGTGCTGCAGAACGAGGATGTGCTCTTCGTGCCTACCCAGAGAGAACATATTGAGAACCAGACTATAACAATCACTGGCGAGGTGCAAGCCCCTGGTGTGTACAGATATGCTGCCAACGAGACACTTGAGGACTTCATCATGCAAGCCGGAGGCCTGACCGAGGCTGCCTCTACCGCTAAGGTCGAAGTGGCCAGACGCATCGTCAACCCTGGTGCCACGCAGACCAACGACACCATCGCATACCTCTACACCTTTGACCTCGAAGACGGTTTTATTGTCGGAGGGGGCAACAATGCCTTCCATCTGGAACCTTTCGACTGTGTATACGTACGCCGCAGCCCAGGATACATTGGCCTACAAGGCGTGTCTGTTGAAGGCGAAGTGCTCTTCGAAGGAGGCTACACCCTGTCAAAGAAGAGCGAGCGCCTCAGCGAGATTATCAAGCGTGCTGGTGGACTCACCAAGACAGCCTACGCACCAGGAGCAAGACTCATTCGCAGACGTACCGCCGACGAGCTGGCGCGTCAGGAGGCCATTCTGGATGCAGCAAAACGCTCCAGCAAGAACGCGAAGGACTCCATAGATGTCAGCAGCCTGGATCTGGGACCGACTTATGACGTGGGCATCGAGCTGAACAAAGCATTGGCCGACCCGGGTTGCGATGCCGATATAGTGTTGCGTGCAGGAGACCGCATCGTCGTCCCAGAATATTCTGGTACGGTGAAGATCAACGGCGAAGTGATGTACCCCAACACCGTGAGCTTCGTAGAGGGTAAAGACATGGAGTACTACATCAACCAGGCCGGTGGATGGAGCGACAACTCGAAGAAGAGCAAGACGTACATTATTTATATGAACGGCACTGTGGCGAAGGCAGACCGCAAGCACAAGCCCATGCCGGGATGCGAGATTGTGGTGCCGACGAAGCAGCGCGGACACAAACTCTCGACTGCCGAGCTGTTGGCCATCGGAACGTCAACGGCTAGCATAGCCACGATGATTGCAACCATTGTAAACGTGCTGAAATAACCTGTTATGGAGTATATCGTTTCGGCAAGAAAATACCGTCCCATGTCGTTCGATACCGTGGTGGGGCAGTCGGCACTGACCACCACGCTGAAGAACGCCGTCAAGAGTGGCAAGTTGGCTCATGCCTATCTCTTCTGCGGGCCGCGAGGAGTGGGAAAGACCACCTGTGCGCGTATCTTCGCAAAGGCCATCAATTGCCAGAACCCGACAGCCGACGGGGAGGCCTGCGGGGAGTGCGAGAGCTGCCAGTCGTTCAATGAACAGCGGTCGCTGAACATCTTCGAGCTGGATGCCGCATCTAACAACTCCGTGGAGCACATCAAGACGCTCATGGAGCAGACACGCATACCGCCGCAGGTGGGCAAGTACAAGGTCTTTATCATCGACGAGGTACACATGCTCTCAACGGCTGCTTTCAACGCCTTCCTGAAAACATTGGAGGAACTGCCCGCACATGTCATCTTCATCCTCGCCACAACCGAGAAGCACAAGATTCTGCCCACCATCCTCTCCCGCTGTCAGATTTACGACTTCGAGCGCATGACGGTGAAGAACACCATCGACCACCTGAAGCATGTGGCCGGGAAGGAGGGCATACAGTATGAGGAGGAGGCACTGGCTGTCATTGCCGAGAAAGCCGATGGTGGTATGCGCGATGCGTTGAGCATCTTCGACCAGGCAGCATCGTTCTGCCAGGGAAACATCACTTACCAGAAGGTTATTGAAGACCTTAACGTGCTCGATGCCGAGTATTATTTCCGCATCATCGACTACTCTACACAGAATAAAGTGGCCGACATCATGGTGCTACTGAACGATGTGCTGAACAAAGGCTTCGACGCAGGTCTGCTCGTACAAGGACTGGCAAGGCATACACGTAACGTGCTCATGGCCAAAGACGCACAGACGTTGCCACTGCTTGAGGTCAGCGACCAGATGCGACAACGGTATCAGGAACAGGCACAGCGTGCCGACACGCGTTTCCTCTACACCGCGCTGAAGATCATGAACGACTGCGACATCAACTACCGCACGTCAACCAACAAGCGCTTACTCGTAGAGCTGACACTCATACAGGTGGCACAGATAACGCAGCCGGAAGACGTGCCTGGCAGTGGGCGTAAGCCCAGAAGATTAAAAAACCTGTTCAAACAACTAATTCAGCAAGCACAGCCCACAAAGCAGTCGGCCCCGCAGGTAGCCGCGGCTGAGAAGCTGAATACCCCAGAAGCACCAAAGCACCAACAGGCATCCCCAGTAGCAAAGGGAGTTACCGCAGGAGGAACACCAACTCTCCGTCTTTCCGGCCTTGGCTCTTCCTGGAACAATTTGCGCCAGCAGAACAAGAAGATGCAAATACTCCCCGGCACACAGGGAGTAGAGATAAAAAAGACCGACGAGCGGGAGCAGTTCTCGCAGCAAGACCTTGAACTGCAATGGATGGCCATGTGCAACCGTATGCCACAGCGACTCAGCGGCATAGCGGCACGCATGAAGAACATGAACCCCACCATCCTTGAATTGCCCAACGTGGAGGTTGTCGTCCCTAACGAGATTATCAAGACCGAGGTGGAGCAGATACGCGGCAGCATACTCGCCACGCTGAAGCTCTACCTTCATAATTCTGCTATTTCCCTGACTTTCCGTGTAGCCGAACAAGAGGAGAAAGAAAAGATTCTCACCCGCCGCGAGCAGTTCGAGCTGCTCACTTCCCAGAACCCCTCCATAGAAAAGCTCCGCGAAGTATTCGAACTGGAGCTGGCGTGACGGCCTCCTCTCGAAATCTCCGTTATAGCAGCATATCCTCTGTGTACTCTGCGTTCTCCGTGTTTCAAAAAAAACGGGAAAGAGCCAAACATTTTCCACGAAACGTTTGGCGGATTCACGCTTTTTCCGTAATTTTGCAGGGTGAAAAGTGCTTGTGGTAAGAAAAAAGCGACCTTGATAAAGACCTTAAGCTATTAGAAAATATCCCGGGGTTCCCCAACCGTGAGGTGCGCAAAGGCTTTCTCGTCATCGGAGCGGAACATCACGGAGTGGAAAAGTGAAACGACATAATTAATTCAAGTTCCGCAAGCTATGAAAATAATGCGCAGCAACGGCCTGAAAGGCCAACAGCCAATAGCCCAGGGCATCGCCCTGGGTAAAACGACATACCCTCGCACGCCCTGTAAGGGCAAAAGAACTATCGCAGGGCATCGCCCTGCTATAACGCTTTTGCCCTTACAGGGCGTGAACCACGCATCCGTCAATACCCAGGGCGATGCCCTGGGCTACTAGCTGTTGCCCCTTCGGGGCGTATATGCGCAAAATTTTGCAACCTGTGCGGTAGAAATTATACCAACAATTTTTATAAACATTACTAAAATATAGGAATTATGATGAAAAAGACATTACTTCTATTGCTTGTCGTGCTGCTCACCCCAAAGGCTGTGACAGCACAGGAAATCTATGCTGTGCTCAGCAGCGACGAGACGACGCTGACCTTCTACTACGACACAAAGAAGGACAGCCACATGGAGACGGTGTATGATTTTGAATACGTTGAATTCGATGGCTTGACTTATCCCCAATGGTATGCCAGCAGGGAGACTGTTACCACTGCGGTTTTCCACGAAAGTATGAAAGTAGCTCGTCCTACGGAGACATGGTCTTGGTTTCATTATTTTGAGAAACTGAAAAGTATACTTGACACAAATGAAGTGGAAGACTATGGCATGGTGTGCAGGTTCTCTGGTATTCATTTCAAAAATTTATAAGGCTGGCATGGACCCGCAAAAATGGGCAGAGCATCCGTCCCATCATCAAAGGCAAGAAACCTTTCGCCAAGGGGTAGTAGGTGAAGCAAAACGCTTTTGCAATGCGGTCGAATCGTTCGTATCTTTGCCTTTCAAATTCTAAATTAATTCAAGTTTCGCAAGCTATGAAAACAATGCGCAGCCGCTCGGCGACGGAAGGAAACGCTTTCGTAACGGAGTGGAGAAAGAACGGCCTGCGCTCTGCCCAAGGGGACGCTTGCGTAGAGCAACGGAGCAAGAAAGGCCAACAAGCACTCAGCCCAGGGCAGCGCCCTGGGTACAAGGATGTGGGTAAATTCGCCCTGAAAGGGCAAAAGCCTTACCTCGTCCATTATGCTTTTGCCCTTTCAGGGCGTTGGCTGCGCACCACATTTACCCAGGGCGCTGCCCTGGGCTGGGAGCTATCTGGCCTTTCTTGCTCCGTTGCTCTACGCAAGCGTCCCCTTGGGCCGAGCGCAGGCCGTCCTTGCTGAGCTTGCGAAAGTTGAATAAATTAATATGATTTCTATTAATTCGCTAAATTGTGCACAGCCAACGCCCTGTAAGGGCAAAAACGGACACCTATATAAACAATAAATGCATAACAATAATGATGAAAAAGACTATACTGCAGTGAACTGGACGATTGATCATCTGGACGAGACCGATTCGACCAACGGCTGGCTGCGGGAGCACAGGACGGAGGCCGACCGCGTGGTGTGGGCCGACTACCAGACGGCGGGGCGGGGCTGCGGCACCAACAGCTGGGAGAGTGAGCGGGGGCAGAACCTGCTCTTCTCGGTGCTCATACACCCCGTGGAGGTGCGTGCCTCCGACCAGTTCATCCTCTCGATGGCAAATGCACTCGCGCTGAGAGACACCATTGCCAGTTATGTGGACGACGTAAAGATAAAGTGGCCCAACGACATCTACTGGAAGGACAGCAAGATTTGTGGCACGCTGATAGAGACCACCCTCAAGGGGCAGTATGTCAAGGATTGCATCATCGGTACGGGCATCAACGTGAACCAAACCCTTTTCCTCAGCGATGCGCCAAACCCTGTGTCACTCCGCCAGATTCTTGGCCATGACACAGACTGCCGCGAGGTGTTGCAGAAGGTGCTGGACAGTTTTACAAAATATATGGAGATGGTAGGGGCAGGCCCCGTGCCAGCACATGAGCACGCCAATTGGGAAACGATCCGCAAAGATTACCGCGACCACCTGTACCGCCGTGACGAGACATGGCCCTACAGGTTTGCAGACGGGGGCGTAAAAGAGTGCCGACTGGTGAACGTCACCGATGACGGGCATCTGGAACTAGTTCATGACAATAGCGAAGTCTATCGCCTGGCCTTCAAGGAAGTGCAATTCGTATTAGCCCCCTAAGTTCTTGCTCCGACAGGCTACGCAAGCATCCCGTTGGGCTGAGCGAGGGGGGAGGGGATCTGAACAAGCGCAGATTCTCATTAATAATCATAAGAAAAGGTCTGATAAACGCTTGTTCAGACCCCATCCCCCTAACTTAGGGGACTAAAAAACTATGGCAAGATTCAATCGTATTCTTTTAAAGCTGTCGGGCGAGAGCCTGATGGGAAAGCAGGGCTATGGCATAGACCCTGAGCGTCTGGAGCAGTATGCCCAGCAGATTAAGGATGTCCACGACATGGGCGTGCAGATAGGCATCGTCATCGGTGGTGGTAACATCTTCCGAGGCCTCAGTGGCTCGCAGAAAGGCTTCGACCGCGTAAAGGGCGACCAGATGGGCATGTGTGCCACGGTCATCAACTCCCTTGCACTCAGCTCCGCCCTCGGAGCCGTCGGTGTCAAGAACCGTGTGCTGACCGCCATCCGCATGGAGCCTATCGGTGAGTTCTACACCAAGTGGCGTGCACTGGAGGCTATGGAGCGTGGCGAAGTATGCATCTTCTCTGCCGGCACCGGCTCACCCTATTTCACCACCGACACCGGCTCCTCCCTGCGCGGCATCGAGATAGAGGCCGACGTCATGCTGAAGGGCACCCGCGTAGACGGCATCTACACCGCCGACCCTGAGAAAGACCCCACGGCTACTAAGTTCCACGACATCAGTTACAAGGAAGTGTTGGCCCGTGGTCTGAAGGTGATGGACCTTACGGCCATCTGCATGTGTCAGGACAACAACCTGCCCATCTACGTCTTCAACATGGATGTTCCCGGAAACCTGCTCCGCGTCATGCAGGGTGAGGAAATCGGCACTCTAGTACACCCATAATCTCTGCCGTCCAGTCCTTTCCGTTCTGCGGACAGAAGGTGTTGATGCCTATCTGGCTGGCAGCGGCAACGTTTCGTGGCCCATCATCTACGAAGAGACATTCTCCCGGTGGTGTCTGCTCTGCCATGAGCACCCGGCGGAAGAATGTCTCGTCGGGTTTCATCACCTTCATCTGATAGCTCAGGTAGCAGGCGTCGAAATAATAGTCCAAGGCATGACCCTTGCCGTCGAAAGCCGCCGACATGGCCCAGGCCATCATGTAGGGATTGGTATTAGAGAGAAGAATCACGCGATAGCCCTCCTTCTTCAAACGTAAGAGTAAGTCAAGGTTGCGTTGTGGCACCTCCTTCGCATAGCCCTGCCAGGCATACTCACACTCCGCCATCGTCACCTCACGGCCAATAATCAAGCTCAGCTCACGCCGGAAGTCCTCGGCGGTAATCAGTCCGTTCTCCAGTTCGCCGAAGATGCCTTTCTGCGTATAGGGGTCCAGCCATGTCGTGGCATCCTTGAGGCCCAGTTGTGTGAAGCGTCGCACAGCCTCATCATGGTCGATGGTCAAAATGACACCACCAAGGTCGAAGATAATGGTCTTTATCATATCAAAGAAGAATCAGTAAAATCAGTCCAATCAGTCCAATCAGTGTCTCTGAAGAATCTGTGTCTCTAAAAAAATCAGTGTCTGAAGTCTTTCATCGCACGGTCTATCTCGCGGCGGTCTTCTTTATCTTTTAGCGTCTGCCGCTTGTCATAGGCTTTCTTTCCCTTGCAGAGTGCGATGTCCATCTTGGCACGTCCGTTCTCGTCAATCCACACCAAGGTTGGCACAATGGTATAGCCGGTCTGTCGAGTGGCACTCTCCAGCCGTGCTATCTCCCGGCGTGTGAGCAGCAGCTTGCGGTCGCGCTTTTGCTCATGATTATTGTAGGAACCATAGAAATAGGGGCTAACGCTCATGCTCTTCACCCATATCTCTCCATTGATGATGGTGCAGTAGGTGTCTACGAGGCTGGCCTTTCCTGCACGTATGGACTTTATCTCGGTGCCGGTAAGCACCATGCCGGCGGTAAACTCTTCGATGAAGAAGTACTCAAAGGCTGCCTTTTTGTTCTTTATCTGTACGGGACTCTTTTTGCGAATCTCCTCTTGCTGCTTATTCATATTATTGTGGCAAACTTTTCGAGGTTCTCATCTACGTAATGTGCTATCTCTTCTGTCCATCGCGGCTCGTTCTCTATGAATGCGTCGTCATAGTCATCAAACTGCGGGAACTGCTCGTAGAGCGCCATGAACTCATCCTCCGTGCAGTCGCGCTCCAATGCCTCGCGGTTCTCCAGCCACAGGGTGTGCACTTCGTAGATCATCTTTGAGAGGTCTCGGATATGCCACATCTTGTTCAGAGCCTTGGCAAAGGGATTTTTGAAGATGAACGTGCCATATCCATTGTGTATCAACTGTATAAATCCGCCCACCATCATCTCCTCCCGAAGGGTGTCCCAACAGAGCAGCGTCATCTGGTCGGCATTTAGCTCGGCCATCGTCTCAGGTGTTGGCTCGCCGCCAATGGCTTCACGAATGGCGCGGATAAACACTTGCAGGAAGTCGCCCATGCCAGCAAGTGCGGCCTCCGAAAGTTCGGAGTCTTTAACGGTTATCTTTTTCATAATACGGCGCAAAGGTACGACAATTTCCACAAACCACCAAATAATTAATGCGAAAAACATTTGGAGTAAAAGTGAAAAAGTAGTACCTTTGCAGCCGATTTTAACAAACTAAACTAATTTTACCACATGAGAAAAACTTTAACCATTGGTCTCTTGGCCTCTTTCTGGAGTGTTTCCGCCTGTCTGCACGCGCAAAATCAGACGAAGGACAATCCCGACTGGCTGAAAGATCTGGCCAGCCGCATCACCATCAACGGCTACATGCAGGGTGGCTACGAGTACAGTGACAAAGGTGGGAAAACCACCAGTACCTTCAACTTCAAGCGAGCCATTTTCTGGGGCAAGGCACGCATCACAGACCGCTGGTCGTTCCTTTTCATGAACAACTTCGCCAATTCGAAGGGAGTACTGGAGTACTATACGGACTACCGTGTCACCCGCGACAAGGCGCTGACCGTCCGCATCGGACAGTTCCAACATCCCTTCTCACTAGAAAGCCCCCTTTCACCCACTATGCTCGAGCTTGTCGATGTCACATCGCAGGCCGTCACGTACCTGGCCAACGGCAACGAGCCCCTGCTGGGTCCCAACTATGGCCGCGACGAGGGCATCATGCTTCTGGGTGACCTTTTCAAGAACCATTTTCACTATGAACTGGCTGTCATGAACGGTCAGGGCATCAACCAGAACGACGGCAATACTGACAAGGACGTCATCCTGAAGCTGGAATACCGGCCCAGCAAGGAGCTGCGCATCGTAGCTACAGGACAGAAAGGCCGCGGCCATGCCGTGGGCACGTGTGCATGGAACGATATTCAGGTTGGCGACGACTACCGTCGCGACCGTGTCAGCTTTGGTGGCGAACTGAAAATGCCCACCCGCCTGGGGCAGAAGTCCACCAGCGGCGGCATCTGCGTGCGCAGCGAGTTCCTGGCTGGCAAAGACGGTGACGTTGGCAGCCGTGGTGCCTACATCACCAGTTCGGTGGCTATCGGCAATGGTGTCGACCTCATTGCTTCGGCCGACTACTACGACCGCAACACGTCAGTAAGCGGCTGGCAGCAGACAAACGTAATGGGTGGCCTGCAATACTGGTTCTACAAGAAGTGCCGTCTGCAGCTGCAATATACGCACAGCTTCTGCGGCCATCTCCTTGGCGACGACTACAACCGCCTACAGGCTCAGGTGCAAGTAGCATTTTAAACCCACCCCCCAACCCCTCCCCAGGGGAGGGGAGTTTATATAGACTTCGTGGTGGATAATTACACAATATAGCTTGGAACCCCTTTACTAACCAAGCGCCCCTCCCCTGGGGAGGGGATGGGGGTGGGTTTATGATTATCAAAGTACTTCTTACAATCATTTTCCTGGTCGTGATGATTGGCGTGGGACTCTACTCACGTAAGCAGGCCAGCAGTGTTGAAGGATTTGTGCTCGGCGGTCGTGCCGTGGGTCCCTGGCTCACAGCCTTTGCCTTTGGCACCAGTTATTTCTCGGCAGTAGTCTTTGTGGGCTATGCCGGACAGTTCGGATGGAAATACGGCCTGTCGTCGGCCTGGATAGGCATCGGCAATGCCGTCATCGGTTCGCTTCTCGCCTGGATTATCCTTGGACGGCGCACAAAGCTGATGACGCAGCACATAGAGAGCCGCACGATGCCCGACTTCTTCGGGACCCGCTTCCAGAGCCAGGGACTGCGCGTGGCAGCCTCGATCATCGCCTTCGTGTTCCTCATCCCCTATACCGCCGGCGTCTATAGTGGCATATCAAGGCTCTTTGAGATGGGCTTCGACATCCCCTACGAGTATTGCGTGGTGATTATGTCGATTCTCACCGCCGTCTACGTCATCCTCGGCGGCTACAAGGCTACGGCCATGAACGACTTCATACAGGGCATCATCATGCTCTTCGGCATCGTAGCGGTTATCCTCGCTGTGCTTAATGCCCAGGGCGGACTGACTACTGCCGTGCAGAAGCTGGCAGAGCTGCCCGCCGACGGCGGCACGGAACCAGGCAGCGGCATGTTCGCCACGTGGTTCGGCCCCGACCCGTGGGGACTGCTCGGCGTAATCATCCTGACCTCGCTGGGCACGATGGGCCTGCCGCAGATGGTGGGTAAGTTCTACTCGATTACC
>JAEEGL015421058.1_pt1 | contig 21596 bp, 16 predicted proteins | sample 9134231 | NCBI WGS metagenome assembly JAEEGL01 (sample SAMN16246548, study PRJNA631951) | gut metagenome | biome: gut microbiome; feature: rumen; material: fiber-attached | host: Bos | place: Iran: Karaj | collected 2018-10
ATGGGAATCGAGCATGTTCATCTGAATAAGGGACACCGGTGCGGGATATCGCATAAGCGCTTTCTGCATCTGTTCATCAAATTCGTCCGCGCCGATCCTGCCGAGGGCGAAAAAGTCCCGGCAAAGATAGGTAAACATATAATTCATCGCCGAGTCAAACTGATCACCCTTAAGCCATACATCGGCATCTTCCCAAATTTCCGCGATGAGCAGGGCATCCCGCTTTTCGCTAAGCACCGCTTTTCTGAATGCGCGCCAGGTATCGTGATCCACTTCATTTGCGACATCGAGGCGCCATCCGTCGATATCGAATTCACTGATCCAGTATCTTCCGACAGCGCAGATATAGTCACGTACTTCGGGATTGCCGGTATTGAGCTTCGGCATATTTTTCACATAGGCAAAGCACTCATAGTTGGGTGGATAGGCATATCTGATCGGAAAATCGATATGATAGAACCAGTCACGGTATTTCGATCCTGCGTCATTTTCAAGAACGTCCCTGAATGCGAAGAAATCCGGTCCGCAATGATTGAAAACGCCGTCAAGCACTATCCTTATACCGTTTTCATGAAGTTTTTCCACCAGCTCCTTAAAATCCGCCCCGGTCCCGAAGCAGGGATCTATTTCAAAATAATCGATCGTATCGTACTTGTGATAGGAGTTGGCCCTGAAGATCGGATTCAGGTACACCAGATCTATGCCGAGCTCCTTCAGATATCCGATATTGGCAGTAATGCCTTTTAATGTCCCGCCGTGCAGGCTTTTCGACCTCCCGACCTGATCCGCGGGTCTGCCGTTTTGCGGAGCTTTTGCCGGTACGGCTTTCGTAAGCGTTTCCCCGTTTTCCTTAAGTCCTTCGGAATTTATGGTACAGCCGTGATCCAAGATCCCCTTTTTGCTGTTGGCAAAACTATCGGGAAAAATATGGTACATCACGGCTTTTTTGGCCCATTCGGGCTTTTTAAGGATCTCCTCGCGCCTGATATACGGGAACTGGAAATATTCCGTTCTGTTGGCCTCCATTTTACCGGTAAAGCCTCTTGAATAATAGTACAGGGTCTCTTCGGGCGAGATCAGCTTAAAATAATAACACACCCTGTTATAATCGCTGTTGACGGTTGCTTCGTAATAATCAAACAGATCATCCCTTGCGCAAAGCTCCATCTTCAGTTCACTCACAGGGATCGGTTCAACCTCCGCAACCCTGTTGCCGTAGTACAGCATACATGTGTCGATATCGTTTTTCGCGGTCCTTATACGGACTGTGATCGTCCTCTCGTCCGTCGAGTATGCATACTGTGAAAGCGGAATATGTAAAACGGCTTCTTTTTTCATTCTACCTGATATCTCCGATCATAATAAATGTTCTGTCATTACAAGGCATGTGTCATCTATCTCACTTACCCTGCCAAAGCCCGTGCAGCTCATGATATACCTCAGCTCATTGTTCACACCGGTTATAAAGTCCTCAACGCCCTTCACGCCGTCCTTTTCAAGTGACGGGAGCATCGATCTGCCGACAGCCGCAGCATCCGCACCGAGCGCAAGAGCCTTGTATACATCGGCACCGCTTGCTATGCCGCAGTCAACGATGATCTTCACATTACGCCCTTCAAGCACCTTTTTGATGTCGGGCAGGACCATCATCGGCGGAACCGCATACGGCAGTCTTCCGTGGTGATGGCTCACTATTATGGCCGAAGCCCCGATATCGGCACATTTTAAGGCATCTTCCACACTCAGCACGCCCTTTACGACAAAGGGAAGTTTTGTGGACTCGACATATGAATGCAGCATATCTGCGGTCTGAACGGCCATTTCTTCACCGATGACAACATCGAGGCCGTTATTTCCGAAAATATGGTCAATATCCATTCCGATGCCAAAAGCGCCCTGATCCTCGGCAAACTGCATCTGATCCCTTACTTTTCCGTTATCGGCATAAGGCTTTACGATACGTACGGTTTTCGCACCCGTCTGCGCACCGGCACTGATCACGGAAGCGAATCTGTCATTTTCCATCATTCCGACAAAATTGAGTATGTTCAGCTTTCCGGCCGCTATCGTATATTCCTCGAGTCCCGCCGTCTCACGGCCGTTATAATTCCCAAGATGCGAAAATGCCGGAGTCATGACCGGCATATCAAAATCCGCACCGAAAAAGGAAGTTTTTGTATCGGCAACAACCGAATCTATCAGACGTTCCCTGATAAGAATGCTGTCCATATAGCGGGCGGTTATCACATTTGCGTCAGACACTCTGTTATATTCCATCCCTTAACCTCCGTCTTCAGATATTCGAAATACCTGATATATTCATCATCAGAGCTTAGATGTTCAAGGATCACGGGCATATCCGGATCTATCTCGTGCATTTTTTTGACATAATACTTCAGAGGAAATTCACCGCATCCGGGCGCACATTCTTCAAGCCTGAGCGTATATCTTCCGTCAAGATGGACATCCTTGATATGACAGCTCCTGATCCTTTTCCCGAGAAGGCCGGCGCACTGATCCACAAAGGCTTCGGGGTTAAAATAACGGTCCGCCGAATTGACCATGTTGATGATGTCCATATGAACCGCGAATCTGTCGCGGTCCACCTCTTCGATCAGCTGTAAATAACCCTGCGGTCCGGTCGGGATCATCCACGGCATCGGTTCAAGCGTAAAATATGTGTTCTTCACTTCCGCACGGTCAATGATGTCACGGACCATTTCGACCGTTTTTTTTCTTGCCTGTTCCGTAAAATTCTCACGGTATCCGCCGTCCCATACCGGTCCGAACGCTCCCGCCACATTAACGGCACAACGCGCGCCTATACGGTCTGCCATTTTCAACTGGGCAACACAATAATCCCTTATACGGCTTCGTTCATCCGGATCCGCACTCAGCGCGTTCCTCCATATCCCGACTTCGGCGATCAGAAGCCCGTATTCGTCGGCAGCTTCTTTATATGCGGCTATCTTCTCTTCCGGTTCGTTACTCTGCACCGGAAATACAACCGCCCTGCAGCCCAGTTCGACCTGCCTGCGGGCCCATTCCTGCGGTGTGGAATGTTCAAGCGGTGATGATATACCCGGTCTCATGCTCTGCCCTCCATCATATTTTCGGCGAACGCGCCTGCCCGAAATACCGGTATTCAAAACGCGTCCGCCATATTCCCTTAAAGCATCATTTTGTAGATCTTTGTACAGTCGTCCTCGTTCAGGGTAACAAATCCGGAGATCGAGCCGTTGCCGCCGTTACCGTTGCACAGTGTATCGACAAGCTTCGGGATATCCTCTTCCTTGGCCCCGATCTCGGCAAATGTAAGCGGCATTCCGATAGACTTTAAGAATGTCTTAAAGGCTTCGATACCGGCCTTTGCGGTCACTTCGGGATGGTCGAAATCCATCTGGCAGCCCCATACACGTACGGCAACCTTTGCAAAACGCATCACATCATGATCCATTACATACGAAAATACCGCAGGCATCGTGATCGCAAGTCCTGCGCCGTGTGCACAGTCATACAGTGCTGAAAGCTCATGCTCTATATTATGGCTGTTCCAGTCCTGGCTGCGTCCGACACCGCAGGAATTGTTATGCGCCATCATTCCGGCCCACATGATATTGGCTCTTGCCTCGTAATTGTCAGGATCGGCAATTACCCTGGGTCCCTCATGCACCATTGTCAGGAGCAGTGCTTCGATCAGGCGGTCGGTCACCTCGACCTCCTTAGTGTTGGTCAGGTATCTTTCATACAGATGCGCCATGATATCGGTAATGCCGGCTGCGGTCTGGTAAGCGGGAAGTGTCTGGGTAAGTTCGGGATTAAGGATACTGAACTTAGGCCTGATAGCATTGCCGCTTGCGCCTCGTTTGAGCATGCCCTCTTCTTTGGTTATTACAGAGTCGGGGCTGCCTTCACTTCCTGCTGCAGCGATCGTAAGGATCGTACCTACGGGAAGTGCCTTCTCAATAGGCTTGCCGCTGTAGAAATCCCAGAAATCGCCGTCATAGACGGTTCCCGCAGCAATGGCCTTTGCGGAGTCAATGGTGCTTCCGCCGCCCACGGCAAGGATAAAATCAACATTCTCCTGACGGCACAGATCAATTCCTTCATAAACAAGTCCGCTTCTTGGATTGGGCTTTACTCCGCCCAGTTCAACAAAAGGGATCTGAGCATTATCAAGAGACTTTTTTACCCTGTCGAGCAGTCCCGATCTGATAACGCTTCCGCCTCCGTAATGCAGCAGCACCTTACTGCCGCCAAACTGTCTGACATACTGTCCTGCCTGGTTTTCGGTCTCTTTTCCGAACGCAAAATACGTCGGTGAGTAAAAAGTAAAATTGTTCATCTGCCCCTCCTTTTGATTATTTATGTTTCACAATCCGGCTTTGCGAAGACGCACAGCTTCCGCACTTGTGCGCGGATCCGTACCCAAAACGCCGTCAGCCGATATTGTTAACAACTCCTACAGACACATACCCGTCAAGGATCGCTTTAAAATCGGTTCCTTCTTCAGCATCCTCATTGTAAATGTCATCCACCATATAAAACATCGAGCCGTCTTCCCGGGTTTCCACCAGTTTGTAATTGGCACGGTAAAACGAATCCACCGATGTGACGCAGTTCCTTTTGATGCCCTTGTTCTGGGCCAGACGGCATCCCGGAAAATTGATATTGAGTATCTGTGTGCGTCCGTAACGTTTATCGATGTATTCTTCAAGCAGCTGCGGCAGATAAGCATCCGTTACCTCATGGCATCCGTTTGCATCCTCTGAGAGCGCTATTGCCCCAAAGCCCAGGTATGCCGCTTCAAAAGCCGCTCCGGCCGTTGCCGAATACTGAATGTCTCCTGCCACATTATAACCGAAATTGATGCCCGACAGCACAACATCGGGTCTGTAAGGCATCAGACCCGTGGCCCCGGCCCTGACACAGTCTGCGGGCGTTCCGCTGCATGCATAAGCCTTTATGCCCTCAACGGGAAAATCCACCTTCTTCATCTTGACGACTTCTCTCAGGATAATACTGTGAGATGCCGCACTTCTCTGATGTTCGGGAGCGATCACCCATACTTCCCCGAATCCGGCCGCCGCCTGTGCGAGCCTGACTATTCCGGGGGCATCGATCCCGTCATCATTTGTGATAAGTATCCTTCTCATAGTTTCAACCCAGCCTGTGTGCAACAGTTGCTTAAGAATTTAAAACTTCATCCACATACATCTCCAGATACGGATCAGACCTTCTTGTAAATCCGCGGCTTTTCAGCATCATAACGATGCGCGTGGCCATTTTCTCGGTAATCCTTACCAGAGGATCCGCCGTATTCAGGTCATCGGCATTGTAGCTTCTTCCTTCCCAGGTTTCAAGGCTGCAGTTCTGTTCCGAAAATGCCCTGACCAGATCCGAAAAAGCGTTGCCGGTCTCTTCCCTGTCGATCTCAACGAGCCTTCTGAACGTCCATTTATAATACGGCGGGTATTCCCTTTTCAACAGAAAATACAGCTGCATGGCTGATTCCAGGCCCTGCGCCTGACACATCCGGGCAGCTACGATATCGCCTCTTGTCATGCACCTCGCATAATTGACCTGCATGCCTGAGGCAAATCTGTGCAGTTCATCGGCGATCCTGTTCTTCCAGATATGATCGGGATAATATTTCAGCAACAGCTTACGGAAAGCCGTGAAGCTCCCCATATCATCCCTGAACACTTCACCGTTGACCGCAGTCGCAAGACAGCTGTGATCGAGCTTTCGCCAGTCGTCATCGCCGATCGTACAATTCCGGGTATCGCAGTCGATCCCGAGTATGTCCGAATAATAGTCATGGATCGTCATCACGCCGCGTCTTTCGCGTAATCTGGCACTGAGCCCGGCACCTCCGGGCTGTTCGTCGACAAGCGCGTCGTAAGCACGGGACAAAGCCCCGCCTATCTCCCGCATATCCTCATCCGTAAGCCACAGGCAGACTCCTGTGCCGAAATCGTGGTCTCTTGAGATAAAATCATCATAGCCGAAGCAGTCGGAGCCTTCACCCGCAATGCCGACCGCTATACGCTCCTCATATTTCGGAAATCTCCTGCTGATCAGATCAGCTACTTTCTTTTCGTAAAAACGGCGGCTGCCGTCAATTGCCGGACGCATATTTTTTCCTCATTTTTCCCCACATGTACAGATATATCGCAAACAATACGGCTGCAAAACAGATCCCGACCGGATACGCAACAGCCTGTCCAAGACCGAATCCCTCATCCGCCATAAGAATATAAGTCATGCTGACAGCCGACATAAAGGCCGCCGGTAATGCAGTGATAAGTGAAGCAAAACGTTTTTGGGATTCCCTGACAAGATAGGCCGTGGCCACCCACAGCGCGATCATCGCAAGTGTCTGATTGGACCAAGAGAAATATCTCCACAGTACATTGAAATCCATCTGGGTCAGCATTGCTCCGACAGCAAGCAGCGGGATCGTTATGATCAGACGGTTCCTGATCTTACGCTGATCGAGTTTTGTGATCTCGGCTATGATAAGACGTGCACTCCTGAATGCTGTATCTCCCGATGTGATCGGGCAGACAACGACTCCGACAACCGCAAGGACGCCGCCGACCGTGCCGAGCATCATGCTGGCGATCTCATATACCGTTCCGGACTGTCCGAGTTCGGTCAGTGCATTCTGAAGCAGCTGTGTACTCCCGTAGAATGCAACTCCTGCCGCGGCCCAGATGAGCGCGATCACCGATTCCGCGATCATCGCACCGTAAAATACCATCCTGCCCTGTTTTTCACTTGTGATACATTTTGCGATCATAGGAGACTGGGTTGCATGAAAACCCGAAATAGCCCCGCATGCAACGGTGACGAACATAAACGGCCACACCGGCAGGCCCTCGGGATGAAGATCGGCAAATGAGATCTCGGGAATATGATAGCCACCGATCACGGTTCCGCCCATAATGCTCACAGCCATTATGATCAGGATGATGCCGAAGACCGGATAAAGCTTGCCGATCAGTTTGTCTATCGGAAGAAGTGTCGCAAGCAGGTAATAAAGCAGGATCACTACGATCCAGAAGTTATCGTTAAGAGCCTTGGGTGTCAGTCTTGCTATCAATGCGGCCGGGCTGTTGACAAATACGGTTCCCGTAAGAGCAAGCAGAACTACGGAGAATATGCGCATCACCCATTTTGCCGCATTTCCGAGATACATTCCCGAAAGTTCGGCGATCGATGCGCCTTTGTTGCGGCTTGAGATCATGCCGCACATATAATCGTGAACGGCACCTCCGAGGATCGATCCTAATACTATCCACAGAAAAACGACAGGTCCGAAGCAGGCGCCCATCAGGGCTCCGAAGATCGGTCCCGTTCCGGCGATGTTGAGCAGCTGTATAAGAAATGCCTTCCACGGTTTCATCGGAACACAGTCAACACCGTCATTGATCGCGATAGCCGGCGTTTTGCGGTCGTCCGGACCGAATATCCTGTCCACGATGCCGCCGTAAACGATAAATCCGACAACCAGTACGCAAAGAGAAACAATTAGAGATATCATATCTGATATACACTCCTTTGTCTTTTTTCTGCCTCTTATAAGATCAACATACCCCGATTATATCACATTTTGCCCGGAATGTCATTTCATTGCGTTTATCCCGGCTTTGCTCATCTTCCCCTGACATTTATAATCACATACTCTGACCAGGTCCCGGTCTTAAACTTAAGCTCCCAGTCGGAAATTCCCGAGGTCACCACAAAATCGGTCCCGTTTCTTTTTTCGTGTCCATAGGTCTTATCGTTCTGCCCCATCCACTCGCCGACATAAGTTATCGGGATGAACTGTCCTCCATGTGTATGTCCCGAAAGGACCAGATCGGCCCCGGCCGCTGCCTCGGCCTCATAGTCGGAAGGCTGGTGGTCGAGGATTATGATATATTTGTCATCATCTATCCCCTCAGTAAGTTCCGCCGCCGATCTTCTGTTTCCCATAGATCTGTCATTCCTGCCGACGATCGCGATCCTGTCATCCACGATCTCCACATCGTCCGTCATGACCTTTACGCCGTTCTGCTTCAGTTTGATCATCAGATCAGTGGATGAAAACCCGCGCCGGGCGCTGCTGTAATAACCCTTGTCATGATTTCCGTAAACATACCACACACCGTACGGCGCATCCATATTTTTCAATGCCTCACAGGCTTTTATCATATCCTCGCGGTTTGAACCGTCATCGACAAAATCACCTACGATGAAGACTATGTCAGGCTTTTGAGCATTTATCCTCTCCATCTGCGCCGCAAAGCCCTCGCCGTCAAAGGTTGTCCCTATATGCGAATCCGCAAACATCGCGATCTTCAGATCTCCTATCGCCTTATCCGTTGTGATCTCATATGTCTTCTGCCAGACATGATGGCACAGAAAGAACGCGACACCCAGGTATACAACGCTTACCGCGAGCGATCCCCAGCCCTGCCAGTAAAATGCGGTTTTCTTCCCGGAAACCTTATTTACGATAAGTCCGGCCAGCCCGAACAGCAGCCTGAAGATCGCAAAATGTATGAACACCACAGCCGCATTCATAAATGACATGGTCAGGACACACAATCCGAACAGCCCCGCTACGATCACCGCGGGGATCACTATCTGCAGTACCCTGTTCCCGTTTGCGAGAGCCCTGATCCCTTCAAACCTGCCCGTCGACCAGATCATATAAACGGCACCCGCAATACTGCCGACAGCTACCAGGCTCAGCACTATGAACCAGAACGACATTTCCTTTCTCCCTTCAGCAGTTTCCTTTACATGCCCCATATAAAAACTTCCGCCGCTTTCACATATCCTGCGCTCGTATACTCATACACTCATATACTTATACACTTATACACTCGTACACTCATGTATCCTTTATTATACCACATCCGTCACCGGATTCATAGCGTAAAGTTAGATGCAATCGAGTAGGCTGACTCCTGCTCTATCCGCCGCGGCATCTCGCGTACACAGTCAGCCCGATGACCGTTCACTCAGCCCTTGGCCGCAGGCAAGCTTGCGCCAGGTGCATTCGTTTATCGCACAAAAACGGGATGGTTCCTTTTATCACATTTTTCAACAGTTAAAAATATGACAAAAAGAACCGTCCCGTTATCACGGCCGCATTCTCACCCCGTCACCGGGTCAGGGCCTTATAGAACGTTCAATACAAAGATCACAACCTTACGCCAGCATCATCCTGTCATTGGCAAATTCGCTGCCGCTGGCCTCTTCAAAGCGGGCAAGCAGATCCTTCACCTCAAGGCGGCTCTTTTCCTCTCCGCGCACATCGTAAATGATATGTCCTTCATTCATCATCACAAGACGATTGCCGTGTTTTATCGCATCACGCATGTTGTGTGTTACCATCATTGCGGTCAGTTTGTTCTCGTTAATGATCTGCTCGCTGATCTCAAGCACCTTGGCCGCGGTCTTGGGATCAAGCGCTGCGGTATGCTCATCGAGAAGGAGCAGATCCGGACGCTTCATCGAAGCCATAAGAAGCGTGATCGCCTGTCTCTGTCCGCCGGAGAGCAGACCAACCTTGGTAGTGAGCCTGTCCTCAAGTCCGAGTCCGAGCTTCTCAAGCTCGCCTCTGAAGAAATCTCTTTCCTTCTGGGTTATCCCCCAGCGAAGCCTTCTTTTCTGACCGCGCCTGAAGGCAAGAGCCATATTTTCCTCGATGTCCATGGTAGCTGCGGTCCCTGTCATGGGGTCCTGGAATACCCTTCCGAGATAAGCGGCGCGCTTGTGTTCGGCAAGCAGTGTAACGTCCCTTCCTCCGATCAGGATACGCCCCGAATCGACAGGCCATACGCCCGCAACGGCATTCAGCATCGTTGACTTTCCCGCTCCGTTACCGCCTATGACCGTAACAAAATCGCCCTCTTCGAGCTTAAGTTCAAGATTGTTCAGCGCGATCTTTTCATTTACGGTACCCTTGTTAAATACCTTTCGTACACCGTTCAGTTCAAGTGCCGTACTCATGCCTTTGCCTCTCCTTTCCGTGACGCATGCCGTTCCTTCAGATAGGGGATCGAAAGGAAGACTGCCACAACAACAGCCGAAAGAAGCTTCATGTCCTCCGAGGGCATCTTAAGCCACAGTACGAACTGGTAAACCATGTAGTAGATCACGGCTCCGACTATCACGGCAATAAGCGTCCACGCAAATGCCATGCGGCGCTTTGACGCAAATTTACCGAAAAATACCTCACCTATGATGACAGCGGCAAGACCGATAACGATGGCGCCCCTGCCCATATTTACATCCGCTGCGCCCTGAAACTGCCCGTAGATCGCGCCGGAAAGGCCTACAAGTCCGTTAGAGAGCATAAGAGCAAGTACCTTGATAAAACCGGTATTGATGCCCTGTGCCCTTGCCATCTGCGAATTACAGCCCGTCGCACGGATCGCGTGGCCCTGCTCGGTCCCGAAATACCAGTACAGTATCCCGACAAGAGCCAGGAGAAATATGATCATCCCGATAAAAAACAGGAGCCTTGTCATTCCTCCCTCCGTGACATACCGTAAAGAGGCAACCAGCTGATAATTATCGACGGACACAGGCTGGTTGGACTTGCCCATTACATGCAGATTGATCGAATACAGACCTATCTGGGTAAGGATTCCCGCAAGTATGCCCGGTATCCCCAGAAGAGTGTTCAGCAGGCCCGTAACAAGTCCTGCCACCATTCCGGAAAGGAACGCGATCAGCGTTGCAATGACCGGATTTACACCGGCTCTGATAAGCATGATGCAGACCGCGGCTCCGAAGGCAAGCGAACCGTCGACAGTCAGATCCGCGAAATCAAGGAGCCTGAAGGTTATATATACTCCTAAAGCCATGACTCCCCATACCATGCCCTGGGCAACAGCCCCGGGCATGGCACGGAAGAGTGACATAATATTAAGTGCGCCAAATGAACAGATCATGAAAGCTTACTCCTCAATAGCCGTATAGTCCGAAGGTATTGTGATACCGAGCTTCTCGCATATGCTCTTGTTGTACTTCTTGGTGGTATTGGGAGCATATTTTACCTCGAGAGTCTTGATGTCCTTACCGTTGACAAGTATTTCATAAGCCATCTCGCCTGTGGTATATCCGAGATCGTAATAGCTGATCGAAAGGGTTGCAACGCCGCAGCCTTTGCAGATACCTTCCTCTCCGACGATCACGGGGATCCCTGCGGGTACCACGATATTGTAAATGGTCTCTGTCGCATTGGCGAGAGTATTGTCGGTAGGGATATACAGAACATCACATTCCGAAACGGCATTGGTCACAACGCTCTGGATCTCGTTGGAATCCGCAACACCGTATTTTACGTAAGCTATTCCGTCAGCTTCAAGAGCCTTGACGAACAGATCGATCTGGTAGGCGGAATTGGATTCGGCCGTGCAGAACAGAAGACCTACCTTTTTGACATCGGGGAAGAGCTCTTTGAGCATCTTCTCCTGCTGATCGATAGGAGCAAGATCCGAGGTTCCCGAAATATTTCTTCCTGTGGTACCGTTCCATCCGCTGATCTGAAGTGCGGATGCATAGTCGGTTACGGATGTTCCGAGAATCGGGATCGATGAAGTTGCAGCTGCCGCTGTCTGGAGCGGAGTTGTAGCATTGGCAAGGATCAGATCGACATTGTCGGAAACGAAACCATTGCAGATGGTTGCCGAAGTTGCCTGCTCGCCCTGGGCGTTCTGCACATCAAACTTTACCTTGTCTTCACCGAGCTTGGCGATCAGGGCTTCCTTAAATCCCTGGGTTGCCGCATCCAGTGCCGGATGTTCAACAAGCTGGCATACACCGATGTTATAAACCTTGGACGCATTGTCTGCGCCGGCCGAGCAGCCGGCAAGCGCAACAGCCATAACAAGAGCTGTCACGATCGATAAAACTTTTCTTCTCATAAAACTTTTCTCCCTCTTTCCTTTTGTTTTCCTTTTTCCCTTAAATACAAGAGACTGGCGCTTTATGACTTTAATCCTTTAAAGCGCCAGCTTGCAAAATCATTGTAAGACTTTTTTATTCAATAGTCAAGAGGGGATTTTTGTTTTATTTAAGCGGTTTTCTCGAACTGACTGTTGTACAGTTCGGCGTAGAATCCGTTCTTCGCGAGCAGCTCCTCATGATTTCCCTGCTCTACTATATCGCCGTCTCTCATAACCAGTATGACATCGGCATTTCGTATCGTTGAGAGTCTGTGTGCGATGACAAATGATGTCCTGCCGATCGTGAGTCTGTCCATGGCGGCCTGGATCACAAGCTCTGTACGTGTATCTACCGAAGATGTAGCCTCATCCAGAATGAGCAGAGGCGAATCCTTGATCATGGCGCGTGCTATGGTAAGCTGCTGTTTCTGTCCCTCGGACAGATTGAGAGCCTCGTTTATCGCAGTATCATATCCCATCGGAAGCGTTGAGATAAAGTGTTTCAGACCGACTGCCTCCACCGCGCGGTCAAGTTCTTCATCGGTTACACCGGTCTTGTTGTAAACAAGATTTTCACGGATCGTACCGTCAAACAGCCAGGTATCCTGCAGGATCATATCGAACAGATCATGTACGCGCTCACGTTTCATTTTCCGGGTCGATACACCGTCAACCAGGATATCTCCGTCATTTACATCATAAAAACGCATGAGCAGGTTTACGATCGTGGTCTTGCCGGCTCCCGTAGGTCCGACGATCGCAACCTTCTGTCCTGCCTTCAGACCGGCAGAGAAATCATGGATGATCGTTTTATCGGGCAGATAGCCGAACCTGACGTTTTTAAACTCAACATCTCCGCGAACCTTGTCAAGCTTTTCGGTCTTTTCGGCCTCATCGGGCATCTCCTCATTTCCGAGCAGTTCAAATACACGCTTTGACGCTGCGGAAGCCTGCTGCATCGAAGTCATCGACTGTGCAAAGGTCTGTAAAGGCTGTGAGAACAGTCGCGAATATATGATAAATGACATGATGGTCCCAAGCGTTACCGCATCATTTCCGTTTATGATAAAAGCAACGCCGGCAACAAATATCAGGACATATGAGAGATTCCCGACAAAGGTCATTACAGGCATCATCATTCCCGAGAGGAACTGTGATCTCCAGTTGCTGTCATACAGACCTTCGTTCGTTGCATCGAACTTATCCTTTTCCTGTTTCTTGGCGCCGAATGCCCGGACTATCGTATGGTTTGTATAAACCTCTTCGATCTGCCCGTTCATAACACCAAGTTCTATCTGTTTCCTGTTAAAATATTTCTGTGATCTTTTAAGTATCGCGCCCATGAACACAAATCCCAGCACAGATGTGGCGATCGTGATCAGTGACAGTATCACGTTTGTGTCGAACATTTTGTAGATAACACCGATGAACAGGGTCAGCGAGCTGATCAGATTCGCCGTGCTCGATGCGAGCGTCTGACTGATCGTATCCACATCATTGGTCACACGCGAAAGCACATCGCCCTTGGTTGTCGAGTCGAAAAATGACAGTGGAAGGCGGTTGATCTTCTCATCAATATCCTTCCTGAGCCTGCGTGACATATACTGAGTAACGGTCGCGGTAATAAACTGCTGGCCGTAATGGAGGACCGCGCCTATCACATAGATCGTTACAAGCGTGATGCAGATATTCTTTATCGCCTCCATATCGATACCGGTAATGATGCCTCCGGTTATCTCATTGACAAGATCGCTGATCTTTTCGGGTCCGATAATGGTCGTGACCGATCCTCCGACAGCAAAGACAAATGCGACAAGGATCGCGGGGAGGTATCTTTTACCGTATAAAACGATCTTTCTGACTGCGCCTAAATCCGCCTTTTCATCAGGCAGCGGCATACGGTTTCTGACCGGCATCTTACAGTTCCTCCTCTCTCAGCTGTGACAGCGCGATCTCCTTATAGATCGGGCAGTTTTCCAGCAGTTCTTCATGTTTGCCGAGTCCGGCTATCTTACCCTCGTGAAGTACCAGGATCTGATCGGCATTCTTGATCGTACCGATCCTCTGAGCCACGATCATGACCGTTGTATCCTTTAGTTCTTCATTAAGGGAGCGGCGCACGAGCATGTCTGTCTTATAGTCGAGCGCCGAGAACGTATCATCGAAAATAATGATCCCCGCGCCCTTGAATACCGCCCTCGCGATCGACAGCCTCTGCTTCTGTCCGCCGGAGAAATTCGTTCCTCCCTGTGCGACCGCAGAGTGAATGCCTTCGGGAAGTTCGGAAACAAAATCCGCCTTTGCGATCTCAAGAGCTTTTTTAAGTCCGGGATCATCATCCGGGACCTCTCTTTTTGAACCGTAGGTCACATTGGATTTTATATCGCCCATGAAAAGGATCGCTTTCTGAGGAGCAAGGGAGACCTCCTTTTCAAGCTGCTCCTTGGGATAATCCTTCACATTCCGTCCGTTTATCAGGACTTCGCCTTTCGTAGCGTCGTAAAATCTGGGGATCAGATTTATCAGGGTCGTCTTGCCCGAACCGGTTGCACCGATTATCGCAAATGTCTGCCCGGGTTCAACCGTAAATGTCAGATCCCTTATGCACGGCTTATCTCCGTCAGCGTAGGCAAATGAAACATTTTTAAACTCTATCCTGCCTTTAGCTGACTGTTCGACCGGTTTTCCGGGATATATTATCACGGGCTCGGTGCTCAGGACTTCCTGTATACGCCTTGCGGATACCATTGTCCGGGGCATCACGATAAAGATCGCAACAAGCATTATGAATGCAGCGACTACCTGAAGGGCATACTGCGTGAAGGCTGCCATATTTCCTATCAGCGTGGCGCGTTCCATGATCCCGGCTCTGTTGATAAGATATGCGCCGATCCAGTATATCGCAAGTGTAAGCCCGCTCATGCTGACTGTCATGACCGGCATCATGATACCCAGAGTCCTGCTTGTAAACAGGTGATTTCTGGTTATCGCCTCGTTAACGCGGGCAAATTTCTCATGCTGGTATTCTTCCGCATTGAAGGCGCGTACAACACGCACGCCCGAGATATTCTCACGCGTTACATCGTTCAGTTTGTCGGTAAGCTTCTGTATCTGCTTGAATTTGCGATAGGCAAGAAGAACAAGTACCACTATTGTAAAGATCATGATCGCGACACAGATGGCCACGGCACTTGTCCACTCCACACTTGTAGCGGATATCTTGGTGATCGCCCAGACCGCAAGTACGGGCGCCTTGATCAGGACCTGAAGCCCTATTGCAATAAGCATCTGCATTTGAACAACATCATTGGTCGTTCTTGTGATAAGGCTCGGTGTTGAGAAATGATTGATCTCCGCATCGGAAAAATCGGTTATCCGGTCAAACAGCTTCTGCCGCAGCGTTTTGGCAAAATTGGCAGCGACCCTTGCGGCAAAAAAGCCGCAGACGATCGACGCAGCCATGCTTCCCAGAGCACATAAAAGCATCATTCCGCCGTTCTTCAGGACGGTGCCCATCTCAAGCGCTCCCGAAGAGACCGATTCCGTAAGCTTCTGTGTATAATCCGGCATCGTCAGGTCAAGCCAGACCTGCAGCACTACCATTGCCGCACATATACATACAAACAGGAAATCCTTTTTTGTCAGATTTTTCATTAATTTTATCATGATATACTCCACTTGTCACAGTACCGGTTGCCGATATCGACTACCGATGGCATTTCCCGGTTCCCGATATCGATTACCGATGGCATTTCCCGCTTCCCGGTACAGGTTGCCGTTACCGGTAACCTGTACCGTTCACTCGTAAATAAAGCTTTTCTTGCAGTTAGATTACCCTAACTCGTCGGATTATATCAGATAAATTTTTCGTAGTAAATACGTTTTGGGATAGTTAAATACTAAATTTATATCTTTTAACCGCTTATAAACATAGTTTATATTTTATATCATTAATTCATTTTTCGTTCAGATACGGTAAATATATTTTTTATAATTCACCTGCAACACGAACCGGAGGAGATTAGTAATATCCTGTCTCCTTCAGAACCGCATCGATCAGTTTCGCGTTCTTCACCGAAAATTCAGCGGAAACATACGGTGTTTCGCCTTCAAGTATACATCTTCCGAACTGTTCTATCTCCAGCGCATAGTTATTCGGAGCCAGAACAGTCTCTTCCTTAACGGAACCGGGGGTATATATCCTGTACGAAAGCTCACCCTCCTGGTTATATTCCACATCGGAGCGGATGCTGCCCTTTGTACCATGTATATACAGCCTGTCAAACCTTGATCCGGTGCCTTTACCGAGGATCATTCCGGCGTTAAAGGATGCTCTTGCCCCGTTTTCAAATCCGATCGCGGCGACTGTCAGATAATCCACCCCAAGCTCCGAGAACTCAGCGGATGCTTTTACAAACACCGGCTCCGAATCGATCAGGGAAAGGATCATCGTTGTACAATAGCAGCCCAGATCATACATCGCTCCGCCTCCAAGCTCTTTGTGGAGCCTGAAATCCTCGTTGTAACCCTGTGTTATGAAGGCAGTGTCGATATAATCAACCTCACCTATCACACCGCTTTTTACAGTCTCCTTAAGACTCTTGACATAAGGGCTGTGAAGATACGCATAGGCCTCCATGAGTATCCTGCCGCTTTCTTTTGCGGCTTTATACATTTCTTCACTCTCGGCGGCATTCATTGCCATGGGCTTTTCGCACAGAACATGCTTGCCGGCTCTTAAAGCGGCAATGACCCATTCCTTATGGATATTGTTGGGCAGCGGTATATAAACAGCCTGTACATCTTCATCCTTAAGAAGCTCATCATATGAACCGTAAGCCTTCTCAAAGCCGAATTTACCCTTAAACATCTCCGCTTTGTCCGGATTACGTCCGGCAATAGCATACAATTCACAGTTACCGGCCTTTTTCATGCCCGGGATCATGCCCCAGCTTGCAATATTGGCCGTTCCCAGAATTCCCCACCTTACCCTGCTCATAAGAACCTCCTTTAAGCTTTCTCCTGGGCTTTCAGCCTTTCGGCATCTCCGTTCAGTTTATCCACCAGAGAATCGATATAGGTTACCACCTTCTGGCTGTTATCGCTGACAGCATACGTTTCTTCGGCATGTGCGGTAACTTCCTCGGAAACAGCCGAAGTAGTCTGAACACTTGTAACGATCTTTTCATTGGCGATCGAAAGACTTGATACGATCCCGCCAAGTTCGGCCGAATTGTTTTTAATGGAGTCAACCGTCTGCATTATCTGGTCAAAGCTCTGTGCGGTATCTTCCGCGCACTTTGTTTCTTCATTGCCGGCATTCAGAAGCTTCTCTACAGTTTCCACCATGATCTTTACCTGGGATACTACGTCGCTTATCAGCCTTGTGATGCTGTCGGTCGCGTCACTGGTCTGGGATGCCAGTTTTGATATCTCGCTTGCGACAACGGCAAATCCACGTCCTGCCTCTCCTGCCCTTGCCGCCTCGATCGAAGCGTTGAGAGCGAGCAGCGAGGTCTGCGAAGCCACATTTGTAATGATATCGGTAATGGAATTCATCTCTTCTGCGGTCTTACTGAAGGTCGCAAGCACTGAAGCAACATCCTTGCCGGCCTTGTCGACCTGTACGGTCAGACGCTGCATCCTTGTGATATTATCTTTTCCGTTCATTACCGCATTCTCGGCCACTTCGACATTATCCGTGATCGTATTGGCCGCAGCGCTGACATTTTCTATATGAGACGAGATCTCCTGAGTCTGCACAAGCTGGTCCTGAGCTGCCTGGGACGCCTCTCCGCTGCCCTTGCTGACTTCGTTCATCGATATCAGTGTCTTTTCCATCGATTCCTTGAGTATCGACATCTGTTCGCCTAACAGTACCACTGTATCACTCATGCTGCCCGAAACACCGAGTACACCATCAAGCAGCTTCTCTGTCTTGGAAGATTCCTCCGCCAGCCTTTTCATCTTGCTTGTCTGGGATGAGATATTGGCTCCGGTCACCAGCGTGATCGCTATAACGATCACCACCGTTATCAGACCCTGTATTTCCGCAATTGCCGTATTCTCGATCACGCCGTTCCTCAGGAAAATGAAGATGGCGATAAAGTTTACGATACATACGCCTATTCCAAGCATATTGATGAATTGCATACCATTGTATAAAGTTACGATAATGAGCATCGGGAAAACATATGTGAATACAAGAACGTTTTCGGTTGTCATGAGTACGAATGTATAAGAAATCGCATAGCCGATCGCGATGATATGTCTGGCAAGCTCGGAATCGGGCTTCCGTCTTATTTCTATCTGTGCCAGTATAACAGGCAGCATGGACAGCAGGACTACGAGAGCCACATATCCCGGGGTTCTTGTTTTTTTGAAGACTTCCACAACATAAGCCAATGAGATGATCGAACAAAGGATAGTCAGCGCCAGTGTAGCTCTTTTGTTCGCAACTATTATCTCATGCTTCTCCATGTGATCACTTAGTTTTCTGTTCATAATTGTTCCTCCGTTGTTATTTGCCCCGCCATAAAGTGACTATATATATACACCTGAACTTCCCGGAGGAGATTCGGTGATTGTTTTTTCAATGCATCATTAAATTCAGATTCCTGTGCCGGAAAATGTACTTACGAGCATGGAGGATGTGAAATAAAGGTATAAATAGAAACGTCGATCAACATTGTAATTATGGCATATTTTACGAAAAAAAGCAAGCATTGAGCCAACTTATCCACCTGCGGCCCGGGAGACTGTACGAAAATCAGCCACATAGAAGGCTGTATTCGCACTCATGATCATCATACAGGGAAAGCTCAGGCACCGCTTCCTTTACAGACCGGTATCCGGCACAATGCTTACGTGTTCCTGGGTGATCCGCAGATCGGAACGTTTACCGGCCACGTCCCGGCAATAATCCATCGTTTCCCGGATCTTGACTGCCAGCTCTGCGATCAGCTGCTCAAAACGAGGCTCCTTAGGTTTTGTATGCAGTATGATCTCGCGGTCTGTCACCTCAACCTGCCTGATAGATTCGTGGGTCCCGAAAGCGTCAATATCCTTCTGTTTTGTCAGATTGGACAGATCAAACAGCAGCTCCGAGTTTCGATCGTCGCCGACATCGATCTCATCCGCAAGACGCAGCACTGCCGAAAGAAATGCAGTGCGGATCACACCGTCCGGAGTCTCGATGTCATGATACTCCGTCTCGTCAAAAAGATCGGTTTTTCTGTGTCCCCTTGAAATCTGTACAATTGCCTCCAGATATTCCTCCGAGGGGATGTCAAACAGATCGCGGTATCTGCGGATCATCAGCCCGCTGAGCTCATGGTGAAAAGCACGAACGATCTTCTCCGGACCAGCTTCGGGATGTTTCTCCATATAGTCCCCGCAGTCCAGCTTTCGGAAGAAGTCCTTAAAGCTGTCACGGGGCACACCCATACCCAGGTCATGAAGATAACAGGCCATCACCAAAGCATAACATTCCGATACCGACAGTGCCTGCACCTGTTCGCCCAACAGCTGATTGCAATAATAGATGACATCCATGCTGTGCAGTATGGAATGGTCCGTGAAATCGGGAAACCATGTAAGAAAAGAATCTAACATTCCCTGCAGCACAACAGCACAGTCCGTCATTCTGCGGTGCAGGTCGGGGGCTTCTTCCTTCAGTCGTTTTTCCAGCATAAAATCAGACATGATATTTCCTCATCTTTCCGCAATTTCCAGAGAATCAACTTCCTGTGCCAGTTTTCCCAGACGCGCAAGAGCATGTTCTATCCGGATCTGCTTAAATTGTGGCTTGCCGATGCCAAGTCCGGCGATCAGGTATAGAAAACGTATCAGTGCCACAACGATTATTTTTTTCTCTATAGCCTCTGTTACGGCCTCATCGGGACAGTCAAGATAATTGCGCAGGGTTTCCTTCCAGATATACCTGCAGCGTTCGGCACTCAGTCCGAGGAAGGTCACCGTATCATCAGGGTCATCCTCACCGAACTGTACATATGACAGATACAGTCCCATCAGATCAAACACAGGATCTCCCACACTGACTGTATCCATATCGATCAGCATTGGTTCGTTTCCGCTGAGCATTACATTTTTCATCTGGATATCACCGTGAACGAAATGCAGGTTTTCCGGCATAGCCTGCAGGAGGGTGCGCAGGCGTTCCTGAAGTTCTGCGGGAAGCAATGTTTTCAGCGCGTCCAGATAACCGATAAACTGTTCTTTTGCCTCGGGCAGCTCCCCGCGTTCCATTTCGACCGTATGAAGCTGGCGGATGAAATGCGCATACTGGCGAACGATCTCTTCAGTCCGCTCAGGGTGCTCCACGATCAGATCGTTGTAGGAGGAGGCTTTCAGCATCTCAAATACAGAACCGTACTTGTCCCCTGCCTTGACCACGTCATAGGAGATCGCCGTGGGTATTCCCTTCACAAAGGCCTGTTTGGCGCGCTTCTGCTCATTTTCGATCATCGGAAGGCAGTCCGGGATCTCATACACCTTCACGACAGTGTCGTCATCAAGACGATATACCGTCCCAACAGCGCCGCGGCCAATGATCTCACATCCTTCAATGTTCAGCTCACGCAGCTTTTTCCTGACATCCAGAATATCCGTGAACCCTGTCATGGCAAAGATCTCATATACCTCGGGAGTCACATTGCGTACCTGCAGCCGCTTTTTCGCGGACTTTGCAAGCTTCATAAGAACCCTGAGTCCCGCACTTGAAATGTAGCTGAGTTCCTCTGCGTCAATGACCGGCTCCTTTCCCGGATTCTCATTGACCACGGCCTCAAGATCCGCTTCTGTCCGGGCGGCATTGTTTGAATCGATCCTGTTTTCCAGAAAAATGATAACTTTGTTGTCCTCGATCTTAGTCTGCATCTTCAAACCTCCAAATTGATAAACAGGCAGTTGCTGTTAAATGTATTGATGTATCTTATATCCTTTGCCAGTTTCATCACCATCCGGATACCGATGGTGTTCTCATTCTCCTCCATACTGCTGATCTCATAGTACTTCATCGGATCAAATTCCTCGCAGTAGTCCCGAAGTGTCAGGCAGATCTTTTCCTGATTGGCATACAGCCGGTAATCCACATACAGTCCGCTTCTGTTGCGCGGTTTTCCGTGCTTTACGATATTGCCCGCCATTTCCTCTACAAACAGGGACATCAGGTTGATCCGGCGTTTGTCCATATTGTGACGCGAGCAGAACTGCGCTGCCCTCTCGCTCTCCCGAACAACATCGTCCATTGTGCGGATCGTCGCGGTAATATTGTCCTCCTCGCTGCCCCCGAAGCCGTCGGGCAGGAGCATGACATCGTCCGCCTTTTTGGGGATCCCTTTGCTGCGAATACACAGAAATACGAACATGATCAGGAAAAGAACGGCTTTTCCCACGGCAACCGAAGCCATGATACCCTTTGTTCCGAATGCCATACCAAGCAGGAAAGCTGTCCCCACGGGAATGAAGAAGCGCTCCGCAAAGCACAGGATATTGACCATCTTCCGGTTTTGTATGCCTTGAAGATAGTCCTGGTAAACCTCACTGATACCGTCAAGCACAAGTCCCACAGCCATACAGCGGATACTGAACACGGACAGTTCGATAACTTCGGGCTCGCCG
>JAEEGL010538999.1_pt1 | contig 21595 bp, 20 predicted proteins | sample 9134231 | NCBI WGS metagenome assembly JAEEGL01 (sample SAMN16246548, study PRJNA631951) | gut metagenome | biome: gut microbiome; feature: rumen; material: fiber-attached | host: Bos | place: Iran: Karaj | collected 2018-10
AGTGGCGCAACATCGATATCATCCATGTGCTCATCCGCACGGTCGACCGTCTGCTGGGCCGTCCCGAGGGAGCCGACCTCGACCTCATCACCTTCGTCACCGACCGTCAGGGCCATGACCTGCGTTACGCCATCGACTCCACCAAACTCAAGGAAGAGTTGGGCTGGGAACCGTCGCTGCAGTTTGAGGAGGGCATCGAGAAAACCGTGCAGTGGTATCTCGATCATCAGGACTGGATGGACCGCGTCACCTCAGGCGACTACCAGCGTTATTACGACGATATGTATAAGGGGCGTTGACAATTCATCATTCCACATTCCACATTCGTCATTCTTCATTCTTCATTCGCCATCGCATAGCGACCATTCGTCATTCCACATTCGTCATTCGTCATCGCGTAGCGACCATTCGTCATTCCACATTCCACATTCGTCATTCAAAAATGTTCCCCTACCTTGACCTGCAGGCTGTCAACCGTCTTCATGATAAAGAGATACATGAGGCGGTGCGCCGAGTGACCGATTCGGGTTGGTATCTGTTGGGCGAGGAGGTGAAACGCTTCGAGCAGCATTATGCAGAGTATATCGGCACTCGGGAGTGTGTGGGCGTGGCCAACGGCTTGGATGCCCTCACCCTCATCTACCGGGCTTACCTCGAGATGGGGCTGATGCGTGAAGGCGATGAGGTCATCGTACCCGCCAACACCTACATCGCTTCTATCCTCGCCATCACGGAAAACAGACTGGTGCCTGTGTTCGTCGAACCGCGTTTCGACACGCTTGAGATTGACGAAGACCAGATAGAGGCATCCATCACATCGCGCACACGGTCGGTCATGATAGTCCATCTATACGGACGTTGCGCATATACTGACAAGATTGGCGACATCTGCCGCCGCCATCAGTTACTGCTGGTGGAGGACAATGCCCAGGCACACGGTTGCCGATATGGTGAGCGTCACACAGGCTCGATAGGCCATGCCGCCGGTCACAGTTTTTATCCGACTAAGAATCTGGGCGCGATGGGCGACGGAGGGGCTGTCACCACCGACGACACAGAGTTGGCAGCCATCGTCCGTTCACTGGCCAATTACGGTTCAACGCGCAAATACGAGTTCCGATATGTAGGGCGCAACAGCCGTTTAGACGAGATACAAGCCGCAGTGCTTGACGTCAAACTCCGTCAACTCGACCACGATAATGCTCGCCGCCAACAGATAGCCCGTTATTATTACGACCACATCGACAACCCTGCCGTCACCCTGCCCGCACGGCTTGACGACGAGCAGAATGTCTATCATATCTTTCCCGTGTTGAGTGAACGCCGCGATGCGTTACAACAGCATCTGGCCCAACAAGGTATTGAGACCGTAGTCCATTACCCCATCCCTCCGCACCGTCAGCGGTGTTATCCCGAGTACCACTCCCTCTCCCTGCCCGTTACCGAGCAGATACACTACGAGGAACTCAGCCTCCCCCTCCATCCCGCCATGACCGACGAAGATATCCAGATGGTGGTCGAGGCGGTAAATGGGTTTGAATAGAAGTTCAATTTATTTATGAAAGACTTTCTTGTTTTTAATACTTTTCTATTGGTTATTTGGACATCTATTTTGATAAGTTGTTCATAGAGAATTGTTTTATGTTTTAGTTTTATTATAGTTTGAAGAGACAATTACGTTGCTTCCTTTGGGATCACTATCACCCATTTATGGCAAAGCGTTATTATAAGAGCAAATTTGGTTGTTCTTTGAATCTGAAGAATCCTCGTGATATAAATGAAAAAATCCAATGGTTACTTTGTTATTATTATAATACTTCTCGTTGGGCTGATTATGCAGACAAGTTTAAAGTTAGAGAATATGTAAAGAAATGTGGATTTGATGATATGTTGGTTAAACAGTATGGAAGTTGGAATAAAGCACAAGATATTGATTTCGATAATTTACCCTCTAAGTTTGTTCTAAAATGTAATCACGACAGTGGTAGTTGTATAATTTTTGATAAGGAAAAGGGAATTGATAAGGATTATATTGTTTCTTTCTTTAATAAATGCCTATCAACAAAATATGGTTATATCCATGGGGAATTATATTACAATAGAATCACCCCCCCTTGTAATTGCAGAAGAATATCTGGTAGAGCATAATAATACAATTTCATCTTCTTTAATAGATTATAAAATTTGGTGTTTTGACGGGAAACCATATTCTATTTGGGCATGTTATAACCGTACTAAAGATTCTGTATTAGTAAATTCTTATGATTTAGAATGGAATTGTTTGCCAGAAAAATCTATTTTTACTAAACATTACCAAAATGGTAAAGGTTTGCTTCCTAAACCTAAATGCCTTAATAGAATGCTTGAGGCTGCATCTATATTATCAAAGGGCATGCCTGAAGTAAGAGTGGATTTTTATGAAGTTGATGGAAATGTCTATTTTGGAGAGTTAACATTCGCTACACTTGCGGGGCATATCGATTTTTATACACCAGAGTTTCTTTTAGAATTAGGTAATCAGTGTAAACTTCCGTCTAATTAATAGATTTGTCTATATGCGCATAGCAATCTATACATGTTTGGTTGGTGATTATGACAATATAGCCCAACCTTTGTCTATTGATGAAAGATATGATTATATTTGTTTTTCAGATAGTATAAAAGAGAATTCTATTGGTATATGGGAAATTAGGGAAATCCCCTTTAAGTGTAAAGATAAAACCAGGTTATCTCGATATGTGAAATTGTTGCCCCATAGGGTTCTTGCTGATTATGATTATAGTATTTACATAGATGCGAATATAACCATAAGAGATAAAGAGTTTTATCGAAGAATTGAGAACTCGATTTCTAAGGGATCTCTAATAGCTCAAGTAAATCATCCCTTTTGGGATTGTGTTTATGAAGACATTTATCATGCGTATCGTTTAAGTAAGGTGTCGTTTGTCTCTGCATATAGACAATATCGACATCTGAAGAAAGAAGGTATGCCTCGTCATTATGGTCTTTTTGAGAATAACATTATATTTCGGAAACATAATGATCCATTAGTAAAACATATTTCAGAGGAATGGTGGCGTGAATATATGAGATATTCAAAAAGAGATCAGTTTAGTTTGATGTATATATATTGGAAAAATAGTTACATGCCAGATTTGCTTCTTGGTAAAGATGAATGTGCAAGAAATGTTGATTTTCTAGATTATTATTATCATGTCGTTAAGACGTTTAATCAAAAAATTGCAAGTGGACATCATGTCTCTTATTACGAACGTTTGAAAAATGTTTGTCATAGGATATCGTATATGGAGACTCTGTTAGGTGCTTCTTAATTTTCCAGATTAATCTCAATTGTGATGGCCATCTATATTGGTGAGAAGTATCTGCGAGAGCAATTGCATCCAATCTTTGCATAGACCATTCAAGACTTTGAGTTAGTGTTATGCGATGATTGTTCGATATATTGATAGTTTATATGAATGCTAACTCCAGAATATCATTATATTGCAATGACGAGAACAAAGACCTCGCCATGGTGCGCAACACCCTTGTGAAGAGTTGACGGACCGACTGGCTCGTCCATGATGACTCTGCCGACGGAATTAAAAAAAGGGATCAAACATCGCATCATGTTTGCCCTCCAATCCAATTATCACATCTGTCATCTTTTCATAATGCAGGTGTATAGGAATGAGAATGTTGTAGCACAAGTGGTGTCGAGTTAAGAATGATTATTCTTGAGAGGATTAAAGAAGAGTGATAAATGATGAATATTTATATACTTTTATAAACATCGATTATTAAGTAAAAATGGGAAGTCAACATAATAGAGTTTATGGCGGTGAATATTATGCACACTCCTTGAAACGCGGTATAACCCGTTTTTGGGGGAAAATTAGATACTACCGCCTAATAAAAAAACAAAAAGATACTCGTATTCTTGTTATACTTCATTTGTTTTATATGGACGCATGGAAAGAGATCCGTGAGTATCTTAAAAACCTATCCCCATATAATTATTCTCTTATAGTGACATGTATGGAAGGGTGTTATGACGATGGCATTTTATCTTCTATAAAAGCTTTCAAACCCGAAACCACTATTATCAAGTGTGAGAATATTGGATGGGATGTATTGCCTTTTTTGACAGCTTTACATTCAATAGACCTCTCTGATTATGATGTAGTTTTCAAATTACAATCAAAAGGAACTAAGCGAACACACATTTTTTTATATGGTCAATATTTTAGAAAAAGAAGTTGGTTCTTGAATCTTTTTGAGGGGTGTTTAGGTGCATTCTCTGTTCATACTGCCATCCGTGATTTAATTGACAAAGAAAAGAATGTCGGTCTTTATGCGGCAAAGAATTTGATTGTTGAGGATCCTATCCATAAACAGCATATGGTTGAGGAAACGTTAAAAGAATTAGCATTGCCAAATCCCAAAATATATACATTTGTTTCGGGAACTTGTTTTGCGATAAGGTCCGGGTTGCTTAAGACAATTAAAGATCTTACAGTCGCAACAGAGAAGTTCAATTCCAAAGGGTTCTCATTTGCCCATAGAATGGAACGTGTTATTTGTTTTCCTCCGTTATGGGAGGGAATGAAAATGACAGGTCCAAAAGTTTTGAGTATAAGGAGAATGCAACGTTTTTTCTTTCCTCAAGCATGGTGGTGGAAAAAATATAATGGGGTTAGAATGTTAAAAGATCCACGAGTACATATTGATGATCAATTTGCTTTTGATTGTATAGAACCATCTCTAATTAAAGAGTGGGAATTCAAAGATATTTCTGTCGGTGAAATTCGAAGGGAAGTCAGAATGCATGGTGAGTGTATACCACTAGCAGAAACGTTACCCTATAAATACATTACGACAAGAAACAAGACTATATATCAAGAGTATTGTGAGTACAATAAAAAGACATGGAACAATGATCAAATGTCTTTACAACGATTCGACAATCTAATTGATAGTTTGGAACGAGAAGGAAATACAAATTTATACAATATCGTTATAGTTGACAATAATATTATTTGGGATGGACAACATAGATGTTGTTGGTTGTTAAGCAAATATGGAAAAGAACATAATATAAATGTGCTATATTGTAAAAGGTTTTCCCCAGAGAGACTCCTTTTGATTAAAATATATAGATGCTTTCGACAAAGGCTCAAAATATAGAAATAGTCACATATAATAAGCATCAACTACCAGCATCTAAAACAAACAGATATTAGTTATAGAAAATGAATACCATCACAAAGAATAAAAATCGCGACGATACTATTTCTATAGCCAAAGGGATAGGTATTCTTTTGATGGTTTTAGGTCATTCACATTTTTCAAAATTTGGGAATGCTTGGGTTAACATGTTTCACATGCCTATATTTTTCTTCTTCTCCGGCTATTGCTTTAAGGAAAAGTATATTGGACATTTTTTTACATTTCTAAAAAAGCGAATCAAAGGTATTTATTGGCCATCTTTAAAATGGGGATTATTGTTTCTTGCTCTACACAATGTTTTCTTTAATCTAAATCTTTATTCAGATGCCACTTCGTATTTGTATACTGGCCATGATTTCTTTACAAAAGCATGTTATATTATCGCAACAATGACCCAATATGAAGATTTGCTTGGTGGATATTGGTTTATGCGTACACTCTTTTGGTGCTCAATTATTAGTTATTGGATCATAATAATTACAAAGCCCAAGATAGGAATGATGGCCTTGTTGTTAATGAGCATCTTCCTTCTAATAATCAATAAAAAAGTGCCATATTTTGATTTAGGAGCACGCGAATTGATTGCTTCTTTCATTTTTATAGCAGGGTATAGTTATAGAAAGTATAATTTTACATGGGAGCAGACTAAATGGATAATTCCTTTTTCAATAACGCTTTTATTTTTGGGAACTCTTTTTTGGAGGGCTTCCATGGGATGGTTTCAGTCTATGACATGGTGGAAAGTGCTCCCTTGGATGATATCTGCGATATTTGCGACATTGGCTGTTTATGCTGCTAGTATTTGGATTAAAAAAAGAAAAAAGATTTCATTGATTCTTTCTTTCATTGGAGAGCATACTCTTGAGATACTTACATGGCATCTATTATGTTTTAAGTTAGTTTCATGGGTAATAGTCAATCTATATAGTTTGCGTGTCACGCATTTGGCAGATTTCCCGGTTATTAATGAATACTCCCGTCAAGGTTGGTGGATTGCATACCTTCTTGTGGGATGCGGATTACCACTTTTTATAGTATTAACAAAAAATAAATATGCAAAAAGACATATTGGTTAGTGTTATAATTCCGAATTATAACCATTCAAAATATTTAGACGAGCGAATCCAAAGGGTATAGAATATGATGTAGACTGATTCTGTTTTTTTATAATGAACGTTATGGCACGCTATACATTTCTGTTACCAGCTTATAAGGCATTATTTTTAGATGAGACGCTTAAAAGCATTATAAGTCAAACCTATACCGACTTTAATGTTCTTATTAGCGATGATTGTTCACCAGAAAATTTTGAAGTAATATGTAAACCATATTTAGAAGATTCTCGTTTTACTTATAGACGGAATGAGAGGAACATGGGAAGCATAAGTCTTGTATCTGTGTATTTGTAGTATTAAAGAGAAAGAATATTAACCCAGAGATGAAATAAACAATAGAGATGAAATACTCCATCTTGGTGCCGACTTATAAATCTGAATATCTCACTCAATGCATAGATAGTGTTCTATCACAAACGTTCGATGATTGGGAATTGGTTGTTGTCAACGATGATTCTCCTTTTGACATTGACTCTATCATGGCAATTTATGAAGACCAACGCATTAGTTATTACAAAAATGAAACCAATTATGGCTTGTTGCGTTTAGTTGAGAATTGGAATCATTGTTTAGAATATGCTAAGGGTGAATATGTGATGTGCATAGGTGATGATGATATGTTGTTGCCAAATTGTTTAGAAGATTATAACATGTTGATAGACAAGTATCCTGGTAAGAATGTATATCATACCCGTATGTTGATAATAGATGAGAACTCTGATATTACAGAGATGCGTGAGGACAGGCCAGGAATAGAAAGTGTGTATTCCATGATATGGCATTTTCTGAATGGTGGGCGCAGTCAACGTATCGGTGATTGGTTGTTCCGAACTTCCCATTTGAAAGAAAAAGGCGGTTTTATCAACTTTCCTTGTGCATGGGGCAGTGATGATATCACGGCATTCACCATGGCAATAGAAACAGGTGTGGCAAATTTACATGTGCCTGGTTTCTTGTATCGTAATCATTCACAAACCATCACGAATAAATCTTCTGTAGGTTTTGATAAAATGGAGGCATGGGTACAAATCGAAGATTGGCACCATCAGTTTTTGTTACTTGAACCTCAGGACAAGATGGATCAATTGTATGCACGTGAGATAAGGAAGAAATTGCCTTCATGGCTATATGTCAGAAAATTATATGACCTGTGTGAGGATATAAATGCGAGGAAAAGAAATGTTTTCAAGTGGTGGAAAAATCGTAAGCATTATCGGTTGTCAAAAAAAATGATTATTGTAGCATTTGTTTTGGCCATAAAGAAAAGCATCTTTTGATGTGTTTCATGCCCGTAAATAATTGAAGTGTGATACCCCAGGAACCGACTGGCAACCGACTTATAGCGAAAAACGCGACGATGCTGTATCTGCGCATGTTCGTCACACTGGCCATCAGCTTCTACACCTCGCGTGTGGTGCTGAAGGCCCTGGGCGTGTCGGATTACGGTATTTACAACGTGGTGGGCGGCGTCATCGTGATGATCAGCACGCTGACCGGAGCCCTCGGCGGTGCCACTTCGCGTTTCCTCACCTTCGCATTGGGCAAGAAAAACCCGGAAAATCTGAAGATCACTTTCTCAACGGCTTTCTATATCCATCTGGCGTTGGCTTTGTTGTTTGTCGTGGTGGCGGAGTCGGTGGGCGTGTGGTTCGTCAATACCCAACTGGTGATTCCCGAAGGGCGTATGGGCGCTGCCAACTGGGTTTTTCAGGCGGTCATCGTCAGCACGGCGCTGGGAATGACGCAGGTGCCTTACAGCGCGTCTATCACTTCGCATGAGAAGATGGCTACCTTCGCCTATCTCGAGATTGCAAATGCGGTAATCAAATTGGGTGTTGCTTTTTTTGTGCTCGTGTCATCTGTAGACCACCTTAAACTCTATAGTATCCTGCTGATGTCGATGTCAATCGGATTTCAGTTGTACTACCGTTTCTATTGCATCCGTCATTTCGAGGAGTGCCACATCACCCGCCGCTTCGATAAAGGCATCTTTAAAGAGATGTTGTCGTTCTCAGGTTGGAGCATGGTGGGCAGTTTGTCGCTGATGTTCAAGAATCAGGGCATCAATATCCTCATCAACCGTTTTTTTGGCACATTGATCAATGCAGCCGTGGGCGTGGCAGGTCAAGTGCAAGGTATCTTGTATGCATTCAGCAATAATGTGAGTGTGGCTTTCCGACCTCAAATTATCAAATCGTATGCTGCGGGAGATTATCCTCGCATGAACGAGTTGGTGGAAATGGGTGCAAAGTTCTCATCAATGGTGACGATACTGACCACCATACCGTTCATCTTCAGCATGCAGTATCTGATGTCGATTTGGTTGGAAGAGGTGCCGGTCGGTGCAGTTGAGATATGCCAGATATTGCTGTTCACGAATTTCTTCAATAGTTTCAACCCGTATCTCTATATGGGCATCAATGCGTCAGGAAGGATTCGTAATATGAACATAGCAGTGAGTATCTTGTATATCGGTTCGTTGGTGCTTACTTATGTGATATTGAAATTGACCCATTCTTATATCTTGTCATACAGTATCGGCATCTTAAGCGCTCCCGCATCCACAGCCATTTATGTAATCATACTGAAGAAATTGGTTCCGGAGTTTCGTGTAGGTTTATTCTTCTTGAAAGCATACATCCCCATGGCATTGGTGGCAGTGGCGAGTCTGGTGTTGGCATGGTTCCTGTCACATCTCGGATTTAACCAATTGGTATCTTTCCTGCTTGTCGCTGTCATTTGCACATCATTTGTCTGTTTCTCAGTTTATACATGGGTGCTTGATGCCTATTCAAAAAAGATATTCATGAATTTCGTGAAATCGAAATTGCATATCAAATGATAATCGAACGTTCAGATGAGGTATATTAAATTGTTATATTATAACGTTTATTCTTTCTTTTTTTGTCTGCGCTATCTGCCGTGGACGCAAGCAAAGAAAATACCAATATTGATAAATCCTTCTGTGAAAGTGAAAATTGATAAGAAATCATCGATAGTTTTTCCTGAAAAGATATGGAGATCAATGTTCTCTTTCGGATTTGATTCTACAATAGGAAGGTCTAATTGCCGCTCAATGCTGGTTCTAAAGAATGGTGGACAATTGATTATCCACGGAATGACAATAATGTCTAGGGGCACACGTGTGGTCGTGAAGGGTGGAAGAATGGAAATTGGGCATAATTTCTTTTGTAATGGAGACTGTTGTTTCAATTGCACGACATCAATCAATATAGGTAATAACAACATGTATGGCTGGAATATTAATTTCAATACAACTGATGGCCACCATATTTATATTGACGGAAAAGAAGGAATAACAAAATCGGATATAGTGATAGGTAATCATGTGTGGATAGGCTCGTATTGTAATATTGCAAAGGGTGCAAAGACCGCAGATGATACTGTCATAGCACAGAACTCGTTAGTAACGAAACAATTCTCTGAAATTAATATCCTTATTGGTGGGGTGCCTGCCAAGAAGATAAAAGACAATGTGTCATGGAAATCCTGAATAGACCGTTACGGCTTAGTATCATCGTTGCTATCTATAATGTGGAAGCCTATTTGGAACGGTGTATATCTTCGCTGGTGAAACAAGATCTCTCGCCTGAGGAGTATGAGATATTGCTCGTGAACGACGGCTCCACAGACGGCAGTTTGGCTATTTGCAACCGCTTTGCAGCGGAGTATAACAATATTACCGTCTATACAAAGGAAAACGGGGGACTTAGTTCTGTGCGTAATTTCGGTATTGACCACGCTAAGGGGCGCTATATCATGCATGTAGATGGTGATGATTATGTTGAGATAAAAATGGTGGGTAAGGTGCTGGTTAAAGCAGAGGAGGATAATCTTGACTTATGCTTTTTTCAATATAGTTATTATTCAGGAGGTAAACCAATTGATAACTTTTCTAAATTCCCTCACTACAAAGTTTTTACGGGTGAGGAACTGCTATTAAAAGGGATGAAAGTATCATCTACTTGGTGTGCCATTTATCGACATTCTTTTTTGGATGAGTTGGGCATTCGCTTTTATGGACGCATTTCTCACCAAGACGTTGAGTATAATTATAGGCTTTATCCTTTTGCCAAAAGGGTTATGTTCACAGATTATTATGTGTATAATTATTTTGTTGGGGGAGAGTCTATAAGTCGTACAAAAGATATCAATAAAAAGAAGAAGAACCTTCTTGACAATCTGACAATTGTACACAATGTAAAGGAATTTGCTGTTGGAAAGAGTTGCCCACCCAAAGTGAAGGATCTCATATTAAAAAAAATGAATTCGACCGTAGTGGCGTTTCTGTTGTCTTTTTTGAGAAAAGATTGTGAATTCAACTATTCTTTTTCCAAAGAGTTTCTCTGCGAGGCAAAGAGATTGGACGTATATCCAGTACGAGGAAAAACCATGTCGAAAAAAACAGCAAGGATTCGTTATTTAATCAACATAAAATGGCTATACTTGCTGGCTGTTAAGATAATTAATCGTAACCGTTAATGCCCAAAGTTTCAGTCATCATTCCCGTCTATGGTGCGAAGCAATACATTAAGCGTTGTGCCTGTTCTCTATTTGAGCAGACTCTTGATGATATAGAATATATCTTTATTGATGACTGTTCGCCTGATAATAGTATGAGTGTCCTTTCTTCTGTTATAGCAATGTATCCGCAAAAGGAGAAAAACATTATATTATTGAAGAACAAAGCCAATTTGGGAGTACTTCAAACCAGATTGCGAGGTATACAGGAGGCTCGTGGAGATTATATCATACATTGTGATGCAGATGACTGGGCAGATAGTACGATGTACGAAAGCCTATACAATGAGGCGATTATAAAAGATGCAGATATTGTATGGTGCGGTTTTTATAAATCTGATGGCTCTGTAAGTAAACAGGTAAGCCAAAAAGGAACAGATGCTCCGATTCATGATATCTTATTATCAAAGAGACAGGGAGCATTGTGGAATCATTTGGTGAGACGAGAGGTAGTAAAAAATGATGCCATAATTACCCCGAAGCAAAACATGGCGGAGGATATGACTTTGCTTTTACAATACTTCTCCCTTTCGAGAAAGTGGTCATACACCAATGAACACCTATATTATTATTATCAGAATACAGATTCTGTTTCTTCAGGAGAAACGAATACTAAAATTCTATCTCAAGCACAACAAATGGCGGATAATGTTGATGTGTTTGTTGAATTCCTTCATCAATTTGGTCAATCGGACAAATGGCGCAAAGAGTTGGTCTATCGCAAGTTCTTTAACAAGCGCTGGTTGTTGCCTGCTGTTGACTGCGTGAAGCATTGTCGTTATTGGTTGGATTGCCATCGCGATATAAATTTCTCTTTGTTTGTTAATCCGTATATAAGTAAATACGAGAAGATAATCTCTCTATTGGTGGAGTTAAGATTATACCCTTTGTTGAGGAAGATAATAAGAGGTAGGTAATGACACGCATTGCATATATCTGTAACGGATTGTATAATTCTGCCGGTATGGAGCGGGTGCTCACCACCCGCGCAAATAAATTGTGCGGTGATTTCGATATTACTTTTATCACTTATAATCAAGGTGAACGTAAAGATTATTTCCCTTTGGATAAACGGATTCATCGGAAAGATATTCCCGCTAATAATGACATAGATTATCGGGCTATGCTTGCGCATGTGCTTAAGCAGGAACGCTATGACATCACAGTTTCTACAGGCGGTGCAGAGTTTTTCTTTCTTCATAATATCAAAGATGGAAGCAAGAAAATATTCGAATTTCATTTCTCTTTCGATATTTCAAAGGTCTGGTTATCGGGCATTAGAAATAAGTATAAACGATGGATTTATATTAAGGGACAGACGTTGAAACGCATATACCATGCACGGAAATATGATCAGATTGTCGCACTGTGTAAGACCGATGCGAAGAAGTGGAGGCGATATTGTAGGGATGTTACGTATATTTTTAACCCATTAACCATCCAAACTGACAAGCATTCTGATTGCTCCAGCAAAAAAGTGATTGCCGTGGGTCGTCTACATAAACAGAAGGGTTTTGACTATCTGATAGATGCTTGGTCGCTCATTTTTCATAAGCATCCCGATTGGACCTTGGAGATATATGGTGAGGGCGGTTTGCGTAAGGCACTTCAAACACAGATAGACCGTCTTGGATTATCAGATGTAGTCTTATTGAAGGGGAAAACCGATGATATCGTCAGTAAATACATCGATAGTTCTATCTTCGTGCTCAGTTCTCGTGATGAGGCCTTCGGGCTGGTCATCACCGAGGCTGAGGCATGTGGACTGCCCATTGTCTCGTTCGATTGCCCGTCGGCTCCAGCGGAGTTGGTCGAGGATGGTGTAAATGGTTATGTCGTCAGATTGGGGGATGTGGAGGACTTTTCTTCCAGAGTGATGGCATTGATGGTAGATGAGGGTCTGAGGCAACGGATGGGGCGTGAATCTATGCACGTGGCTAAGCAATTTGATGCTGATGCAATAGCGGGGGAGTGGAAAAGATTGTATGAACAATTGAAAACGTCATAAAATATGTGGATATACTACACGATATTTTTCCTGATTACTTTTTTTTATTATAGGACGCAGTCTTCAGCGCCAGATAAGATTTTTCTGCGGTATACCATGTTGGCTCTTGGCATCTTTGTGGGTTTGAGCGACATGTTGGGCGGATATGACCGATATATATATGGCGAAATATTTGATGACTCAGTAAATCTGCGTTTTTCAGGGGTTAGTTATGATGGAATAATCAATATGTCTGGTGCTTTTGAGGAAAAGGGATATATGACGTTAAATTATCTGCTATCATTTTTTACTGCCAACAGGTACATATTTATTCTCATCTGCAGTATTTTTATCTTTTTGAGTTTTGCTTATGCATTTAAAAAGTATATAAATGAAAATTGGGCGTTTACTGTCATCTTGTTTTTAGGTTTGTTTTTCTTTATTACTTTCACCTATCTTCGAGAGGTACTGGCTATATGTATCACTTTTTGGGCAGTAAATGCGATTATCAAACGGCGGTTGGTCTTTTTCTTGTTGATAATATTATTAGCATACACATTCCATCATTCGGCACTGGTGTTACTCCCTATTTATTTTATTCCTGTTAAGAAATGGTCGTCCAACTATATTATTGGAATCGCTATCGTATGCTTTATTTTGGGCATTTTGGGTGTATCGCGTTTGGGCTTTACTGCTTTTTCTGCTGTTTCGGGTGGGAGTGCTCGAGCAGAATCGTATGAGAACGAATTTGATATTGAAGGATACTTCCGTATAGATTATGTGATTGAAGCCGTCTTTTTCCTATTTTGTATCTTGTCTTTATATCATCGGATAGGGAAGAACCGGCGCACTTTGGTGTTGTTAAACTATTCGTTAGCATTCTGTTTTATCTTGTTATTGTTCACTCGTTCAGCACAGGGTGGACGCTTGGCATGGTTTTTCTTGATTGGTGTGCTTACATTGGTGACGGAAATCGTACATAAAGGAGAAACTCAATGGAGAGTAATCATGATTGTCGTTTCTTTCTTTTTGTTTAATCGTATCGTAACAGGATGGGATGATTTGTTGTCGCCCTACAAGACATTTTTGACAGACGGACATCGCGAGAATGATAAGATTTTTAGAAAATACGAGTACGATGAAAAATACGATAAAGACAAATTCTACAGAAAGCCGTTCATCTTATTCAGCGCAGATGATAACAATAGTAACTCCAGCGTACAATAGAGCGGTAAACCTCCCCGCTCTCTATCAAAGTCTTTTAGCGCAGTCGTCAAAAGATTTTGATTGGCTTGTTATTGACGATGGGTCTACGGATAATACCCGTGAGGTGGTGGAGGGTTTCATCGCAGAGGGAAAGATATCTATCCGCTATATCTACAAAGAAAACGGAGGCAAACATTCCGCATTGAATATCGCGTTTAAGACTGTCGAGGCAGAACTGTTGTTTATCGTTGACAGCGATGACGTGTTGACTGACGATGCAGTGGAGACTATACACAAGGATTGGGAACCAGTAAGGGACAAAAACCTTTGTGGCATTTCTTATTTGCGCGGGTATAGTGAGACGGAGGTGATAGGCGATAAGCACCCTCAGGATCACGCTGTCGACAATTTTATCAATCTGCGATATAACCGTGGCATCGGAGGTGACAAGGCTGAGGTATGGCGAACGGAGAGCCTATGCGACTTCCAATTCCCGGAATATCCCGGCGAACGGTTCATCAGCGAGTCGGTGGCATGGATACACTTGGCCAAGAAACAAGACGTACTGATGGTAAACAAAATCATCTATATCACGGAGTATCTGGAGGACGGTTTGTCGATGACGGGTCGCCGGCTTCGTTTCCAATGTCCCAACCTGATGGCTTACGGGTCACTGATGACGATGTCTAAGGAGTTCTCAACGAAAATCCGTATAAAAGAGACATTGTTGTATATCGTGTATAACAAGTTTGGAGGGAAGTCATTCAAAGAGATGATGCGATGCCCATATAAGGGATTGGTGACTTTTTGTTACCTTCCTGGGTTGGCATTATACAGAATATGGAAGAAAAAGTATCAGATGTAATCTATGGAAACACCAAAATTCGAATATTGCGTGGCCATCCGCACTGTGGGTAAAGCGGGTGACAAATATATTCAGGAACTGCAGTCGTTGCATCGCCAAACAGTGAAGCCCAAACACATTTTCGTGCATTTGGCCGAGGGCTTTGAACGCCCTAAAGAACAGGTCGGCATAGAGGAGTATATTATCACGCCCAAAGGGCTCGTGCATCAGCGCGCGGCATCGCTCGACGGGGTCGATACCGAGTTCCTGCTCATCCTCGATGATGATGTCTTCTTCCCTGATGATGCGGTGGAACGGCTGCATGATGCGATGATGGCCGCTGATGCCGACTGCATTGCCCCCGACACATTTCCCAATCATGAGATGTCCTTCAAAGGGAAATTGGTTGCCTATTTGGCAAACAGTGTCAAACCAAGAAAAGATGACGGATGGGCCATCAAAATAGAGAGGAATGGTACGTTCTCTTATAATAACCACCCCAGGAAACATGGAGTATATCCTACTCAGAGCGCCGCTGGACCAGCATATCTGGTAAAGACTGAAGTATTCCGAGCCATACGTTATGAGGATGAACTGTTCGTTGATGAGTTCCCGCCAGGGACATATGGCGAAGACCAACTTAATTTTAATAAGATGCATCGTAACGGGTATAAAGTGATGTTGCAATATGACACAGGTATTATTCATCTTGATGCTGGAACTAATAATGTGAAGCAAAAGACATTCGAGAAGTTGTATTATCGCGCCATGTCGCAATATATCACATGGTATCGCTCGTGTTATGATTTGAAAGGAAATAGTAAATGGGAGAAATTCCGTTGCAAATGGGCGTATGGATGCCGATTCGTGTTGGGTGCCATTACGAGAATAGGGTATTCCTTCGTCACTTTATCGGCGAAATACATCACAGCACATGTGAAAGGGAATGTCTCGGCAAGAAAATATGTTAAGTCAGAAAAGTACAGGAATGTTCCTAATTTTATTCTGAAATGAGGATATTACATGTCATCACGTCTCTTCTGACAGGCGGAGCGGAGAAATTGGTCGTCGATTTGGTTCCTAAATTACGTGAAATGGGGCATGATGTGGATATTGCTGTGTTTAATGCGAGCGATATGCCACTTCTCCCGTTATTAAAGCAGAGATGTCCGGAGTGTAAGGTTCATGAGTTGGGCCATTCGTTCTATCACCCTTCTTTAATTTTCAAATTACGAAAGATTATGAAGGGGTACGATGTCATTCATACCCATAATTCCTCTCCTCAGTTATATGCAACAATTGCCAATATGGGGCTGCGTAAAAGATTGGTTACTACAGAGCACAGTACAAATAACCGCAAACGCGAACATAAAAAGTATTCATGGGCGGACAGATGGATGTACAAACGTTACGACAAGGTGATTGCCATTTCGGATGTGGCACGTGTAAAATTGTTGACTTATCTTGGATGGCCTAAAGATAACGAGAAAGTGATTACAATTAATAATGGCGTGGATGTTGAATTCTTTCATCAAGCCCGACCAGCTAATGATGATCAGTTGGGCTTTTCTCGAGGTCATCGTTTTGCAGCTGTGATGGTTGCAGGCTTTCGTGAGGCTAAAGACCAAGACACTATTGTTCGCGCTATGTCACATTTGCCAAAAGATAAGTTCCAGCTTTGGCTTGTAGGGATAGGGGAAAGGGAGCAAGAGGTGAAAAAGCTGGTGCAAGATTTGGATTTATCTGATAATGTTCGGTTTTTCGGACTTCGTCAGGATGTGGCCAATATCCTTCGCGCATCAGATGCTGTCATTATGTCTTCTCACTGGGAGGGCTTGTCCTTGTCCAATATCGAGGGCATGAGCGCCGGTAAGCCGTTTGTCGCCAGTGATGTGAATGGTTTGAAAGAGGTTACCACTGGTTATGGCATTCTCTTCCCCCATGAAGACGACCAGGCGCTCGCCGATATCCTGATCCGTCTCGCCTCTGCCCATGAGTATTATCAAGAGGTTGCCGAAAAATGCTATCAACGCGCAAAAGAATACGACTTGGGAAAGATGGTAATGATGTATGAGGAGGTTTATGAGTCATGATTAGCACTTATATATCAAAAAGGGAGTCAAACGTCATCAAGGGTATAGCTATTTTATTTATGCTCTTTTTGCACTTGTTTAATCGGATAACAGATGGCGTTGAGTATATTTGGGTAGGTGAACAACCTCTGGCTAAATTTTTGTCCACAGCGGCATATCCTGTGCCTTTTTTCTTGATGATGAGCGGATATGGGTTGTTTTACACCTATAAACAGCAAAGATTAAGTACTCGTACAACGGCAAAAAGGACCTTCAAATTATATGTTCATTATTGGATTGTATTATTGATATTTGTTTGTATAGGTGTTTTTGTCGCTCCAGACCATTATCCTGGCAATTTGGGGGATGTGGTTAATAATATAACAGGCATAAAATGCACATATAATTATGAAACATGGTTTCTGTTGCCGTATGTGGTGTTGAGCCTTTTGGCTCCGCCGTTGTTCAGGATAATGGATAAGGTGAAACCGTGGTTATCTTTGATTGTGTCCTTTTTTATTTCTTATGGGGCGTCTTTCATAATAAGCAGATATATAACACCAGGCGTTCTGGATAATACTATACTTGTTTTTGTTGTTGTCACCGCAGGATTGCTGTTCGAGTTTGTAATTGGTGCTTGTATGATGCAATTGGCAGACAAATATCAGCAAAAAACGGAGCGTAAATCACCAATATATTTGGGCATAATTTTCTTTATCGCATTGGTTTTATTGAGGTGTCTAATAACCATCCCTTGGGCTGCTTTTTATACGGCTCTAGTGGTTTTACTATTCATCAACACCAAAAGACCGAAATGGCTGGATAAGATACTGGAAGCATTGGGAAGAAAGTCTATGGTGATGTGGATGGTTCATACCTTTTTCTCCATTTATCTCTTTCATGATTTTATATACGGGTTTAAGTATCCTGTCATCATATATGTGGTGTTAATAAGTATCAGTTATGCCGTCGCAGTCATAATCGGTTATTTGGCGTCTTTACTCTTCAATATAGTTGGCGTAAAGCATTAAAAGATTCTCGCAGTTGGACGTCAAAAAACATTCTATATAAATACTTATTCCCCCATGCCACTCTCCAAAGATGAATGTACCATATTGCGAGGCTTGGGCATCTTGGCCATTTTGTTGCACAACTATTGTCATTGGTTGGAGGGGGCGCTTATGGAGAATGAACTGACTTTCGTGCAGGAGCGGAGCGATGCGTTTTATGCGTATGCGGCCCATCCCGATGGCAATGCATTTCTTCAATTCTTCTCTTTCTTTGGACATTACGGCATTTGTGTGTTTTTGTTCTTGACCGGTTACGGGCTGTCGATAAAATATAAGTTGCAAAAGACGGAACAGATAGCGTTTTTGCCTTTCGTGTGGCGTCATTACAAGAAACTGCTATGGCTGTTGATGGGCGGATACGTGTTGTACCAACTGGTTATCTTCGTCGGAACGAAGTCTTTTTCGGGGAATGTGCTTGATTGGGTGTCTATGTTGACCATGACCAGTAATTTCTTTAGTGTTGATATATGGCCCAAACCCTATTGGTATTTCGGGTTGACGATGCAGATGTACCTGCTGTTTTATCTGCTGGTCTATCGGGCGCAAAGCAATAGGCGAATCATAACAGTCTTGTCGGTGATGACAGTTGTTTCTTTGTTGCCCCAATTTGTATTTTCCCCCGACAGTGATGTCGTCAGGTTGCTTCGTGATAATTTCTTTATCGGCATGTTGCCATTTACAATGGGTGTGACTACAGCTCTTTTCGGGAAACGCATATCAAAGCACTTAAAGACTTCGTATTTGCTTATTGCATGTGCAGTCAGTGGCGCTTTTCTGTTCTTCTCGAACATGAATTTACTGTTGTGGTCTGTCTCACCATTCTTAGTTGTCGTGTTCTTTGTCTGTTTAGCGAAATTGCTGCCTCAATTGATTTCAACGCCATTCAAATGGTTGGGTGTCATCTCTGCAGCGCTGTTTGTGATACATCCCACGACCAGAGAGATTTGCATCCACAAACTCCATCTCTCAAGTACTCCTCATACAGAACTCCTTATTTTCATCCTCTTCACTATCGTTGTGGCATTTGTTTATCATCGGTGGTGGTTGGTCAAATTATCTTCAATCAAAAATTAGATGTCATTACGACAACTTTTTGTCCGTCTTTACGATGTCCTTTGGCGTGAGCCAAAGTTGATATGTAAGTACTATATAGGGGTAAGGGGCAAGGAGCAAGGGGCTATCCCAAAACCTCAAACCTCAAATCTCAAATCTCAAAACCCATTATATGTCTTCCGCGTTGATGGCAGGGTGGGGCATGGCGGTATGTTCGACCGATTGAAGGGGATGATTTCCGTCTATGCTGTGGCGAAAGCGCAAGGCAAGTGTTTCCGTGTGCTTTTCACTTATCCGTTTCCGTTGGAGAAATATTTGGAGCCTCGTGATTATGACTGGCGCTTGAAAGAAGGCGAATTAACAGAGCATTACCCACAGTCACGTCCTTTGTTTATTTATGGTGAGTGCTATCATCCCACACGATTGATGAAAGACCGCCGTCGCCAGACGCATTTCTATTATGGCTACAACTCGTTGGACAAAATAAATGAGCATTTTCATACGGATTACGATTGGGGAAAGTTGTATCATGAGTTGTTTCGTCCGACTGCCTATCTACAACAGTTCATTGACCGCCATCAACGTGAGATTGGCTCCGATTATATTGTCGTTCACACCCGTTTCCTCAACCTGCTTGGCGATAAGACAGAGACGGCCATCAATCCCGAATTGCCTTTCGAAGAGCGTGAACCTTATATGCGAAGAATCGTCGAGGAGATAAGGGGAATCGTTGAAAGCCCCCTCCCTGTCCCTCCCCGGGTGGAGGGAGTGATTACTTCTGAAGGTGAGCTCACAGATTGTTCGTCTGTTAGACCCAATAAGGTTGTCCCCTCCTTGGGACGGGGAGAGGGAGAGGCCCTCCCCCGTGTCATGATTGCCTCTGACAGCATGACGTTCATTGATTATGTCAAGCGGCAGATTCCTGATGTGTATGTCGTTCCGGGAAAAGTGAAGCACATCGACACAGCCGGACAGACAGATGACAGCGAGAACATCAAAATGTTCTTGGACTATTACCTGATAGGTGGAGCTAAGAAGGTTTATAATATCGTCGGTCCGGGTATGTGGCCCTCCGCCTTCCCTGAATATGCCGCTAAAATAGGGCAGACAGAGTTTGAAAGAATAATAATTGACAATAGATAATATACAATTCACAATTGATACCCTCCATCTCCATCATCATACCGGTTTATAACGTCGAGCAATATCTGAGGAAATGTCTTGACTCCATACTCCGTCAAGGTCTTCGCGACGGGGAGTATGAGGTGATACTCGTCAATGACGGGTCGAAAGACGGTTCTGTGGCCATCTGTGAGGAGTATTGTCAGAAATATCCTCATTTCCGGCTTGTCAACCAGGAAAACCAAGGCGTTTCGACGGCCCGCAACAACGGTATTGACCATGCCCAGGGCAAATACATTGTCTTTGCCGATGCCGATGATTATCTGCTGGACAATGGTTTGAACCTCGCATATGAATATTTCCGCGACCGCGACGACATCGATGTGATACACTATTACAGCAGTTATGACAATTGGGAGAAGAATGAGATTGACAACACCATCGATTTTGATGGAACGGGGCATGATTTGATTCTTCAAAGCGGACTTCCTTCGTTCTGTTGGCTGTGCTTTTACCGCAAAGACTTCCTCGACAAGCACGAGTTGCGGTTTAAGAAATACATCGTGGGCGAGGATCAGTTGTTCTCTTCGTCAGTCTATATCGCCAACCCTCGAATCGTCTCGACCAAGGCCCGTTTCTACCGTTATGTCATCCATGAGGGCAGTGCAACCACACGTCGCTCCGTGGAACACACCCGCCGCTGTGTGGACGACTATCTCGACTCCTACGCCGATATCATGGCATGTATGGAGAAATATGGTATCCGTGAGGGGAGCGAACTCTACGATGCTTGTATCCGCTCGGTCAATTCTAAGAAGATGTTCGGCTTCAGCCGCATCCTCTCTGCCGAATATACTTGTAAACAATATAAGGCGGCGATGCAGAAATGCCGTGATGTTGGATTTTATCCTGTCATCCGCACAGCCCCGGGCGTGAAACACCGCCTGACCGTCGGAGTGATGAACAGTGTGATGCGTCACGGATGGCTCTACAAACCAGCCAGTTTCGTCTTCAATCGCATTGTTGTACCCTACGTCATGCCTAGAATCAGAAAGGCGTTATAGATAGGGGGTGTCATAAAACATCTTATTCAGCATCTAATGGAAAAAAAGAAAAAACTCATTCGCGTTACAACTGTCTCACAGAGTCTTGCGTTGTTGTTACCTGGCCAACTAAAATATCTCAATCAGTTTTTTGATGTGGTCGCTGTGTCGAGTGAGGATGGGTTTATTCAAACTGTGCGCGACCGCGAGGGAATTCGGGTAGAGGATATCCATATTGCTAGAGAAATTAGTCTTTGGTCGGATTTGAAGTCTTTGTGGAATCTTTATCGTTTTTTCCGTAAAGAAAAGCCA
>JAEEGL011610491.1_pt1 | contig 21595 bp, 15 predicted proteins | sample 9134231 | NCBI WGS metagenome assembly JAEEGL01 (sample SAMN16246548, study PRJNA631951) | gut metagenome | biome: gut microbiome; feature: rumen; material: fiber-attached | host: Bos | place: Iran: Karaj | collected 2018-10
CTTAGAAATCTTCTGAGCACCCTTGAAAGAACCATCACCACCGATAACTACAAGGCCATCAATACCAGCCTGCTTAGCCATGTTAGCTGCCTTCTCCTGGTACTCAGGATCAAGCATCTCTAAACAACGTGCAGTCTGAAGAATAGTACCACCACGCTGAATAGTCTCAGAAACGCTGTGAGCGTTCATATCTATAATTTCGCCAGAAAGTAATCCAGCGTAACCTCTTCTGATTCCTTTAACTGTCTTGCCTCTTGCAATAGCCTGACGAACAACGGCACGAATAGCTGCGTTCATACCAGGTGCATCGCCACCTGAGGTAAGCACACCAATAGTCTTAACATGATCTGCCATTTAAAATTTCCTCCTAGATATATCCCTCTTCTAACAATCCGCATATATTTTAGCCTCTTTTGCAAACGTTTTCAATCTTTTTCATTATAATGGCAAAAAAAATTGGCAAAAAATTAACAAATTCCGGATTCTATAGAAAAAATCATAAATAAAATTGTGCTACCATCTCTTACCGCTGGCGAAATCCAACTTCTTATCCACCACTCTTACATTCTCTTCTCCGAATTTATCGCTAAGAATTTTGAGATTGTCCTTTGTGGCAGAAAGAGTCCAGCTTGGAGGCATCACTTTCTTTGCCTTTTCCTCTTTAAGATAAACAACTATGCAATCGTTGCCATCCATATCTCGGATACTATCAGCAAGTGTACTCTCCGATGCTTCGTACTCAGCTTTATTGGCAAACTGTAGCCACACTTCACGTTTGCAATCATCAAAGGATTTCACATCATCACATATCAGGATAGCCTCGCGCTCACCATCATTCTGCACTCGTCCCTTAATGAAAACTTTATTTCCTTCCATCAATAATGGCCGCACTCTCTCGAAAGTCTTTGCAAAGGCAAGCACCTTTACTGAACCTGTCAAATCCTCTAGAACGATGTTTCCATAAGCAGTTCCCTTTGCAGAATATTTTAGGGCTGCTTCCATAATAATTCCGCCGACGATTACAACCTCTCCATCCTTTATGGTTGCTCCGCTTGTGTCTGAATCTGCAAAAGCATTTTCTTCTCCCTCTTCAGGGGCTGCGTTAAACTCGCTGGCATGAGCAGTAACATTTTTCTTTAAAATAGGAATAAACTCATCAAGTGGATGACCGCTAACGTAAATACCCATCAGCTCCTTTTCAAAGCTGAGAAGCATTTCTCTAGGGAATTCATCCTGGTTAGGAAGGTTAATCTTTAAGGATTCCTTCTGCTCATCGTTGGCAAAATCAAATAAGGACATCTGACCCTCAATAGAGTTTTTGCGCTCCCTGTTAATGGAATCCATTATTTCCTCATAGACCATACATTTCTGACGTCTATTTCCTTCAAGGGAATCCAGTGCACCTGCTTTAATAAGATTTTCCACAGTGCGCTTGTTGGCATCATATTTCAGGACTCTCTTTATAAAATCCTCAAGATCATTGTATAGTCCATTTTCTTTTCTATCTTTGATGATACCAGCGATGGTGCTACTACCAACAGATTTGATAGCTGACAATCCATAACGAATCTTTCCATTATCTACGGCAAAGTCTGCCTCTCCATAATTTACATCAGGAGGTAGCAGTTCAATTCCCGACTCACGACAGACAGCAATGTACTCAGCAATCTTTGTACTGCTGTTGAGGACTGAAGTCATAAGCGCTGCCATAAACTCCAGCGGATAATATTTTTTCAAATATGCAGTCTGAACTGCCACATAAGAATATGCTGCTGCATGGGACTTATTGAAACCGTACTCAGCGAAAGGCATAAGCTGGTCGAAAAGCCACTCAGCATCCTCCTTTGAAATACCGTGCTTTTCAAAGCAACCCTGTACAAAGGTAGGGCGCTCGGCAGCCAGCTTGTCACGCTTTTTCTTACTCATCATTCGTCTGACATTGTCAGCACGTCCCATTGTATAGCCGGCGCAGGTAGTCATAATCTGCATAACCTGCTCCTGGTAAACTGGGAAACCGTAGGTGTCATCAAGGACATCCTTCAACAATGGAAAACGCTTACAGAATGGTGATTCCTTACCGGTATTTTTAGACTCGATAATCTGTGGAATAAAGTCCATTGGACCTGGACGATAAACCGCATTTGCCAAAATCAAATCGCCTATCTGGGTAGGATTAAGCTGCTTTAAAAGGTTCTTCATTCCAGCAGATTCAAACTGGAATACTCCATCTGTCTTGCCGGCAGCGAATAGCTCCATAGCACCTTTGTCGTTGTAATCTATGTCATGAAGGTCAAGCTTAATGCCGTAATTTTTCTCCACCTGCTTTACTGTATCATTGATAACAGTAAGGTTTCGAAGACCAAGGAAGTCCATCTTCAAAAGACCAATTTCCTCGATAACTTCCTTTTCGTACTGGGTAATTATAACGTCACCTTTACCCAGGGCAAGTGGCATATATTCATCGGTAGGCTTTCCTGAAATAACTACACCTGCTGCGTGAACTCCAGTGTTTCTTGGCAATCCCTCTAAGGTCTTACTGATATCCAGAAGTTTTCTGACCTCTTCATCTGCCTCGTACATAGACTTAAGCTCACTGCTGTACTCTAAGGCATTTGCTATGGTGACCTTTTTTCCATCAGGCAACACATCCGGAATAAGCTTCTTAATGCTGTTGGTGTATGGAATAGGAAGCCCCATTACACGGCCAACATCCTGAACCACGCTCTTAGGCTTAAGGGTACCAAAAGTAACAATCTGAGTAACGCAGTCATCACCATATTTCTGACGAACGTAATCGATAACCTCCTCACGTCCCTCTGGGTCAAAATCGGTATCAATATCAGGCATGCTGACACGCTCAGGATTAAGGAAGCGTTCAAATACCAGATTGTATTTCATCGGGTCAATATCAGTAATGCCTGTGGTATAACTAATAAGAGAACCCGCAGCGGAGCCACGACCTGGACCTACTGGAATGTCATGGGTGCGGGCATAATTTATGAAATCCCACACAATAAGGAAGTATTCCACGTAGCCCATTTCTCTGATGGTGTTAAGCTCGTAGGTCAGGCGCTCCTCATACAAATGAGCATCCTCACCGTAACGTTCCTTAAGACCATCAAAACAAAGTTTATTTAGATATGTCCAAGTATCATAACCCTCTGGAACAGCAAATGGTGGCAGTCCCGCAACATGATATTCAATCTCAACGTTACAACGGTCTGCAATTTCCTGAGTACGATAAATTGCCTCCTTTGCATAAGGGAAAAGTTCCAGCATCTCCTCCTCAGACTTCACATAGAATTCCTCAGTTTCAAAACGCATACGATCCACGTCGTCCACCTTGGCACCAGTCTGAATGCAGAGCAAAACATCATGGCTATAGGCATCTTCTTTGTTGGTGTAATGACAATCGTTTGTGGCTACAAGTGGAATCCCTGTCTCCTTGGAAAGACGCATCAGTCCCTGATTGACATCCTTCTGCTCCTGAATGCCATGATCCTGCATCTCCAGGAAGTAATTATCCTCACCAAATAAATCTCTATATTTTAAAGCGATAGCCTTTGCCTCATCATAAGCGCCTCTGTTTAATGCTCTGGCAACCTCTCCCGCCAGGCAGGCAGACAGGCAAATAAGACCCTCGTGATATTTTTCCAAAATCTCAAAATCCACACGAGGCTTATAATAGAAGCCATCCACATATCCGGCTGAAACAATCTTTATAAGGTTGTGGTAGCCGATTTTATTTTCTGCAAGCAAAATAAGGTGATAGTATCTGTCCTCACCTTTTACCATTTCTCTATCAAAACGAGAGCCCGGAGCCACATACACCTCGCAACCAATTACAGGCTTCACCCCCTGGGCCATACATTCATCATAAAATTTTGTAACGCCGTACATGTTGCCATGGTCAGTGATTGCAGCTGCAGTCATTCCCATTTCCTTGCACTTGGCAACATAAGACTTTATTTTATTGGAACCATCCAGAAGTGAATACTCTGTATGGGTGTGAAGATGAACAAAACTCATAACATTACTCTCTTTCAAAAACAGTTTCATATAGTATAACACATATTTCTACTTCATTTCGATGGCAACAATTTCTAAAAAACACTTATTCAAAATTGTATTTTACGCAATACACGCGGGCAAAATCTTTACTTCGCGTGTAATAGGTTATATTATGTAACACTGTAAAATTCTTCTGTAGCAAAATAACACAATACACACTTACTAGTTGAAAAAGAGAGGATAATTATGAGATTAGGTAGATTAAATCAGATTCAGTTTTTACGATTTTTAGCTTTCTTCCTGTTGTTTGAATATCACGCATCAATGTGGATCCCCAATTACTCAAATAATAATGTAACTGTCTTGTTTGCATTAGTTTTCTTTATACTTCTCAGCGGTTTTATGTCATCGTATTCTCTATACTATAAAGATATAGAACCAACCGCTCACAATATCTTAAGATATTTCAGGAAAAAACTTATTCGTTTCTATCCACTTTATCTAATTACAAATCTAATTACTGTAATTTACACAATACCATTTGGTTCAGTAGCCTATCATAACTTTAAGGATGTATTTACCAAGGGATTTGAATTTGTGGCAACTATTTTTATGTTCCAGACATGGATATTCAGACCATTCATTTTCAATGCAGCAAGCTGGTACATTGCATCGATTATGTGGCTTTCATTGCTAAATATTCCATTCAGTAGCTTTTCTAAAAAAATAATGGCGCAAAACAAGGCCATGATAAAATTTGTAGGTATCGCAATTATATCTATTATATACACTGTTTTAGCTGCAATCGTTGCAATGGCAGTATTCCACTTATCAGAAACAGACGGAATAACAGCGCACCCATTAATTATAGGTGGAATCTATGTGACAGGAATGGCACTTGGTAACATCGCGATTTTAATTAAAGAAAGAAACCCTGAGCTTGAAAATAAAACAACTCTATTCACCTGGGTTGAGTTTCTTCTATTTGTACTTAGCTACATTATAGTTAGCTATAATGGCGAGGGTAACGCGATTGTATATATCCTTCCAATACTATTGGATTGCGCTATTCTTATTATATTTACGTTAGGTTATGGCAAGTTATCAAAGCTATTTTCCAGAAAAACATTTGTTATGCTAGGTAATATTACATTCGAAGCTTACCTCATACATCAAGTGATTATTTTCCTATTTGCCAATATAAATGGTTGGGGGGCCGAGACAAGACTTGGCAACTTATATGCCTTATCATTCTGTCTGGTTACATCATTAGTAATAGCCATGTTCTTATACAATACAAAACAGAAATATCCACATATACCAACCACAAATATTGCTAATGCAATCGTTCCAATTCACTCAGAAAAAACCAGAAATAAAGATAAAGCAATATAAATAAAGTAAAAGTAAAACAAAGCCCTGTTGTAAATCAAATTACAACAGGGCTTTTTCATATCTATTATTTCTGTTCCTTCAACGCGTATGCAATGTTAATAGCATGGTCTGCGCATCGTTCAATATCTGTAACCATATCTGAGAAAATAACTCCGGCGATAGGTTCGCATTTGTTTTCCATCAGACGCTCTACATGGTGATTGATAAGCTGTTTCTCCTGCTTATCTACCTTTGCTTCAAGCTTCTCAATCTTTGGAAGATTATCATAATTCTCTGATGTGAATATATCGATAGCAAGCTCAACCTCTTCCATAGAGTTGTCTGCCATTTCCTTTAGCTCTTTGGCAGCCTTTTTAGAAAGCTTTGTCTTTTTATTCTTCATACGAGTAGCGTACTCGATAATGTTCTCAGCATGATCTGAAATACGCTCCATATCGGTAACAGCAATTGTGATTGCTGAAATACGACGAAGCATCGCAGGTGTAAGGTTCAGTGTTTGAAGCTTAACCATTGCGTCCTGAATAGCGTGGTTAAGAATATTAACTGTCTCCTCACGCTCCTCTACATCCTCAACCTTTTCTGGTGAATAATCAAAGAAGCAATCGATTGCTTTCTCAAAGTTCTCTGCTGCAATAGCACCCATTCTGGCTGCCTCAAGCTGTGCCTGGTGAATAGCCATGTTTGGTGGTACATTGCCCATCTGAGTCATGAATACAAGCTTTCGGTCCTCTGCAGCACGAGTCTCCTCTGGAAGCTCAGGAATAAACATATATGTAAGCTTTATGATGTAATCTGTAAATGGGAAAATAATACATACAGCTAAGATAGCAAAAATGGTATGTGTGTTAGCTATCTGTCTACCAGGGTCTGCTGATGTGGACTGAATCCATCTAAGCAGTGGTGTAACATTGATAATTACCACAATTACCATAGCTCTTATTACGTTGAACAACAGATTCAGAATAGCTGAGCGCTTTCCATTTCTGTTGGCTGTAAGTGATGCTAAAAGGTTTGGTGTAACAGAACCGATAGCTGCACCAATTACCAGATAAACTGCAACATCATATTCCAAAATCCCCTGAACTACAAAGGCCTGGAAGATAACAGTTGCTGAAGATGAGCTCTGTAAAAGAGCTGTAAATGCAATACCAAACAACAAAGCCAAGAACGGATTCCTAAGTGTACTGAGGAAATTAACAAATACCTCTGACTGTGAAAGTGGTGCAATGGCGGTCTTCATAATGGTAATACCTTGGAAGAGCATACCAAATCCCATGATAACCGTACCAATGTGCTTAACTAAATCCTTCTTTATGAAAAGATACATTACCGCACCAGTAAACAGGAACAGCGGTGTAAATGTAGCAATATTAAAGGCTGTAATCTGTGCTGTGATTGTGGTACCGATATTGGCACCAAGAATAACTCCAATAGCCTGTGCCAGGGTCATCATGCCTGAGTTAACAAAACCGATAACCATAACATCAGTAGCTGAAGAGCTCTGAACCAGGACTGTCATAAAAAGTCCCACTAAGACAGCCACTGCCCTGTTGGTAGTAGCTTTTTCCAAGATAATTTGAAGATTATCACCGCAGCTATTCTTAAGACCTGAGGACATAATGGACATTCCAAAGAGGAACAGCCCCACTCCACCTAACAGTGATATCATTTCTGCAATTGTCATTCTTTTCTCCTTCTACCGCACTTTTCCTTCGCGAAAAGTGAAATCCTTAAACTTATTCTTCTTCGTCCTTTGTAATCATAACAAAAAAGCCTATAGATGTCTAAGAAATAATTAAATAAACAGCATATTTTTCTTCTATTTTAGATATATGCTTTTATAAAAATACCATCCTCACGATATTCTTCCGATATAAGTTCTCCGTTTTCACGAATTTTTGCTATTGAACCAGCCTCAGAATAAGGCACTAATTTCTCGATGTACTGCTTTCCATCTCTAAGGAGTTCAGCCAAAATCTCCTTAACTCTGTCCAAGCCCTTGCCAGTCTTAATTGAGGTATGAACAGTGTACTCCGCTCTTAAATCGTGATAGTCGTGCTCATCTGCCACCTTGTCCACCTTGTTAAAAATAGTAACAACAGGCTTATCGCAAACGCCGAGCTTATCTAAGGTCTCATATACGATTTCCATCTGGCGGTCCATCTGAGGATTGCTCACATCCACCACATGAATTATGAAGTCAGCATACTTTGCCTCCTCCAGTGTACTTTTGAAAGCATCCACCAAATGATGCGGAAGCTTGCGGATAAATCCAACTGTGTCTGTCAAAAGAAGCTTCTGGTCATTATCTAAAAGCAACTCCCTTGTGGTAGGGTCAAGTGTTGCAAATAAAGCATCCCACTCCAAAATATTAGCATCAGTCATCTTATTTAAAAATGAAGACTTGCCCGCGTTTGTATAACCAACGATTGCTGCCACTGGAACTCCATTCCTCTGGCGCTTTGCTCTAGTGATTTCACGATGTGCCACCACATCAGCAAGCTCCTTTTTCAGCTGACTGATACGACCTGCAATAAGACGTTTGTCCATTTCAAGCTTCTTTTCACCAGGTCCACGGGTACCGATGGCTCCACCGCCACCTGCTGCTGTACCACCCACTCGGGACATATTCTTTCCGAACCCGGTAAGTCTGGTCATCTCATATCTGAGCTGTGCCAGCTCTACCTGAATCTTACCCTCTGCTGTGCCTGCTCTGGCAGCAAATATATCAAGAATGATGAGGGTTCTATCCATAACTTTTGTATCTAAGGCATCTGCCAAATTTCTCATCTGGGCTGGAGTAAGTTCATCATCACAGACAATTCCTGTAGCACCGGTCTCCCAAATTAAATCAGCTATCTCCTCTACCTTGCCAGTGCCCACATAGGTACCCGGATTGCGACGGTCCAGATTTTGCATAATCTGGCCAACCACCTGTGCTCCTGCAGTCTCGCAAAGGTCCTCCAATTCCTTAAGGGAATCCCAAGCCTCAGCCTCGTCGCCCTCGTTCACTGCAACAAGTATTACTTTTTCAATAATCTTTTCTGTATTTACCATTTTGTTTCCTATCTATAAATCTATTACAACTTGATTGTAACATATCTATTTCCATCAAAATAGGGGAATTCTATTGACTCAGTGCATTACTTGTGATATTTTTCTATTGAAATTAAATAACTGATTTGCTAGGGGCGCATTTGCTGAGAGGTGATTTCACCGACCCTTATCACTTGAACTGGATAATACCAGCGTAAGGAAGCTTATTTTTAGATGATCTCCTAGCATGTTTATGAAGGGAGATTTTTTTATTATGATTAATCACGTTTCCTCAAATGAAAAGACAAAGGTTACTTTTACCGCTAAACAGCTTGCATTTTGTGCCATTTCAATGGCCCTTGCCTTTGTTTTATCAAACATCAAAGTTTTCAAGTTTCCTACAGGTGGTTCAATCACTGCATTCTCAATGCTCGTGGCTTGCCTCCCAGGATTCTTTTTCGGTCCTCTTGTAGGCATCGTAACCGGCGTTGCCTACGGACTATTAAATCTCATTGTAGATCCATATATATTGTTCCCTGCTCAGGTAATCGTTGATTACATCTTGGCATTCGGAGCACTTGGCTTATCAGGACTTTTCTCTAATTCAAAATTTGGTCTTATCAAGGGTTACATCGCAGCAGTCCTTGGACGTTATGTATTTGCTGTAATCTCAGGATGGATTTTCTTCGGAGAATGGGCTTGGGAAGGCTGGAGCCCACTTACTTATTCCCTCGCATATAATGCAATTTACATCTTCGCGGAGGCAGGCATCACTCTCGTGGTTCTCTTCCTTCCACCTGTACGAAGCTTAATGAACCGATTAAAAGATATGGCAACCAATAAATAAAAAACGGCCCCCTCATGTGAGGCAATGTCATTAAGTTAAGATGATGAGGGTGATACCTCCTATACCTCGAATGGTATAGGAGGTATTTTTTTATTAAATAGTTGACATCCAGGGTAGGATATGTGGCCGCTTTCGCTACTGATTGGTTTTAAAATGTAGCGAAAGCGGCCCTTGAAATTGTAAGCATATTTTTCAATTTCAAGGAGGTACACATATGAATCCAAAACAGGTAAAAGATTTATTAGTTTCTCAAATAAGGCTGATTTCAGCAAATGCTAAGTCTTTTTGTATTGATTCCAAAAAGGATTTTTCAAGAACAAGAAAGTTGACTATGGAGAAACTTATAACAGGAATCATTGGGATGGGAAGCGGAAGTCTCACAAATGAATTGTTAGATTTCTTTGACGATAACGCTGAAACACCAACAGCATCAGCTTTTTGTCAACAACGATGTAAGATTTCCGTTGAGGCTTTTGAAACTGTATTTCGCCTCTTTTCAAAGAAACTGTTTGATTCTTTTAATACTGAGCTACCTGTTTTGGCAGTTGATGGATCCAAAATTCAAATTCCAACAAATCCTAATGATACTGATTCTTTCTTCCCTGAAAATAATGGGAAAAAGCCATACAACATGATTCATCTGAACGCGCTGTATGATATTAAAAGTCAACTTTATTATGACGCTATTATTCAGAAAGCTAAGTTTGCAAACGAGAACCTTGCACTTACTGAGATGGTAGACCGCTCATATATTCACAAGGCTCTTGTAATTGCAGATAGAGGGTATGAAAGTTACAACAATCTTGCACATATTCAGGAAAAGGGATGGTACTTCTTGTTTAGAATCAAAGATGGAGATTATGGAATAAAACAGGGGCTAACATTACCTGATGCAGATTGCTTTGATTTTAAAGTTGAATTAAATCTTACACGAAAGCAGACTAATAAAATAAAGGAATTATTAAAAGATAAAAATCATTATAGACTTGTGTCTGGTGATATGGTGTTTGATTATTTGCCAACAAAAAGCCGAAAAATAGATCCTGTCAAGTTCTACAAGTTATCATTCAGAATTGTGAGATTTGCTTTGTCCGAAGAGACATTCGAGACAATTATAACCAATCTTCCTTCCAACAAGTATCCGCCTTTAGAAATAAAGAAACTATATGAATCAAGATGGGGAATTGAAACATCTTTCAGAGATTTGAAATACACAATGGGAATGCTTAATTTCCATTCAAAAAAGGTGGAATGTATACAGCAGGAAATCTACGCACATCTTACAATGTATAACTTTGCTGAAATGATTACCTCGCACGTAGTCATTAAAAAGAAACAAAGAAAATATACATATAAAGCCAACTTTTCAGTTGCTGCTCACATGTGCAAAAAGTTTTACCGCGGTATTACATCTCCACCTGATTTAGAAACCATCATATCAAGAAATCTTGTACCCATTAGACCAGACCGACATCGTGAAAGATACCAGTCAGCAAGAATCTTTAGAGGTTTCTTATATAGAGTAGCATAAAAATGAAAAGTTAAAAATGTTATTTAGGCAGATATACAATCTGTCTTCTTTTAATGTCTAAAAAAGGAAAAAACGAGATTGAAGCATATCACTTCAATCTCGTTTTCTTCATCGTAGCCTCCACCGCAATGTTAACTTAATGACATTGCTCATGTGAGGGGGCCATATTTTTATTTAATTATCTGGTACTCATAAGAACTGAAATCAGCCTTAAGAGTAATGGTGTCAGCTCCCTTTGTCCATGTAAAGGAAACAACTGAACCTTCAGTATTGATGCTAAGCTCACTGTCAAATCCAAAAGCTGGATGAGACTTACGAAGCTGTAACAACTCAATCTGCTTCTTAACTACTTCCTGCTGGAGCTGTGATTCAATCTGCTCCGTAGAAAGGTTTGTTCTATTGATTTCTTTGTGACCGCCTGCACCAGCGCGAGCTACTGCTTCATGGTCATTCTTTCCTGCGAACAAATCAAGGTACCATACCTGTGGCTTACCTGGCATAAACATCTGAATAGCTCTTGCGAAGAGCATCTTCTTGTCGTCCTCACCAAGTGCGCTGTAGTAAGTAGCATTTACCTGATAATACATGTTCTTGGCGCCGTGAAGATCCTTAACAAAACCGCCTCTAGAAACAAGAGTATCAATCAATGACTGAATCTCTTCCTCTGGAAGTAATCCCTTAAGATCAAGAAGTGGAATACCATCGTGACATCCAAGCATGTTGACTACGCGAATATCGTTGTCCACAAGCTCCTTAGCCCATTCCACAAGCTTTGCTGGGTCCTTCTTCTCGATAGCATAGATGAGAAGTCCTGGAAGGAAGAAATCGTATGTCATGTAACCCTTGCTGGCTACAAGCTCATAAATCTTCTCGCCATAGCTTGCGTGAATCTCAGGAAGAAGTGTTACCTGATTCTTGTCTGCAAGCTCCTTAACCTTCTGAAGTAAATCCCATGTACCTGGGTCGTTAAGAAAGTTCTTCTCGCCTGGCTCCTTTGGAGCGTAAGCAAAGGCGTCGAGACGAACAATCTTTGCACCGTATGATGATAAAGTCTTGAGAGTGTTCTCGTAGAATTCCCAAACCAATGGTGACTTAATGTTCAAATCCATCTGGCCTAAGTATCTGCGACTGCTCTCTAAAAGCTCAACCACCTGAGAACGGTACTGCTCGTACTTACCAAGCTGTAAATCAGCTACTGCGCAACCCTCTGAAATCTGAGAGTTTACACAATCTGCTAAACGTCCTGCTGCCACATACTGGATGTCCATAACTTCCATAAGGTCCTCAGCCTCCAACGACTTATAGCGAACCTCCTGATAGAATGTGTTCCAATATGGCACGTTGCGTCCGTCAGGGAATCTTACCATAAGAATTGGTAATCCTGGCTTACGGAAAAACATATCCTTGATGTACTTCTCATCTGGCTGAATATAGCCAGCTTCAGTCATCTCTCCGCAACCTTCCCAGAATTTGTTCCAGTCGATAAAGAAATCCTTATACTTGGACTTTTCTCCATTTTTGATAATATCCTGGAACTCTTTTGAAAGAACAGAAGCGTGATTTAAAATGAAGTCAAGCTTAAGGTCAATATCCATTGCCTTAATGTCTTCGATAGCCTGGCGACTACCAAGCTCCTCATTGATTCCGTAATCAATAACGGAAAAGCCTCTGTCTAAGTCAGTATTAAAAATACTTGGAAGAATGTAAAAGCTCTCGAATGTATCCTTAAGCTCATCCTTCTGCAAAACCTTTACAATGTCATCAAGAGTGCCACCCATAGAATCAGGGTACGCATTCAGCATTGGCCCATTGCTCATATCTACACCTCCATCAATTTCTTGTAATCTTCTTGACTAAGGAGTTCTCCAGCTTTAGAAATAATAATCTTAGCCTTGTGAGCTTGTGCCTTTAAAAGATTCTGCTCGAGTTCGAGGACTAACATTGTGAATGCACTATCAGTTTTACCATCGCGGTTACGAGCTCTGCGGTGAGCAAGTGTCTCCTCTGGTGTGCTGTTGAGAAGGATTGGAATATCCACTCCCTCATAGTGATCACTGTTGCCGTGTGTCCATTCAATAACTAGAACCTTAATTGTTGAAAAATCAACTTCTTCATACCAAAGTTCAGAATCGGTCCTGCCCATTCTCTTAAGGTAGATCTTGTCCTGGCCAGACTTAAATGCTTTTACAATACTAGATACCTCATCGAAATCGATCTCATTGCTAGTGCCAAGGTATCCCTCAAGACCCTTACGTCCTGCGTCGACATAAGAAGCTGCCCATGGGAATTCTGATACATGTTCTGCGGAAGCATCAGTCTCCTCCTGCTGCCACTTCATAATTGTCTCGAAGTGCTCCATTGTGCCCTCGCCAGCTTTTACCAAGCCTCTCACGCCTGCGGTGCGGAAGATGCGAAGACGCTCTGCATCATTGTACATAGGAATACGTCTAGGATAGTTGTCGCCTGACATGGTGTAAGCTCCAATGCCCTGCTCATTAAGGAGGTAGCTAATGAGAGATGCGGTCTCTGATTTGCCTACTCCTGAGCCACCACAAACTGTGATAACTGCCTTTCCATCCTTTGCGAGAACTTCATCAAGCTGACCCTTTAAAGTGTCCATGATGAGCTGTGCCTTTTTAACGTGCTCCTCGCCAATTTCAACCTTGTCACCTGGCATATCGCCATGTGGTATATTCTCATATTGTTTAAGATCAATAGCCATAATATTCAAAATCCTCCTATTAAAACATTTGATATAAACAACACCCCGTTAGTATACATTAAAAAAAGGGAGTAGTGAACTCCCTTTTCTTACTTTCAATATTTTGACCAAAAATATGGTAAATATGACCAACTACTTCATATAATCTTTTACATTAGAGGCGTCAACTTTTTCAAAAGGAACCCACACGTATAGTCCATCATCAGTAAGGCCTTCCACATTCTCCACTGTTCCACCCTTTGCCAGAGTCTTGGCAACCTGAATTGCCATTTCTGCCTGCCCCTTTGCTGACTGATATACAGTAAACTGCATCTGTCCATCCAGAATAGACTGACAACCAGCCTCTGTCGCATCAACCCCCACTACTGGGACCTTTGACAAATCATACCCTGCTGCCTTCAAGGCTTGGCAGGCACCAATAGCCATATCATCATTATTGCAGAAAACTGCATCAAATGGCTGCTTTGTTTTAAGGAACAGATTTATTACGTCTTTTGCCTCATCCACACTCCAATTTGCAGTGTCATCGAATACAATATTTACCGTTACCCCATTATCCTTCAGCCAATTCTTTACTGAAAGAGAACGTGCCACTGCTGCATTATGTGAAAGCTCGCCGCGGAGGATTACTGCATTTATGCTGCTAGGCTTTCCCAGCTTATTCCACACATACTCTGCCTGATACTCACCTGCATTGTACTCATAACTGCTGACCGCCATATATTTGTTTGCCTTCAGGAACTGCTCATCAGGAACTCCATTTACGTAAATAATAGGTAGGTTTCCTGCTGCAATCTCCAGCTGTAAGGCAGTTGCTCTGTCAACAGGCAGGCAAACAATAGCGCTGTAGCCTAAAGACTCAGCCTCCTTAATCTGCTCCACCTGAGCATTAACAGATTCACAGGCCTCTCCTATATCCACAGTAACGCCCTGGGCAGCACCAGCCTCTACCAGACTGTCCATCAAAAGCTGTTTAAAGGTATCAGTTGGCGGACCAGAGTAAAGTACCTTTATTCCTCCTGCACTTGATGTTCCTCCGCCACCTGAACTTCCGCAGCCTGTAAATACCATTCCGGCAACTAATATAACTGTAAGAAGAAGTATCAATAGGTTTCTAAGACGTTTATTAATTCTCATAACCATCTACCTCCTCACCACTAATTTTAAATCTCTGAACATAATCGGTCAGCTTCTGTGATGTATTTGCCAGCTCGTGAGAATTATCTGCCACATCCTGACTACTCTGAGTAATACTGTTAGCCTGCTCTACCATATGATGGCTGGTCTCAAGAATTTCATCTGCGCTGGCAGCCTGCTCTTCAGAAATAGCTGCTACATTACCGGCTACATCATCAACCTTCTGTACATCCTCAATCATCATATCAAGAAGCTCATTTGAACGCTGGATATTCTGGAAAATCTGATCGAAGGTTCCCACTGCTGTATTAATAAGTTCGCTGTTTGCCTCAATTTCCTGAGCACTGTTTTCAGCCTGGGAAACAACGCTTTCAATAGCCTTGCTTACATCATCAATAAGGTTGGAAATATTCTCTGCACTCTGAGCTGAATTTTGCGCCAGCTTACCGATTTCTGTAGCAACAACAGCAAAGCCCTTACCTGCCTCACCTGCTCGTGCTGCTTCTATTGATGCATTCAGTGAAAGAAGGTTTGTCTCATCGGCAATATCCTTAATGAGACCAACAATCTTTACAATCTCCTCCGAAGCCTTTCCTACTTCATTAATAGAAGTAACAAGTTCATCATTACTATTTTTAATGCCTTCCATTGCATGTGAAAGCTGTTCCATATCAGCTCGACCCTTCTTACTGATTTCAACAGTTTCCTTCATACTCTCGTTAGCCTGATTTGAATTCTCTCTTGTATCAGAAACAACCATTGCAAGGGTTGTGGCATTTTCTGCAATTTCATTTACTGCAATTGCCAGCTGGTCAACAGTGGTATTAAGATTTTGCATTGCATCAGCCTGTGAGCGTGATGCATCAAACATATCCTTAGATACCCTGTCTGAATTATCGGACTGTTCCTTTAGGTGCTCGGACTCCTCATTAATAGATGAAAGCATCCTTCTCATGGACTCGATGAAATCAGATACTTTACTTCCCATCAGACCAATTTCATCATTGCTCTCCTGCTTAACCTTGATTGTGAAATCACCCTCGGACATATCTGTAATATTTTTAGTAATATGTCCAAGCGGAGCCACTACCTTAGCTACGAGCACATTGATGAGTACAGCAATCAGGATTATTGCAGCAATACCAATAATAATCAGAAGATTAATCAGCTTATATACATCTGCTAAAATGACCTGATTGTCTATATACGAAACCAAATACCATTCAGTTCCAGAAATATTTCTAAAAGCTACCTGATAACCCTCTATTTCTCCAGTTGTGTAATCCTTATTATTCAGCTTCTTTGCTATGCCGGCCATAAGCTTGTTAGAATCTGTTTCGGTCAAGGTTGTATTAAGCCTGTCAGTATCTCGATGGGCGAGAATTGTATTGTCAAAGCTATCAATGAGGAATGATGCGGCCTGATCCATTTTCACACCAGAGTTAACAATTATTGCTATCTGGTCTAAAGTTAAATCTGCAGCTATAACCTTAATCCCGTCTTCGCCATCATTCAGAATACCTGATGCAGAAATAACTGAATTACCATTGGCATCCTTATACGCTGCACCATAATTCATGTTGATTCTAGTCAGGCCCTGCTGGTACCATGGCTCATCCTTGAAGTTTGCAAAAGACTTTTCATTGTCATGAGCCTTAAAATATTTACCATTATCATAGGCAATATACAAACCATTTGGACAATTTGAGTTATACCCATAGAAAGTATCCAACATGTTCTGGATACTCTCATCATCATAATGGCCATTTTCTATAACCTTTTTCAAAGATGAAAAATTCTCAAGATTTTTCTGCAGCCACGCCTCTATATTGTCACCCTGATTTGAAATAGATGAATCCAACTGGGCTGTGGCCATCTTCTTCATACTATTTCTCGATACCCATCCTGAAATGAATACCAAAACTACCATGGTAACAACTACTACAGGCGAAATAAGTAGAATTAGTTTGTTTTTGATTTTTGCCGTTTTTTTGGCTTTATTTTTTGCCATAACCCCACTCCTTATAACGCATAAAAATAACACAGACTACTTTAAGGGTATTTTAATACCAAAAAAGTAGTCTGTGTGGCTTTTTACTAAATCTTCTTATATTTTTCACATTATCGACGTAATCTCATTGTCTCGTATCTGGATCTTGTTCTTACGCAGTTTTTCAGGTCCTGAACACGGCCCTCAATGTCCCCATCTTCGATAACAACATCAATTGATGAAGCCATATTATCAATGAGCAAATTGTCAAAATCCATAATCGGTGTGGCTACCAAAATTTTGTATTTGTCTTCAAAACAATCCGCATCCAAAAACTCTAAAAGAATTGGATTGATTTCTCCCTCTTCGTTAATATTTCCCATAAATAAATCCTCCGTTAAAAATTCGAGTAGTAAATATGTCTGGCCAAATTAGCATCACCGAAATCAGCTATGATAATACCGTAGCTGGTCTCAGATTTAAGCTCATACTCCATCAGCAAGCCGTTCAATGTCTTTGCATAGCCATATGGATGTCCAATCTTACCATCACCACTAGTGCTGACAAAATTCAGGAACATGGTGTTTTCATCTGCCTCACAATTCTCAAGTCCATCTACCACTGCTTCGTATTTGTCTTCAATAGAGTACTTGTAGCGATCCTGGACCCAAAGCCTGTAGTCATCAACAACAAATAAATCGTACGGAATATCTGATGGGGTGATGTTGTCCTGCTCAGGCCAAATCATATTCAGTCCTGTAGTGCCTGTAGCTGCTGCATCCTCAAAGCGGGTGCAAAGTACAACTCTGCCACGTACCTGACCGAGAGTAGGTATATCACTACCTGTATACCAGTAATCCTTATTGGATTTAATCTTTGAAAGAAGGAGCTTCTGAATATCTGCCACAGAATGCTCATCATCCTCGATTTTAATATTCACTACAACTGTCTCTTCTGGGTTCTGCTGTAAAAATGAATATACATCTGCCATTACATCGTCAAAGTACAGATAATCTGAAAAAATACTGCCTGACTCGTGACACTTGGCAAACTTGTGAACCATAATTATATCACTGCCCTGCTCAGAATCCTCAAGGGCAATCCTGAAATCCAAGTAACGATAACCGTCTGAAAGCTGTTCAAGCACATCTGTCTTCTGGCATCTCATGGAATAGCCTAAAACCACATTTCTGGCACAGCTGTTATGGGTGCCTGGTATGGTAATCTCTGAAATATATTTATCATCTGAAAGGTGGCTCATCCAAGAAACTGGATCCGAATAAGCCGCAGTTAAATCAATGCTGCCCTCTGGAATGGTATTATCATCATCGCTGACAAACAAAACCACCAGAATTCCCACAATGATAGCAATCATAATGCCACATATTACTCTAAACAGTCGTCCTTTGTCCATCAAGCTCTCCCCCTGACTTATTTGAAGTAATGTTTGTTATTAATATTTTATCATTCTTTGGTGACAAAGTCTTTCTAAATCGGTAAACTTAATGGGTAAAAATCCTTCGGAGGAAATTAGAAATGATAGATAGAAGTAGATTATTATCTCTTGGATATTATAAAAAAGCTGCCTCTTTTACAGGCAGCGATAAAAACAAATGCTATAAAATTGAAAGATTTAGGGAAGAAGATTCAGAGGTGGACCAGTTTAAAGCCACCATCTGGCCTGGTCCCTTCAGCTCTGAAAACACACCAGAGGAATCAAAGCAATCAAAGCTTGCCACCTTCACTGAAGAAGGCTTACAGGAGCTTGTTGATTGGATGAACTCCCTGGACATTTAGCTAATCTTCTTGGTTTTCTTTTTGTTTTCGTACATGCAAGCATCTGCACGCTTGATGAGGCCTCTAAGATCCTCGTCTGTTTCCTCATCATAGCTTGCATGGCCGATAGCAACTCCTATATCGAAGGCATGTCCACCCTCAAGGTTTGCTGTATATATCTTTGCAACGAAAAGATTCTTCAATCTTTCCATATCCACGCACTTGTTAGATGGAATAATACAACAGAACTCATCACCACCTGTACGGTAGCACTCGCCATATTTTCCATAAACTTTGTTAAACATATCAGCTACAATTGTAATGTACTCATCGCCTGCTTCATGTCCAAATGTATCATTACACTTCTTGAGACCATTAGCATCAGCCACAACAACTGTCACACCATCCAGACTCTTTTCAGCCTGAACCTGTGTCTCAAAAGCATTTCTATTGAAAAGACCTGTCATAGAATCAGTAAGGGCAAATACCTCCAGCTGCTTCGCGCGACGCCCCTTCTCAATAATCTCGTAAGTACCTTGAATCAAATCCCACGCCAAGAGAACGATGAATATTAGGAAAATGTATCTTCCAACGTAATCACTATCACCAATCTTGGTGTAGTACTTTATGATATCCAATATAGCAGCGACTACAAATAGTGTAAGTCCAACGGAACAAACCACTACATGTCTGGTAAGATTCTTACGACTTATCTGTACAATCACACCGGCCACCGCATAGATACCTGCTATCAAAAGCATAAGCTGTGTGCAGATAAGTGTCTCTCTAAACTCTGCAATCTTTGTGAAATGAAGGGTTGTGAGAACAACAAACTGCACCATTGAAGCAATTATGATAATGTGCTTAATCACATTGTTGTGAAGCTCAAGGTATGCATCAAAGAACAATACAAATGGTGGAACAACTAACATCAGGCAGAAATATGGCACAATGGCATCAAAAACCTGATTGTTGGAAACAAGCACTGCAACAGTTGTCTCCTTGTAAGTCCATAGGCCAAGGAAAAATGCGAAGTAAGCAAGATGTATCAGTTCCTTGTCAAGATTCTGCTTTTTATGCATGAAGAAATAGTAGCCAAAAATCAAACCACTAAACAAAATAATCAATAAACTTGAAACATAGTGTGGCATTGAGTCACCTAGCAGATCATTGTACATCTGATAAGACGAACCAATATAGAATGTTATATCCTGATCCTCTACTATCTGATATGCAGGGGTAACCTTTACCGCCACATGAAGCATCTTTTCATTAACTTCTATGAAATTATAGGTAGAACCTGGTGTGGATCCCCAAATACCACCTGGTGTATCAAAGGAATATATCAATCGGCCTGCATTATATACCTGTACAAACTGATGGGAGGTATAAAACATTATTCCTGAATAATTGTAATCGTAATCTACAAGATCAAAATAATATTCCTTGCAACCGTCTGAAAGTGTGGCTACTGTGTATGGCTCAATAACCTGAGTGTAAGACTCGTTTGAATGACTTCCAACTGATGTAAAAAAGCATACAGCCAAAATAACCCCGCATATAGCAAGCATTATGTTATTCAGTTTTCTCTTAACACTATCAAAGGTTACATTTTTTAACATTTAACTTTCCTTGGCTCATCGCCATGCTTTCCGAAAACGTTATATTCACATAACGTTTTCATATTGTTCACAAATCTGTAACAATTATACAACATGGCAAATTTGTTGACAACCCCTATTGTTATATAATCTCAACCAAGAAAAGTTTTTATATATGTGTATAACTCAGCATTCTGCATAACATAGCTAGAGTGAGAAGCATTTTTAATAATCAGCAGCTGAGAGTTGGGTATATTTTCAGAAATTTTTATTGTGTCCTTTTCCTTAACAATATCCTTCTCCCCAGCGATAATCATAGCTGGTACTGATATTTGCCTTAGGTCTGATGACGGAATATTAGGCTCTTGAAGCATAAGTAATGTCCTAGGATCCTTTGTCTGCTTATATTCTTTTTTAATTTCACGAACGGCCTTGTGATGAAGCCCTGCTGGAGTCAGATTAGCGCCACAGCACACAATACCGGAAAGCAGATTAGAAGCTCTCATCGCCACAATAAGTGCAATAATACCACCATCGGAATATCCCACAATATAAGGCTTTTCGATATCAAGAGCATCAATAAGATTAATCACATCGGAAGCCATATCATCATAGTGATATTCCTTCGGAGTAGCACTTTCGCCATGTCCTCTGGAATCCATAGCATATACCGTATGGTCCTGCTCCATAACCTCCACAAGTTCATCGAAAATGTGATGGTCCTCTCCATTTCCATGTATTAGAATAACCGGCGAACCCTCGCCGGTCTTTTCATAGCAAATAATTTGTGAGTTAAGTTGAATATACATAGGTTCCCTCATCTGCCCAACGGCACACTCCCCTAAAACGAGAAAGTAAGCTTCTATTTTGCGGAAATAACTTCCTTCATATCGTAATGTCCTGCTGGCTTTCCAGCGATAAACTTAGCCGCCTCAATAGCGCCCTTAGCAAACACGCTCTTTGAGTAAGCTGTGTGCTTAATGGTGATTACCTCATCAAGTCCAGCAAAAATAACTTCGTGCTCACCAACAATATTACCACCACGAACAGCAGAAATACCGATTTCGTTCACTGGGCGCTTCTCTCTTCTGTCTGCTCTTCCATAGCAATATTCGTACTTCTCATCTAAAACATCATTGCAGGCATCTGCAAGTGCAAGTGCAGTACCACTTGGTGCATCAAGCTTTTGGTTGTGATGCTTCTCTACGATTTCGATATCAAAGCCAGCATCTGCAAAAACTCTTGTAGCCTTCTGGCATAAGTCAAATAAAGTATTGATGCCAAGAGACATATTTGCAGAACGAAGAATAGCAATGCTCTCACAAGCCTTATCCACATGGGCAATCATCTCATCACTTAAACCTGTAGTACAAAGAACTACAGGCTTACCATTCTTTTCACAGCAATCCAACAATCCATCAACAGCTGCTGCGTTTGAAAAATCGATAACTGCATCGTACTCAACATTTACTTCTTCAATAGAATCGAACACTGGGTACTCATTATCTACACCTTTAAACTTATCTACACCAGCAACAATCTCAATATC
>JAEEGL012828852.1_pt1 | contig 21595 bp, 18 predicted proteins | sample 9134231 | NCBI WGS metagenome assembly JAEEGL01 (sample SAMN16246548, study PRJNA631951) | gut metagenome | biome: gut microbiome; feature: rumen; material: fiber-attached | host: Bos | place: Iran: Karaj | collected 2018-10
GAAGAATGAGCCGTGGCGGTCATAAACGTCACGGTATTTTTTTGCCCGGAAGGCGGTGAAACGGCAATGGCAAGGAAGATAAATAAAAAGACTGCAAAGAAGGTAAATAAAACGCACGTTAAACAGAAAAGTGCCGGACGTGCGGGACACGGTAGAATCAGGTTTTCGCACAGCGCTCAGCGCGCTTCCAAAGCACCTGTCCTCAGGAGGACGGACGCCTGCGAGGAGTCTAAAAAGGGCAGAGGCAGGGGAAAAGGTTCGGATACGGCGGAGCAGCTGGAGACCGAACTTGAAGCGCTGATTTTCCAGAGACGCGAATTTCCGGAGGCTGTGCAAAAAGAAGCGGAGGCGATCCCGCAGAAATTGACGGCGGAAAAGATACGCTCCGAGATACTGAAGGGGAGGCGCGACTTACGCGAGCTTACGGTAGTGACGATCGACGGAGCGGACACGAGAGACGTTGACGACGGAGTATCGCTGGAAGCTGACGGCAGCGGCGGATGGACGCTCGGAGTGCATATTGCCGACGTCTCGCATTACGTAAAGCGCGATTCCCCACTTGACCGTGAGGCCTACAGGCGCGGCACCAGCGTATATTTCCCCGATAAAGTTCTGCCGATGCTCCCTAAAGAACTCTCCAACGGCATTTGCAGCCTGAACGTGGGCGAAGACAGATTCGCACTCACAGTTATGATGAAACTCGATGAAAACGGTGTGATAACGGGTCACGAGATATTCGAAAGCGTCATAAACGTGCGGTACAAAATCAATTACACCCAATATTATGAATTGTTCGAAGGCCCGGAGTACAGGCGCGAAGAACTTGAAAAGGAGTTTGAGACGCACGTCGGTATGCTTTCGGAGATGCGCAAAGTTGCCGCGCTCAGGCACGGGCTCAGGAGGGCGAGAGGGTCTCTGGATTTTGAATTTCCGGAGACGAAAGTGACCGTCGGGGATAACGGAGCCGTAGAGGAAGTTGGTCCCGAAGAGATCACTTTTGCGAACAACGTGATCGAAGAATTCATGCTCGCGGCCAATGAAACCGTTGCCGCCCGATTTGAGGCGCTCGGAGTGCCTTTTATCTACCGCAACCATCCGGCTCCCGAGACCGAGAAGCTATTGACGCTTGACGAGACCGTGAGGCGCTTCGGCTTTACCGTCGCTGACCGCCGCGGCGAACTTATCCCCGGTGCGATACCGCGTATGCTCGAAAAAGCTAAAACGATGCCGCAGGAGCGACTTATACAGACGCTCGCCCTGACGTCAATGGGTAAAGCAGTCTATTCTGACGAATGCCGCGGCCATTTCGGCCTCGCTGCTGAAAAATACACTCACTTCACGTCGCCCATACGCCGCTACCCGGACCTCTACATCCATCGCATCATTAAGGAAACGCTCGCCGGGGCAAGGCCTGAGACGCTTAAGGAGCGCTATACAGATGCTCACGATGCGGCCGCAGATTCTTCGGACGCGGAGCGCGAGGCCGAACGCGCGGAACGTTTCTACACGGATAAGCTTACGGCAAAATATATGTCCGCGTTCCTTGGAGAAGATTTTGTGGGGACTGTTTCGGGCGTGACGGCGTTCGGGCTCTTCATAATGCTCGACAATTCCGCAGAAGGACTGTTGTTCTACTCCGACATGCCGGATCAGATGATATTTGACCCGCGCCGCCTTACGGCTAAAGGCAGATTTACCGGCAGAACGTACGGATACGGGGACAGAGTGGAAGTTAAAATTGCCGCCGCCGACGAAAAAACGGGGCGCATACAGTTTCAATTTGCATAAAATAATGGTATAATCACATTGACGCCCAGGGGCGCGGCGGTGCCGGAATACGCCCTTCGGACGCAGGAACGGAGATGATATATATGTTTGAACTGGATCAATACGCCCAGCAGATAGAAGGGCTCCAGAAAAATTTATATGATTTGAGGGATTCACTTTGACACGGAGGGCATGTCAAATCTGATCGAAGAGCTGGAGAACAAGGCTTCCGAACCGGATTTCTGGAACGACCAGGAAGGCTCGCAGGCTACGCTCAAGCACCTCAAAGTCCTCAAAACAAAACTCGGAAAATTTCAGAGCCTGGAATCTTTGCTCGAAGAAATCCAGCTTATGATAATGCTCGGGAATGAAGATAACGACGAGTCTATGCCTGCTCGGGTGGGAGAGGCTCTCGATAAATTTAATGAAAATTTTGAAATGCTGCGCCTCGAGACGCTGCTTACAGGTGAGTACGACGCGAACAATGCCGTTCTGACGATCCATCCGGGCGCGGGCGGCACCGAATCCCAGGACTGGGGGTCAATGCTTTTCCGCATGTATATCCGCTGGGGCGAAGATCACGGTTTCGACGTGAAAGTCGTTGACTACCTCGACGGTGACGAGGCCGGGCTGAAGAGTGCGGTAATAGAATTTAACGGTGACAATGCGTACGGCTTCCTTAAGTCCGAGCACGGCGTTCACCGCCTTGTCCGAATTTCGCCTTTTGACGCCGCAGGCAGGCGCCACACGTCTTTCGCATCCGTTGAAGTAATGCCCGAGATCGACGATACGATCGAGATCGACATACGTCCCGAAGACCTTGAAGTAGGAACGTACCGTTCGTCCGGCGCAGGCGGCCAGAAGGTCAATAAAACCGACTCCGCAGTCCGTATTACCCACAAGCCTACGGGCATAACCGTATCGTGCCAGACCGAGCGCTCGCAGCTTCAGAACAAGGAAAACGCCATGCGTATGCTGCGTTCAAAACTGTTCGAACTCAAGCAGCGCGAGAACGTTGAACGCGTGGAAGATCTTAAAGGCGTACAGATGGAGATCGCGTGGGGCAGCCAGATCCGCTCGTACGTTTTCTGCCCGTATACGCTCGTAAAAGACCACCGCACTTCTTACGAAGAAACGGTCGTCGAGAAGGTTATGGACGGTCATATCGACGGGTTCATCAACGCGTACCTGGCCGCGGAATTCAATAAAAACAAATAATAATTCGCAACAATAAAAAAAGATCAAGGATGGTGTCGGTCAATGAAATTAGGCGTTTTGACAGTCGTTTTGGGTGAGATGAGTACGAAGGATGCAATGAGATATCTTGCCGAGCAGGGTGTCCAGTGTGTGGAGATCGGCTGCGGCGGATTTCCCGGGAAAGCTCACGCGGATCCGAAAGTACTCCTTAAAGATCCTTACAAATTAGAGGAGTTCAAAGAGGCTATTTACGGAAACGGGCTCGAGATATCGGCGCTTTCGTGCCACGGAAACCCGGTACATCCTGATAAAAAAATTGCCGCCGCATTCCACGAGGATTTCATCGACGCCATTCTGCTTGCGGAAAAGCTCGGCGTTAAACGCATAGTCGGTTTCTCCGGCTGCCCCGGCGATTCGCCCGATTCAAAATATCCGAACTGGGTAACGTGCCCCTGGCCTGACGATTTTCTGAAGATACTCGACTGGCAGTGGAACGAGGTGCTCATCCCTTACTGGAAGCAGACTGCTGCATTTGCCAAAGCGCACGGGATCGAAAAGATCGCGTTCGAGATGCATCCCGGCTTCTGCGTATATAACCCTGAGACGTTGCTGAAATTAAGAGCGGCGGTGGGAGATATCATCGGCGCTAACGTTGACCCCAGCCACCTGTTCTGGCAGGGAATGGATCCCGTTGAAGCGATCCGCAAGCTCGGAGACGCGGTATATTATTTCCACGGAAAAGACGTTGCCCTCGACGCGGCCAATATCGCTAAAGACGGCGTGCTCGACACGAAGCATTACGGCGAGGTGCTCGATCGCGCGTGGGTGTTCAGGACAATGGGTTACGGCCACGATCTTAAAGTGTGGAAGAATATCGTCAGTATGCTCAAGAAAGTGGGTTACGACGACGTCATCAGCATCGAGCACGAAGATTCGCTCATGTCTCCGAAAGAGGGGCTTTCCAAGGCCATCGATTTCCTCAAAGAGGTGCTTATATTCGAGCAGCCCGGGGCAATGTGGTGGGCGTAATTAAATGGCAAGTGGCAAGTGGCAATTTGCCATTTATCATTTGCAATTTGCCATTAAAAAGGAGGCGTGGTGAATGCCGGGTACGTGGCGTGATATCAGGCTGAAGCAGGAGGAGTCGTTGAGCCCTCGTGCGACAAGATCTTCGCAGAGCCGGGGGAGGCTCATACCGGAGCCGGAGTGCCGTGTGCGTTCCGTTTTCGAACGCGATGCGAACAGAATACTTTATTCGGAAGATTTCAGGCGCCTGAGGCATAAGACGCAGGTCTTTTTCAATGCAAAAAACGATCACGTCTGCACCAGGATGGAGCACGTACTGTACGTAAATTCGATCGCGACCACGATCGGGCGCACGCTGGGACTGAACCAGGACCTGATCTCGGCGATCGCCCTCGGACACGATATTGGCCACGCGCCGTTCGGTCACAGCGGAGAACGAAAGCTTGACGAATGCCTTCACAACGTAAACGAGACCCTCAGGTTCAGGCACGAATACCACAGCCTGAGAGTGGTGGATAGATTGTCCACGCGCATTTCACATGAAAAGATCAACGCCAGATGCGGCCTTAACCTCACTTACGAGGTAAGAGACGGGATCGTCAGCCACTGCGGCGAAAATTACGACGAATACGTGCTGAAACCGCACCCGGATAAGGATCCGGACGCTATTTATACGTGCGAACACCGTACGGCAATGCCCGCCACACTCGAGGGGTGCGTCGTCCGCCTGGTGGATAAGATAGCGTACGTGGGCAGAGATATAGAAGACGCCGTGCGCGCCAGGCTGATGGATTACGACGAGATACCGCTGGAGGTACGCAGGACGCTGGGGGCAACGAACGGGCAGATGATCAATACGCTCGTCGAAGATCTGCTGGACAACAGCTACGACCGCGGCGAGATACGCCTCAGCAGCGAGCGGGGAGAGGCCCTTCGCGAAATGATACTGGTCAATAACCGGCGTATTTATAAAGCACCGGTCATCAAGCGGTACGAGGCGAATACGAACAACGTCGTAGAGGGGCTGTTCGAGGCCATCTACCGGCGCGTAAAGGATATTATGGACAATGCACCGGATGCCCGGGACGGGAGCGGGTGTATTGACCTCAGCGCCATACCGGACGGCGACCGGTTAGACAGGCGCCTGATCGAATACATAAAAGAAAAAGCGTACGAACCCGGGACGCTGCCGGAGCAGATCACCGTTGACTACATCGCCGGCATGACCGACGCGTACGCGTTGTCAATTTTCGAGGAGCTTTACTGGCTGTGATGTTGGATAAGCTGGCGGCTGCTGAAAACCGCTACGAAGAACTTAATATAAAACTGACCGAGCCGGACGTCATATCCGACAGGGAACTCTATGCAAAACTTCTGTCCGAACATTCGGGACTCGAAGAGATCGTTGACGCGTACAGGCGTTATAAAAAAGCTGTTTCCGAGCGCGAAGAAGTGCTGTCCGAACTCGGAAGCGGAGGCGTTGACCCCGATTTTCGCGAGCTGCTGAAAAGCGAGCTGGACGAAAAGAACGAAGAAACTGCCGAACTCGAAAAGAAGCTTAAAATATTATTGACGCCCAGGGACCCAAACGACGAGAAGGACGTTTTTGTCGAGATACGCGCAGGCGCGGGCGGGGAAGAAGCCGCGCTTTTCGGAGCAGTCTTGTACAGAATGTACGTACATTACGCAGAAAGAAGAGGATTTTCCACCGAGATCGTTGACATAAGCGAGACCGAACTGGGCGGGATAAAGGAGATCGTTTTCTCTGTGTCCGGCAAAGGTGCGTATTCGAGGCTCAAATACGAGAGCGGTGTTCACCGCGTTCAGCGCGTTCCTTCAACTGAATCTTCAGGCCGCATACACACTTCGACGGCCACGGTCGCGGTCCTTCCCGAGGCTGACGAAGCATCCGTAACGCTCGATCCGGATGACGTCGAGATAGACATCTACCGTTCCAGCGGCGCAGGCGGACAACACATCAACAAGACCGATTCTGCCATCCGTCTTACCCACAAACCTACGGGCATCGTCGTCACCTGCCAGGATCAGCGCTCACAGCTTAAAAACAAAGAAAAGGCGTTCAAGGTGCTCTATTCAAAACTGTATGAACTTGAAGTTGCTGCGTTGGAAGAGGCTGTTTCGAGCCAGAGACGTTCACAGGTCGGAACGGGGGACAGGTCCGAGCGGATACGCACGTATAACTACCCGCAAAACCGAGTAACGGATCACAGGATCGATCTTACGCTGTACAAACTAGAAGCGGTACTCGGAGGAGACCTGGACGAAATAATTGACGCCCTGATAACCGACGATCAGGCCAGAAAGCTTGCAAACAATGAAGACTGAAATAATCAGAATTGACCCGGTAAGACCGGAACCAGAGAAACTGCTGTACTGCGGCGCCGTGATACGCTACGGCGGAATAGTGGCATTTCCTACCGAGACGGTGTACGGGCTCGGGGCAAACGCTTTTTGCGCGGCCGCGGCGGACAAGGTATTTGAAGCAAAGGGGAGGCCTGCGGACAATCCTCTGATCGTTCACGTCTGTGATTATGATATGGCCGAAAAAGCCGCTGATTTTGCGAGCGAAAGGCAGATGCGGCAGTTCTACGCGCTTGGCAACGAATTCTGGCCCGGACCGATGACAATGATCGTTAAAAAGCGTTCATGCATCCCGGACAATATTACGTGCGGTCTCGGTACGGCCGGTATACGGATGCCGTCAAACCGCATTGCCGCGGGGCTTATCCGCGCCGCCGGGGTGCCTGTAGCCGCGCCCAGCGCAAACTCGTCCGGAAGACCGAGTCCAACGCGGTTTTCACATGTTTTAGAGGATATGAGCGGGAAAATAGACGTGATCATTGACGGCGGAGACTGCAGCGTAGGGGTGGAATCGACTGTTATCGATCTCAGCCGCGACGTCCCGATGATCCTGAGGCCGGGAGCAGTGACGAAAGAATATATCGCGCGCGTTGCCGGCGGATGCGACGAATACGACTGGCTGCGTGAAAAAGTAAAAGTGGACAGACCGCTTTCCCCCGGTATGAAATACCGCCATTACGCTCCTAAAGCGGCAATGACGGTTTATTCCGGAGAACCGGAAAAAGTCCGAGAAAAGATCATATCAAATATTTCTTCGGAAAAATCCTCCGGAAAACGCGTCGGAGTCCTTGCAACCGAAGAACAGATTTGTTATTATAAAGACGCAGATCTGCTCGTGTCGCTCGGACCCGAAAATGAACCGGCGGAACACGCAAAAAGACTGTTCGACGCTCTTAGGAAATTTGACGAAGACGGCGCCGACGTCATCTTCGCACATTCGCTGGGGTTCCGGGGAGTAGACGGAGCGGTTATGAACAGGATGTTCAGGGCTGCCGGAGGCAGGATCGAACATATACAGTGACTGATAACACATAAATATATTTCAGGAGGTAACATTATGGGACAGGTTTTAGCTTTTGATCACCCCCTCATCCAGCACAAGATCGCCATGCTGAGGGATAAGGACACGAATACCAAGGATTTCAGAGATCTTGTGTCTGAGATCGCCATGCTTATGTGCTTTGAGGTGACCCGCGGCCTTAAGACCGTGGAGAAGGACGTCGAGACGCCGGTGGGCACCGCTCACTGTAAGGTTCTCGCGGGAAAGGACATCTGCTTCGTGCCGGTACTGCGCGCAGGCCTGGGAATGGTCGACGGCGTACTTAAGCTGATACCAATGGCTAAAGTCGGTCACATCGGTCTTTACCGCGATCCGAAAACTTTCGAGCCTGTGGAATACTACTGCAAACTGCCTCAGGATATTGCCGAAAGAGAAGTCGTAGTGCTCGATCCGATGCTCGCAACGGGCGGAAGCGCTTCTGCCGCCATCACGTTCATCAAGCAGCGCGGTGCTACCAGGATCAAACTGATGAACCTCATCGCTGCTCCGGAAGGCATCCGCCGCATCCTCCAGGATCATCCCGACGTAGATATGTTCTGCGCAGCGATCGATGAAAAACTCAACGATCACGCGTACATCATCCCCGGACTCGGCGACGCCGGAGACAGACTGTTCGGTACAAAATAAGATAGCATTTCGCCTGACGCTGCGTAAAACTGCACGCCGGGATTCACTTAATAAGATACAGACCGGCTGCGGCCAACGTAAGTGCTTCTGCGTACGTGTATGCTGCCAATGCTTTACGGGTGGCAAGTTCAAGAACGGGACGGAAAAGTTTTTTCAGAGACTTTTCCTCCCGCTTTTTTTTCGTTTCTTCGCCGTCAATGCATGACACGTATATCATATACAAAAGCGAATTCATTATGTTTTTTGCGGCGGGAGGGAATTCCGACGGTGATCGGTCTGTATAAGCAGGCACTGTGAGATAACGCGTTTCGGACGGGCTGTCAGCGCCGGTCGTCAATATACCGGTCCTCAGCGCCGTACTTATTGCCGCAGCTCCGGTATATCTGATAATATCTTCGTCGGGAGCCGGGATTTGAGCCAGACCGGGAAACGGTATCGTCCGGATAAGCTCGAGCGCGGTCAATTCCAGGAAGTCATTGTCAGCAATTATTTCTGCCATATCTCCGCCTTCGGTGTGCGAACGGATCAGGTAATTGGTGCGCAGAACGGTATTGCCCCCGGATACGGATATAAGAAGCTCCGGAAATACGTCATTGCAGCCGCTCCCGCCGGTGATAGTGTTCCGAATGAAATCAGCGATCAGGCAGGCCCCGACCGGCGCAGAAGAACTATATCCGTATTCCGATACAAACCGTTCATAGTTATCCGATCTTAGCATAAATACCACGTGCGACGCCTCCCGCTGCAAATACGGAGCGATAAGTAAATCACTTACTCCGTATTTTTATGTGTCCAAATTTACCACAATTTTTTACGAATTTCAAATAAATATGTTTTTTTTGAGGCAAGTAAAAAATCAGGTTGTTTTGGCTGTTTGTTTATGGTAAAATTCGCACTGTGATCTTTCACTGAAAGATATTTTACTATTTTATCTTATCGGAGAAAAAAAGTTGGAAGAGAAAACGAAAGAAACAACGATTGACATAGGCAAGATACTGCTGGTCATATGGGATAAAATAATCTGGGTCGTGTTGAGTGTTGTCGTCGTCGCGGCGGCCGCTTTCCTGATCACGAGACTTACCTGGAAACCTACGTACACTTCGGAAGTTCAGCTATATACGGTCATGAGTTCCGCGGACGATAAGAACACTGAGGTCACCACTTCTCAGATAACTATCAGACGCAACGTCGCTACTCTTTACGTTAAAGCCATAAAGAAATCCGACAGTTTAAGAGAAATGTCAGAAGAGCTTAAAATGAGCGGCTTTGACATTGCTGCCGGAAAACTGTCCGGACTTTTGAACGTGTATATTGACAGCGATGCCGCTGAAGTTATCCACGTAAGAGCTAAGACCTCCGATCCGGAATTATCATACAGGATCTGTGAGATCGTCAGTGATAAGGCCGCGAGCCTCGTACAGGACGCTTACATAGGCTGTACCGTCGCGACGTTCAACCATCCCGTCCTGGCAGTGACCCCCGACAGTCCTCATACGGCGAGGAATACCGCTATAGGCGCTCTCGTCGGTCTTGTTGTTAGCGTCGCGGTTATCATTGCCATCTATATGTTTGACAGAACGATCAAAGGCGGAGACGAACTTGAAACGCTTACCGGAGTAAGGTACCTCGGAGATATCCCGGATATCCACGAGTCGTTTAAAGGCAGCAAGTACGAATACGGATACGGCCACAGGCCGAAAGCGTCTAAATAGCATAACAGTATCCCGGTGATTCACCGGTGTCGTTTATTTACAGGCCGCAGCCGCGCCGGTACGTAAAGCGGCGTCAGGGCCGTAAACAGGCAGGAAAAAGATATGGATCTATTCAGTAAATTCAAAAAGAAAAAAGCAGTCGAGGATACAGACGAAGGCGAATATCTCCTTGACGAGAATACACCTTTCAACGTCCGCGAAGCATTCAATACTCTCAGGACCAACGTGGTTTTCGGAATGGCTCCTTCCGGAGGTAAAAGCCTCCTGATCACGTCCGCGAACCAGTCGGAAGGTAAAAGTACCACTTCTGTAAACCTCGGTGTGGTGCTTGCGCAGAACGGCGCGAAAGTGCTCCTTATTGACGCGGATATGCGTAAACCGAAGCTTCACAAGTTCTTCAACGTGGATTATACAAAGGGATTGTCCAGATTCCTGATCGGGCAGGGAACGCTCAACGATTCTCTTTACCGTACGCCTATAAAGGGCCTCGATCTGATGACAGCGGGAATAATCCCTCCCAACCCGTCGGAGCTTCTGGGCAGTAACCGCATGAAGGTCTTTATTGAAAAAGCACAGGAATATTACGACTACGTGATAATTGACACGCCCCCCATCAACGTCGTTACGGATGCCACAGTCCTGTCTGAGTCCGTTTCCGCAGTGCTCGTCGTAGTACACTACGGCAGTACCACGAGAGACGATTTCCAGAAAGCTAAAAACCAGCTCAAGATCTCGGGCGCTAACGTGATCGGTTTTGCAATCATCGGCGTCAGGTCTGAACATAAAGGGTATTATAAAAAGTATTATAAGTCGTACAGCAGTTACGGGTACGGACACAGACCCGAAGAGACAGCTGATCAGACAGAGAAGGCGAAACCGGCTGATGATTGACTTCCACACTCACATCCTTCCCGGAATTGACGACGGCGCGAGGGACGTGTCAACGTCGGTCAGAATGACGGAAATGATGATCGAACAGCATGTGGACGTTGTCACCGCCACCCCTCATTATTATTGCCTCGACGCCACTCCGCGAGTTCATTGCGAAAATGCTTTAAAAGCATACGAAACGCTTAAAAGCGCCTGGAAAGAAACGCATCCGGAAGGCCCGGACATGCCGGAGATCCGTACAGGCGCCGAAATATACCTTGCCAACAGTCTGGAATCCGTTCCGGAACCTGAGCTCCTGAAGATATCGGGCACAGATCTGATGCTCTTCGAGATGCCTTTCTCCGGATATCACGAATGGATACCGAGACTGACGGAAATGATAGCGGGAAAGGCGGGGGCAAGGCCCGTATTTGCTCATATCGACAGGTACCTTGATCTCTACGGACGCAGGGTGACCGACGAACTTGAGGCTCTTCCGCACGTGGCATTTCAGTTCAATACAGATTCGTTTGAGGACAGAGATGCCTTAAAGTATATGTATTCGCTCATCAAACGCGGATACACGATATTCTGGGCGAGCGATTGCCACGGGGCACATCACCGCGTACCGGATATGGGGAACACGCTTCCCGGACTTCAAAAAAAGATCGAAAAAAAGTTTTCTCCCGCTGTATATGAGGCAATAACAAAGCGCCAGTACGCTCTTTTGGGAAAATAAAGTTACGGAAGTTACGGACGAATGAAAACGGAGAACAGAGAACTAAAGTATCTTTTCAGCGCAAAAGGTATTATATTGTCAGTGATCGCACTGATCGCCGCCGTGGCGGGAGTGCTTTTCTGCGTCAATGTCTCCAGGACGTACGGCAGCGTTAAAAGTCACGGGAATCCAGTCATTTCAAAGAGCGATTCGGCAGTGGAGAACGACAGCGCTTCTCCTGTCATGAGCTATAAGGAGCTTTCATACGCGTATAAAAGTCTCAACACGACGTGCGTTGAATGGACGGACGCCGGAGAGACGGAAGAAGGCGTTGAAAGCGGCCTGTACTTTATTTCGAAAGACAATCTCCAGTACTGCATATATAATTCGGACAGCGGCGCGCTTTGCGGCGGAGACTATACGCTTGCGGATTTTAATTATATGTGGCTGAACTCCGAAGATCAGGGCTTTTACACGATCGTAAACCTGGGCGGGAAAAATATCGACCTCTCCGGGTATTACATACTTGCGCGCGACAGCAGTTATATGTACGCATCGCGTGTGCTGATAAACTGCTACGAAGCCGAGACCGTTGACCTTGACGGGACGATATTGACCGGCACGCTCCTCGCCCCGTACGCAAAAGTCAGATATAATGACACGTTCGTGTTCGGGCAGGTATTGTCCGACTCGACAGAAGGGGAATGCACCACGTACCGCGAGATCAGATTCTCCGGTTATTACAACGTTATGGGCAGCCAGGACGAGGCGTCTTTCATTAACGACAGCGTCCGTGCACAGGCGGTCAGATATCTTATGGAACATAACGCAAACGGCCTTTACGACGGATACACGGCATCCAGCAGAGTAAGGAAATCCGACCTTGAGGCTATAAAAGAGCTTGATCTCAGCGGCGTGATATTCAAAGAAGATATAAACCGCGATCTTGCGATGCTGCCCAACCTTGAAACGCTAAAATTAAGCGGAACGAACGTAACGGTGCTGAATCTGGAAAATCACGTCTATCTCACCGACCTCGAGATCAATGAAGCTCCGCTCACGTCGCTGAATATTTCAGGCGCACCTTCGCTGATGCGGCTGTCAATGGAGAATACCACTCTAACCACGCTGGATCTTTCTAAAAACACGCAGCTCAGGATCCTGTGTCTCTCCGGCTCGCCCGTGGGCAAATTCCCGGCTGTCGAAGAACCGTATCTTGAATATCTCGACATATCTAACGCCTCTATCGACGAGGACAACGTCACAGGCGTTTTCTATCCTTCTCTTAAGACGCTGAACGCTTCGTCCAACCCGGGCCTCAGGAGCATCAATTTCAAGTCGTTTCCCAATTTAGAAAGCGCAGATCTTTCAGATACATCCATCTCATCCCTTGTACTGCCTGACGATCCGAAGATCACCTATTTAAGGGTAAGCAATACTGAACTGATCGCGCTCGACCTCACTAAAATAAAACACCTTTACGTCTGTGAATGTTACTGCAAAAAGCTGCTCGTGCTTACGGTAAACAGATACGCGGATAAGCTCTACACCTACACCACCCCATCCGTCGTCAACGATTGACAAGAATCGAAGGAACGAAATGAAACGAGACAAAAAAGATCTGAAACTGATAAAAAATGCAGGCGCGTATTCGACCGGCGTACTGATCCCCGGTCAGAATAAAGATGCACTGAAACTAAGCGCGGACTGGCCCGAAAAATACGGCCGCGATATGTCCGCGGAAGCGCTCGGACTTAAGAAACTTGAAGGATTCAAAGAAGTCGATCCCGAAAAACGCCGCCAGAAACTTGCGCTGCGCGAGAAAAAAAGACGCAGGAGCAAGATAATATATATTGCCATCGAATCGGTCCTCGCAGCGGTAATGCTGTTTGCCGCGGCGAAACTCGGCGAAAACTATAAAAGCAACGTTGCCGGCCGTGAACATCACCAGGCGGTGCGCGAACTTACGGAACACTCCGCGGAGCCGGTCGTTTACATCACCCCTGAAAGAAAAGCCCCGGCATATCCGATGGCCACTCCGAAACGCATAGAATATCCTGCCGAATCACTTCCAAAGACGAGAGAAGACCTTCAGGTATATAAAGACCTTAACGAGGATTTCCGCTTCTGGCTTTATATACCGGATTCACAGGTAAGCTATTACGTGCTGCAGGGGGACACGAACGACGAATATCTCCGCATGGATATATTCAGGGAATACAACCACTCAGGCTGCCTGTTCCTTGACTACAGGAACAACGGCAAGACGATGGAAGGCCACACGATCATCTACGGCCACACCATGAATGATATCAGTATATTCGGCGAATTGCGCGATTATATGGATAAAGACTATTACGATTCACACAGATATTTTTACACGCTCTCGCTCGACAGCGTAACGATGTGGCGAGTTTTCTCGGTATACATCACGACGGTAGACGAATATTATATCGAAACGTTTTTCAGGACGCCGGCGGATTACCTCAAATTTATCAACGGCCTCAAAAATTCATCCATGCACCCGTCAGACGTAACGCTTGTACCCACGGACGACGTGCTCACGCTTTCAACATGTTACAGACTCTTCCACGGAGCCGACGGCAGACTTGTCGTGCACGCGGTAAAAGTCGGATCTTCTCCAATGCTGTAATCGATCATGAAAATCACGGACCAGACGAGCAAATTATACGATAATCTAGACCTGAGCGGACTGTTCATCAGCGAGTATCTCCCGGGCCTCAGCGGCAATGCTCTGAAATTGTATATCACTTTGGCATATTACGGAAAAACCGGCGTTAAGACGGACGAACAGGCTCTGGCGAACGTCCTGGGCATGGATCAGTCGTACGTTAACGCGTGTATGATAGAGCTCGAATCCAAGGGCCTTATTTCGCGCGAGGGGAACGAACTGTTTATCCCGGACGTCATCGAAAAACATATCAGGGACAATTATTCTCCGCGCACTGCACCGAAGGCGGACAATGACTCGGAGCGAGGAGGCGTTGACCGCACGCACCTTTTAAGGGCCATCAGCGACCGTTTCTTCGGAGGGCAGATGTCACAGACGTGGTACAACGATATTGTCCTCTGGGCGGACACGTACGGCTTCTGTGACGAAGTTGTGTTCATGATATTCCAGCAGAACAAGGATAAGCCGTTTAACCGCCCGTATATGAAAAAAGTTATGGAAGCGTTCGGCGAGCGCGGCATACATACCGTAGAGCAGATGAACGACTGGACGCAGAAACGCGACGCATACGTAAAAGTTCGCTCGAAGGTCGCCTCGAATCTGAAGATCAGCCCGCTGACGGTATATCAGGAAAAATACATAGAAAAATGGTTCTACGAATTTGGATACGGATTCGACGTTATTGACCTCGCGCTAAGAGAAGGCTCCGGTATGAACAAGCCGTCGTTCAATCTGTACGACACGCTCCTTACGAGCTGGCACGAAAACGGCCTCGAAAACGCCGCGGCGGTAAAAGCATACCTGGCCGAGCGAAAAAAGAAACCTTCGGGAGCAGGGACGAATCCCGGCGATCCGTCCGGCGGCGACAGAAATGGCGGGGATCAGGACAAAGGCGGGCGCGGTCAACGCAGACAATCTCCAGGCGGTAATTTCGCGCAGCGTGATTACGATTCCGGTTTCTATGACAGTATTTATGGTGAAGAACAATGACCCGGAAAGAGAAGATCCTTACAGAAGCCGAAAATGAACTGGCATCGAGAGTTAGAACGGCCCAGATCGCATTCAGAGAAAGAGAACTCTCCAAAGCCAAAGCCAGACCGGAACTGTCCGAAGCAAAAGCAAAACTCGGATATATCGAAACGTGCCTTGACCACAGAGCGCTGGGCATCAGGATCGGTAGCGGGATAAAGGAAGTCGCCGGTGAAAAAAACGCATATATTTTCACACTCACTCAAAACGAGCTTGAGAAAGAAAAAGAGTCAACAGAAGCGCTTATAAGAAAACTCGAACTCGAAAACGGCGCGTCATCCGGCGAAGACGGTGAAAAATATTACTGTCGGATATGCAAAGATAAAGGATACGTAAAAGACGAAAACGGAATTGACCGCCGCTGCATATGCTTCCGGACAATATTCGCCGAAAAGATACACGAAGCGTCCGGCCTTCCGGAAGGGAACTTTGAATTGACCGCGCCGCCGGAATATCTTTATCCGCAAACGGCCGATAAAGAGAAATACGGCATCTCCGAAAGCCCTTACGACAACGCGAAAAAAGCATATGAACTTGCCAAAAGATTCTCCGGAGATTTCGGCCCCGGATCAAAAAAACTGCTTTTTATCACAGGCGCCGTCGGAGTCGGGAAAACGTACCTCGCATGCTGTGCGGGGCAGTTTGCGGCAGATAAATGTATGTACGTCGTATACAGCGGGATCAGCCCGGTGCTCGATTCGATCCAGAACAGGTTTTTCAACTCTGACGAAGAACGTGAAGCGTACGAAGAAAGGCGCGATTTCATCGAGACGGCGGATATGCTTATCATTGATGATCTGGGCGTGGAAAGCGTCACGGATAAAAGATACGAGCGGCTGATATCCCTTATAGATAAACGGACCGGAGAAGGCAGAAAAACGGTCATTACGTCGAATTACGGTCTGACGGAGATACGCGACGTGTACGGCGAGCGGCTGGCATCAAGATTTGCGGACAGAAAGAATTCAATGAGCTTAAGGCTCGTCGGCGACGATATAAGATTGTTAAAAAAATCCGGAAAGTGATTCCGGTGACAATACAACACAGGTTGGTGGATTATGGATCTAGAAACTCTCAAAAGCAAAAGCATAGGCGATCTCAAGATCATCGCGTCAATGTTAGGCCTCGACGTTCCCGAAAAATGTACTAAAGCGAAACTGATCAAAATGATCGCAGGTGATGAAGCGGCAGCGCCCGCAAGCACCGCCGAAACTAAAGCCGGGGAAAAAGCCGAAGCAGGATCAGAAGCGAAAGCCGAAGCACTCTCCGAATCAGCGCCGGAAACCGAGAATAAGCCTGCGAAAGGCTCAAAAAACGGCTCCGCTCATACGGGAAAACGCAGGGGAAGAGCTCCTTCACAGAAAAAGGATGCAAAAGCGAAGGAAGCAAAAGCGGAGGAAAAAGCGGAGGAAAAAGCAGCAGATGCGGAAGTAAAAGCTGCTGATACTGAAGCGAAGGCCCCGGAAGCTCAGGAGAGCGTGGCGAGATCAGAGAAAGCCGAAAAGCCCGCCGAAAAAGACGATAAAGGCGCAGCCGGAGAAAAGACCGAAAAGATAGTTAAGATCGCAAGAGGCAGAAAAAAAGCAGCCCAATCAAAAGGCAAAAAAGAAGCCGAGGCGGAAGCCGAAGCCGAAAAAAGCGAAGAGACCGTAAAACCGGCGGAACAGACAGAAGTAAAAGACGAAGATCTCACCGGCGTAAAAAAAGCAGAGTTTCAGGAAAATTCAGAAGAAGTAACAGGCCTCCTCGACGTGATGCAGGAGGGGTACGGATTTCTGCGAGTGAACAAATACTTTAACGGAAACAAAGACGTTTTCGTTGCCCCCAACTTTATCCGCAAATATTCTCTCAGGACCGGCGACGAGATCGTAGGACGCAGCCGCCCGCAGCGTGACAATGACAGATATCAGGCGCTTTTCTATATCAATTCGATCAACGGCAGGTCGCCGGACACTTCACAGAACAGGGTACCGTTCGAATCACTCATTCCTATATATCCGGACGAACAGCTGAAACTCGAGACGGTGCAAAACGAATTGTCGACCAGGCTGATCGACCTCATCGCACCGATCGGCAAAGGTCAGAGAGGAATGATCGTATCTCCGCCTAAAGCCGGTAAGACCGTACTGCTGAAAAAAATTGCCAACGCCATCACCGCGAATTATCCGGACGTTAAACTGATCGTTCTGCTGATCGACGAACGTCCCGAGGAAGTAACGGATATGCGCGAATCGATCCAGGGCGAAGTCGTTTCATCCACGTTCGACGAGATGCCTGAGAGACACATAAAAGTGGCGGAAATGGTATTCGAGCGCGCGAGAAGGCTCGTAGAGTTTGGAAACGACGTTGTCATTCTAATGGACAGTCTCACGAGGCTCGCCAGAGCGTACAATATAACGATCACACCGACAGGCCGTTCTTTATCGGGCGGTCTCGATCCGGGGGCAATGTATAATCCGAAGAAATTCTTCGGCGCAGCCAGAAACATACGCGGCGGAGGAAGCCTCACGATCGTTGCCACCGCGCTCATCGACACGGGCAGCAAGATGGACGACGTTATATTTGAGGAATTTAAGGGCACGGGCAATATGGAACTCCACCTTGACCGCAAACTGTCTGAAAAGCGCGTATTCCCGGCCATCGATATTAACAAATCCGGGACGAGAAAAGAAGAACTCCTGCTTTCAGAAGCTGCCCTGAACGCCGTATTCTCGATCCGCAAAGCCATCGCAAACGCAGGCGGCGCGGACGTTACCGAGATGATCGTCAGCAAGATGCTGAAGACGCAAAACAATGATGAATTCATAAAATCCGTAAAAGTTGGAATAGAAAGACCGTCCAACTGACCGATATACTGACCAATACAAAATAACAGCCGGAAACACGCCCAGTCTGGATCTCCTCTATACTTCCGGTAATATTTTTAATAATAACTGTCGGAGAGTAAAATGAGAGTAATAATCGTAGGTTCCGGAAAGATCGGACGTTATATCGTCGAAAGCTTACTTAAAGAAGGGCACGACGTGGTCGTCGTGGATAATTCGGAAAAAGTCGTAGAAGAGGTCACAAATCTATACGACGTTATGGCTGTATGCGGAAACGGCGCGGATTGGGAGACGCTTGCCGAAGCCGGTGCGGATCACGCCGAACTGGTTGCGGCGATCACCGATTCGGACGAAAAAAATATGCTGTCCTGCTTCCTGGCCAGAAAACTTGGCGCACGCCATACGATCGCTCGAATAAGAAATCCCGAATACAATGACGCGAGCCTCGGTTTTCTCAAAGAACAGCTAAACCTCTCGATGGCCATAAACCCCGAACAGCTCGCGGCAGAAGAGATCTATAACCTGTTGAAATTTCCCTCCGCCACAAAAGTCGAATCGTTTTCGAGGCGTAATTTCGAGATGATCGAGATCAGGCTGCGCGCCGATTCGCCTCTCGACGGCATGAAGCTCTACGAGATGCGCCAGAAATACAAAGGGCAGTATCTGGTTTGTGCCGTTCAGCGTGCAGAAGACGTCTACATACCCGACGGTAATTTTGTGCTTAAGAGCGGCGACAGGGTAGGTCTGACCGCTACGAGGAGCGAGGTGTCAAAGCTTCTAAAGAGCCTGGGGGCAATGCAGCGCCAGGCCAGAAACGTTATGATCCTTGGCGGCAGCCGCACGGCGTACTACCTTGCAAAACTTCTGCTCATGGGCGGGAACCAGGTCAAGATAATCGAGCAGGACAGGGAGATATGCAGAGAACTGTGCGACTCACTGCCCAAAGCTGTTGTCCTCCAGGGAGACGGAGCGCAGCAGGAGATCCTGATGGAAGAAGGGCTTGAACAGCAGGACGCTTTCGTTGCCCTCACAGGAGTCGATGAAGAGAACATACTGATGTCGATATTTGCCGCGAACCACAACGTCCCGAAAGTCATTTCGAAGGTGAACCGGGAAGAAATGTCTGCTCTGGCGGAAAAACTGAACCTTGACACCATAATTTCACCGCGTAAACTTGTATCTGATATCATCGTAAGATACGCACGCGCGCTGTACAACTCCGAGGGCAGCAATATCGAGACGCTGTATCATCTGATGGACGGATACGCCGAAGCACTGGAATTCCACGTAAACGCAGGTTCGCCGGTCATCGGAAGGCCGCTGAAAGAGATGAAATTCAAGCCTAACACGCTCATAGGCGGCATCATACGTCAGAGGAAGGCGATCATTCCGTCCGGTGATGACGTTATATTGGCCGAGGACAACGTCGTTATTATCGGCAGCGGTGTGCGCTTCAGCGATATCGCGGATATACTCGCTTAGGAGAAAAGGCGCAGCATGAACAGGAAAGCCGTTTTTTATACGTTGGGATTATTGCTCGATATCGAGGCGGCGCTGCTTATAGTGCCCGCCGTTGTTTCGTGCGCGTTCCGGGAATGGCACACGGCGCTGATGATAGTTTTTTCGTCGCTGATCACCGCTGCGGCCGGATCGCTTTTGCTTTTTATCTGCCGCAAAAGGAACAGGGCGATATACGCAAAAGAAGGTTTCGTCATCGTCTCTCTCGGCTGGCTGGCAATGACCCTGTTCGGCGCGCTCCCGTTTGTTTTTACGGGAGAGCTGGGATTTATTGACGCCGTATTCGAGATCGCGAGCGGTTTTACGACGACAGGTGCGACTGTAATAGACGCGCTCGAGACGATGAGCAGGGGCACGCTGTTCTGGCGCAGCGCCACGCACTGGATCGGCGGCATGGGCGTCCTGGTGCTGATGATGGCGATATTGCCCACGGATACCGAAGGCTCCGTCCACATCCTGCGCGCAGAAGTCCCCGGCCCGACGTTCGGTAAATTTGTCCCGAAACTTCGCAAGACCGCAAAAATTCTTTACCTGATATACATCGGGATCACTGTGATCGAAGTGATCATGCTGCTGTGCGGGCGCCTCAGCCTGTACGAGAGCCTCGTGTACGCGTTCGGTACCGCGGGCACCGGCGGCTTCGGGCTCCGGGGCAACAGCCTGACCGATTACAGTCCGTACGTCCAGTGGGTCATAGGGAGCTTCATGATCCTGTTCGGCGTCAATTTCAATCTGTATTATCTGGTGATACTTGGAAAGGTCAAAACTGCCCTGAAGAGCCGCGAACTCTGGCTGTACCTCGGTATCGTCGTATTCAGCGTGACTGTCGTGGCAATTCACGTCAGCTCTTTTTACGGTAATTTCGGCGATACTCTCCGCCATTCGTTTTTCCAGGTCTCTTCGATCATAAGCACCACGGGTTACTCGACTGCGGATTTCGACGCGTGGAGCGTGCAGGCGAAGGGGATCTTGTTCATGCTGTACTTCGTGGGCGGCTGCGCGGGTTCGACTGCGGGCGGCATAAAGATCGCGCGCATCATTCTGCTGGGCAAGACTATCCGGCGCGACCTAAGGCATATGATCCATCCGCATTCCGTCGGCGTCGTGAAATTCGAGGGCAGGCGCGTTGATGACAATACCCTGCGGGGTGTCACTTCGTTTTTCGTGCTTTACACCGCCGTGCTCGCGGGCACGTTCGTGCTCCTGACGCTGTTCGAGCCGAACGTCGATATCATTTCGAATATGACGGCGTCAATGGCTACGCTGAACAACGTCGGGCCCGGTTTCGGTATGGTCGGACCTTACCTCAGTTACAGCTTCTATTCGCCGATTTCAAAGATAGTGCTGACGCTGTCAATGCTTCTCGGGCGTCTCGAGATCTACCCTCTGATCCTGCTGCTCTCGCCGGGGGTGTGGAGGAGGAAGTAAGTGGCAAGTGGCAAGTGGGCGAACCGAGTGATGGCACGAATTTTGGGTCTCATGCGAACCCCGGAATTGGTTCGCATTTCGGTCAAACAAAATTCTTAGCCATTCACTCGGCTTCGCTGGCGAAAAATAAGGTAGTCAAATGAGCCTTAAATCAATGGAGAGTGGCAAGTGGCAAGTTGAAAGTTGAAAGTGGCAAGTGGCAAATGGCAAGTTGCAAGTGGCAAGTGATAAGTTGCTATTTATTATTTGCCATTAAAAACGAGGAATATAGTCATGAGAAGTTTTAAAGTCGTTATAGTTGGTGCGGGGCCGGCAGGCATTGCCTGCGCGCTGGAGCTTTTGCGCGGCGGACATAACGACATACTTGTCATCGAAAAATATGCCTTCCCGCGATACAAATGCTGCGCCGGATACATCACATCAAAAACATTCGATACTTACAAAGCCCTCGGCCTCGATCCGGCGGAATGCGGCTATTCATTCATAAATGATTTCAGACTGTTCAGAAAAGGCCGGGAAAGGCAGCAGATAGATAACAAATTCCTGTACACCAGCAAAACCATCGACAGGGTTGACCTCGACGACGCATTCTTCAGGCTGGCCCGGAGCAGCGGGATCAGGATCGAAGAAAAAACCGAGGCGGTGGCCGTTGACCCGGACAATAAATTATTGACCGTCAGGGATCCGGCGGGCAACGATTCTCAGATCTCTTTCGATTTCCTTGTTTTCGCTGACGGTACGGGC
>JAEEGL013536843.1_pt1 | contig 21594 bp, 21 predicted proteins | sample 9134231 | NCBI WGS metagenome assembly JAEEGL01 (sample SAMN16246548, study PRJNA631951) | gut metagenome | biome: gut microbiome; feature: rumen; material: fiber-attached | host: Bos | place: Iran: Karaj | collected 2018-10
CGTATAGGTTTCGCCGTCAAATGTAAAGCGGATCTTGTCGCTGTCATGAGCGCCAAGGCCTTCTACAAGCTTCATCGTCGGCTTGACGACGGTAACGGTATACGTATTTTCCGGGAGTGCCGCCCGCGCCGGGTAATAGGCGCCGAATCTCCACATGGCAAACAAGCCGCATTCAACGGCAATGAATATGAGTATCGCAAGAACGAGCTTTATTATCTGTTTCTTGCTCGGCTTTGGCTTTGGTCGTTCCCTGTCCTTCGGCACGGGGCTGTTCCCAAACACCCGATCATCATCGTTGCCGTCGAAATAATAGACGTCCTCGCTCGTGAAAAGCTCGTTGTAATGCGCGGCGATATGGTTCGCGGCGGCGCGTGCAAGCTCCTCCGATAAGCGATCGTTTTCATCCGCGTCTGTCATTATCTCTTCGGCCTTTCGGAACTTCTCTGCCATGTCTTCGTCATCCTCGCCCCCCGTGATCGGAAGAGCAAAACACGAAAACTGAGAAGCAATCGCACGCTCGAGGGTAGAAGCATACAATGTCGCTCCAAGCTCTTTCAGCGTGGGGATGATCTCATAGACGTGCTCGGAACGAAGTATCTCCTCGGAATCGAAAGATTCCATTACGAACGCGAGGAGCGCGAGCTTTCGCTGTTCTGCATTCAGCGTCCCTTGCCCCGCAAGCCCCGAAAAAAGTCTGTCGAAGCTTACGGAAGGATACGGCTTGTCGCTTCCCTCCGGGCAGAAAACAGTCCTGAAGCCTTTTTTGATATTTCCGACGGTGCGGATATCGAGATTGATCTTATCCTCTCCGGAGGTGAAAACGACAGCGTTGTTTTTGATCGAACCCCAATGCTGAATGAACAGCACGCGCTCTTTTTTGACCGAAACGCTTCCGCTCCCGCCGTTCTTTATTGTGGGTGATAGCTTTCCGCCCACAAAAAAGCTCTGACGGAACAGGCTTCCCGTGAAGCTGCGTTTTCTGTTTATGTTGATGCGGATGCGATCCATTTGTTTTTCTCCAATGATCTTTGGATGTTGCTTAATGGTCATTATACCATTCAAATCCCACCCAGGCAATACCTCTATGGCATCACGTTTTTTCACCGGGGGGTATTAGGGGGCGTCCCCCTAAAGACGAGCCCTGTGGGCTCCCCACGACGTTTGCGGCACACAAACGTCCTGCTGGTTACGAAGTTGATCCTATGCCGTGAGTTACTCGCGGGCGTTGGGTGATCGTCCGCGGCCTGTTTATCGCCATGCGGACCTTTGGCATCATCGGTTTATCGGACACAGGCCAGATGATGCCAAATACAGGGCTTTTGGCGCCATCAAAACATGTCGAGCGTTGCGAGCACGTTTCGGTCATTCGCTTCCTTTTCCTTCTCGGTCATTTCGGCGGGCGGGGTGAAGGACTGCGCTTGCTCCCTCGGGGCGAAGTCCATATCCCGTAGCTCCTCGCGGAACAGCGCGCGGATATCGTCGAGCGTGAAGTCGTGCTCGCGGGGACGCAAAAGGCGGTCGAGGTGTTCCCCGATCGCCTTTACCGCTAATGAGTTTATAGAGCAGTGCTTTGCCGAGCGCGATTGCTTTTTGATTACTTCCTTATCACTATCCGGCGATTGCGCCGACCCTTTGTTTTTATAAGGCGGCGGTTGTGTTTCCGCCGCGCGTGTGATATACTGAAAACAACCAAACGAAAGGAACCGAAGGACATGAAATTAGCGGAAGCATTACAGGAAAGAGCGGATATCAACGCTCGCCTCGCGCAGCTCCAGGCGCGCCTGAGGAGGAACGCGACTGTTCAGGAGGGAGAGAAGCCGGCGGAGGACCCGATGCAGCTTTTGCAGGAGGCCGACGAATGCACGGCGCGTCTCGAATACCTTATGGCGGCCATAAACCGGACCAACAGCGAGACCGTGATCGACGGCATGAGCCTTACGGAGCGCATCGCGCACAAGGACGCGCTGACGGCGAAACTGAATCTTTACAGGAGCTTCCTTTCGGAGGCGAGCTGCCTTGCCTCCCGCGCGACGCATAAGGAGATCAAGATCATGAGCACGGTCAACGTCGCCGCGCTGCAGAAGCGCGTGGACGCCATGAGCCGCGAGCTCAGGCTGACCGATAACGCTCTTCAGCAGGCAAACTGGACCGTGGATCTGAAATAAAGCGTTTCGAAGGTAGTTCCCGGGGCGAGGATCGACCTCCCGCGGCAGAGGCTAAACCGCCGCATTCAGGACCGTTCGGGGCACGGTTGAAGGATCGTAATGCCCAAACAGTTCATAAACGCATCGTTACAAAGGCGCGGGCATGTGACCGCTTCGCGCCCGTTATAATGCACTACCGCGATCCTGACCGGGAACGAGGGCGGGAATGGGGAAAAACAGCGAAGGCATGCGCCTCCGCTGTTTCTTTTTTCGAAAACGACAGCCGGAGCCGGGGAGCGGATGCAAAAAAACGCCTTCCGGACACAGCCAGGAAAGCGCCTGTTTGGGGATCCGATATCGTTTTAACCGAACGAGGCTCAGTATTCCGCTCTCGCTCCGCCGATCAGCTTGGGCCTCGTGCGGGCCATTACGACGTTCGCGCAGCCGATCTTGTCGTTCTCGGCGTGAACGGGCACGGCTACTGCGCGCATATGCATGCCGATCAGCACTCCGCCTATATCCATGCCGGCCTTCGCGCTGCCCCGGATATCCTCGACCACGACGGGATCCTCGAGAACCTCCGTCGCCCTCACGCTCCACGCGCCGCCCGCATGCAGACGGGGCTTTACGCAGACCTCGGTGAAGCCGTATTTCTCGGCGCATTCGCGCTCGACGACTACGGCGCGATTCAGATGCTCGCAGCACTGGCAGGCGAGATACAGCCCGTGAGATCTGACTATGGGCAAAACCTCCTCCATAATGGCGCACGCGGCCTCGTAGGTCGAGTGGGTGCCCATCTGTTCGCCCATAACGCGGCTGGTCGAACAGCCGATGACGACTATGTCGCCCGGCCTGAGCTTCGGGATATTATGCGAGCTCGTGCCCGCGTAGAGAAGCCCCACTTCGCCGTAATTGACGAGCTCGGTCATTGAGGCCCTTGCCTGTTCCTTTATCAATTCAAGAGAAACTTCCACTTGAATCACCTCCTGTTACGGTGTTATTATATAGCTGTATGAAACAAAATACAAGGAAGGAACGCGGTTATGTTAAATATACTTGTCACGGTCCCGGCGAACGGGCGCCAGAAAGAGCTTTTAGAGTCGTCCTGCCCGGGAGGGAATTACAGCTATATCCCCGCGAAGGAGCTCACGAAGAGCGACGTTGCGGATAAGGAGGTCATAATAGGCAATATCCCGAAGGAGCTCGTGAAGGAGTGCGCGAGCCTCAGGCTCCTGCATCTCAATATGGCCGGCGCGGACGGCTATCCCGAGCTCATGCCGGAAGGCGCATACCTCGCCAACTCCTCGGGCGCTTACGGGCTTGCAATATCGGAACACATGCTCGGCATGCTGCTTGCGATAAAGAAAAAGCTCTATCTCTATTACGAAAACCAACAGGACTCCCTTTGGCGAGACGAGGGCGGAGTCACGAGCATAGAGGATTCCGTCGTGCTCTCCGTCGGCATGGGCGATATAGGCGGCGACTTTACGAAAAAGTGCAGGGCGCTCGGAGCTTACACGATGGGGATACGCCGCACCCTGCGCGATAAGCCTGACTATCTCGACGAGCTCCACACGCTCGACGAGCTGGACGAGCTTCTGCCGAGGGCGGACACGGTCGCGCTCTCCCTGCCCACGAGCCCGGATTCGATAGGCCTCATGGACGAAAGAAGGCTCCGCCTCATGAAGGAGGGAGCCGTGCTGATAAACGTCGGCCGCGGCACGGCGATAGTCACCGACGATCTCGTGAAGGTCTGCGAAGAGGGGAGGATATACGCCGCTCTCGACGTGACCTATCCCGAGCCTCTGCCCTCGGATCATCCGCTCTGGCATACGAAAAACGTCTTTATCACGCCGCATATCTCCGGCTTCTTCCATCTGCCGCAGACGCTCGACAGGATAATAAAAATAGGCTCGGAGAACCTTCGCCGCCTTACAAACGGCGAAAGGCTCCTGAACCTCGTTGATCCCGCCACCGGCTACCGCAGGGAAGAGGACAGGGCGTAAGCTTAATCCTGTATCTTCTCCCTGTGCACGCCGAGCTCGCGCACGAGCTCGCGCGACATCGGGAATATCTCCTCATATTCGGGTATGCGTCCCTCGACGTTCTCCGCGAGCTTATCCATCCTCAGTATCTCGAGCGAGGAAAGCGGCGTTATCCCGTCGGAGATGAAGCTCCCGTCCTGCGCTCTGAGCCTCCCGGCAAAGACGTCCAGCTCGCCTTTTCTGAGCTTGTCCGTCAGTATGCCCGCAAGCGTCCTGACGCCTTCGGGCACGAGCTCGGAGAGTGTCACGTCGATAACGCCGGAATCCATGCCCCACCAATAGTTTACCGCCTGCTCCTTCTTGTCCGCGCTGCCGGATAGTATGGAGCGGGCGATGTTTTCATACAGCTTGCCCCACACCCACACGGGCGAGGCGATGGGGGAGAGCCCGCCGTTTTCGTCGGCGATGAAAGTGCCGTAATACCCGTGCTTCATGTAATTCGCGTCGGGTATGGGTATGTCGCGGTTCGATATGACCTTTACGCCCTTCTCGCGGAGCTTTTTCACGCAGTCGTATTCCATGGAGCTCCATTCGAGGAGTATCCTCGCCCTCGGATTCGTCATGCGCGCCCCGATAGCGAAGGCGTTTATCGAGGCGGGAACGCCGAATATCGGATAGGAGCCGACGTAACCCACGAGGTCGTTGTCCGCCATCGCGCCGGCGATAACGCCGGTTATGAACTTGCCCTCGTAGGTGCGGCAGTAATAGCTTTTCACGCTTGAGAACGGCTGGCAGGCGGAGCAGTTGCAGAACCTGACCTTCGGGTATTTCACGGCGGCTCTGAGCGTTGCGTTGAGAAGCGGCGGCGTGGTCGTAAACACTAGCTCCGCGCCGTCTGTGACGGCCTCGTCGATGAGCCTTTCGGCGTCCTCGTTCGTGTCGGCGTTGAAGTAGGTCTTAACGGTGACTGCGTCGGGGAGCGCGTTGGCAAGGTGATTCGCACCCTCGACGTGCCCGCGCGTCCATGCGCTGCGTTCCGCGTCGCGTCCGCAGATGAACGCCGCCGCAAGGTGCTTCGGAGCGCCGGATATGATCTTCTGTATTATGCTCTTCTTCTCCCCGCCTTCGGGCACGGTCTTGACGGTCAGCGCTTCGGGCTCGGAGGAGGTCTTCACGTCGCTCCACAGCGTTGAGAGCGCTTTTTTTATCTCCGCGGGAGACATGGAGGAAAGCTGCTCGTAAGAATAGACTTTCAGGAACAGGAGCAGCGCGTCCTCGGGACAGAGCCCGCGCTCCTTTCCGCCGAGAGCGTTGAAGGCTTCCTTGAAGTAATGGAATACCGCAGTGAGCTTCCGTATCTCGCTCTCGGGCCATTCGCCGTCCGCATTCCTGCCTATGGCGGAATAGAACTTGGCGTGATCGCCGGGCTTTTTGAACTGTATGTCGTATATGCCCGTCGCCCTGTAATAATCCAGGAACTCGAGATACGCCGCCGTGCGCGGGTCGTCTCCGTTTTCCGGGAGCACCCTCTTCACACGGGCGGGGATCCTGACCGCGCCGAAATATCTGAGCACGCTCACGCGCTTGTTGCCCTCCGCGACGTAGAAATCGCCGAGATATTCGTAACAGTCGATGGGATCGCGGATGCCCGTGTCGGAAAGATGCGCGTCGCAGAGAGCGATCCATTTCATGGCAAATTCGCTGTCCGCTTCGGGCAGAGGAAGGAAAGACGCGGAGAAGGCGCTTATCCTGCCGCGCGATACCGTGCCGATTATCCTGTCCGCGGGTATCTCCGTCAGAGGGAGCTCGACGGCGTTCGCGTGCGCGGCATTCGGGAAAACCTCGCCGAGCACGGCGGGAAACGGAGAAAGACCTTGAGCCTCAAGGTCTTTCTTTTCCTTCAGGGCGAGCTTCTGCGCCTTTATGTATTCTGCGGCGTTCGCCGTGTTCAGAGTCGTCATACAGCTTGAAAGTCCTTTATATAGTCAACTGATTATACCGCTTTGCGGGAAGGATTTCAAGCCAGCCTTATTATTTCGTCACATTCAAGAAGCTCCGCCTCGCGCTCATCGTGCGTAATGAGGAGTATCGCGGAGCCGCCCGCGTATTCGAGTATCTTTTTCGCAATGCGCTCGCGCATATCGGGATCGAGACCCTTGAAGGGTTCGTCCAGAAGGAGCGGCGTGCCGCCGAAGGCCAGCGCGCGAGCTATCGCCGCGCGCCTCTGCATGCCGCCCGAGAGCTCCTTGGGAAGCTTGTTCATGCTGTCCGAAAGCTCCATGTCCGCGAGTATCCTCTCGGCGGCGCCTGCGTCAGCGGAAACGATCTGCACGTTTTTCAGGGCCGTGTACCACGGCAGAAGCCTGTCTTCCTGAAAAACGACGGACGGCGTCCTTTCGTTTTCGCCGCGCTCTATGCTCCCCTCCGAAGGCTCGGCGAGCCCGAGCAGCAGGCGCATGAGAGTCGTCTTGCCGCGTCCCGATTCGCCCATGACTGCGATATGCTTCCCTTCGGGCAGGGAAAAGCTGAGGTTACTGACGACGGGCCCGCTGCCGTAGTCGAAGGAAACGTTCTTTACTTCCATTTTACGATCCTCCCCAACACGAGCATCACGAGCTTTTCGAGCGCGAAGCTCAGTATTATCACGGCGAAGGTCCAGGCGAAAAGCTCGGGAGTTTCAAGATAGAGCTTGGACTCGTATATGTATTTGCCTATTCCGAACACGGGATGGGCAATGACCTCCGCGGTCACTCCGGATTTCCACGCGAAGCCCAGGCCGGTCGTCGCCGCGGAAAGAAAATACGGCAGCACGGACGGCGCGTAGACCGCCTTGAGCTTTTTGCTCTTGCTGAAGCCGAATACGTCCGCCATCTCGAGGAGCTGCCTGTCGGTGGAGCGAATGCCCTCCGCGACGTTGGCCCAAGCGATGGGTACGACCATGAGGAACGCGATGAACATCGGCGTAAGCGACGAAGTCAGGTAGAGCAGAACGAGGATTATAAAGCTCGTGATCGGAGTCGCCTTTATTACGGAACGCAGCGGCGATAAAAGCGCGTCCGCAAGCCCGGATACCGCCGTGAGCACGCCGAGCGCGGTCCCTGCGAGCATGCCGAGAATGAATCCCGCGAAAACGCGGCACAGTGTGTTCAAACAGCTTCCCCAGAACTTCCACGTCCCCGCAAGACGGAAAAGAGCCCTTCCGGTCTCGATGGGGGATGGGAGCAGGAGCCTGCTCCCGACCGCCCACGCCGCCGCCTGCCAGACTATGATCCAGAAGGCGGCGGAGAGGAGGACTCTGACGATTTTGTTTTTGAGGAAGCGCTTCACTTATTTTATGACGGAATCGGGATCGAGGTAGATATCGTCGCCGGGCAGCTTGCCGCCGACGGACTTGGGATCGAAGCCGTGAAGCACCGCGAGCATGCCGGAGACGGCCTTCTGCATTTCGGCGCCGGTGATGAAGACGATATTGCAGCGGGGAATTGCCGCCTTCGCGACGGGCACGGCGGGCAGTATCTCCGCGTCGACGATCATCTGCGCGACCTCGTCGGAACCCGAAGCGACGAGCTCGGCTGCGGCGCGGCAGTCGTTCATGAGGCTGTTGATAAGCGCCTTGTGATCGTTGAGGAAGGAACGCCTGACGATCAGAACGCCCTGTACGAGCTTGGAATCGGATACCTTGTTCCACTCGGCGGTGAGGTCGAGAGCGACTCGGAGATCCTTGTTCTTGGCCATTGTCGCGGTCACGTTGGGCTCGGGCATCATGCCGAGGGTCACGGAGCCGTCCGCCATAAGGGTCGCGAGCTCGGAATGCTCGGCCTTGAACTCGACGGTAACGTCGGTGAGGCCGTTCTTCTCGAGAAGATAGTTGAGTATGTACTCGGGCGTGGAGCCCTGACCGGTCGCATAGAGGGTCTTGCCGGAAAGATCGGCCATGGAGTTGACCTCATTGCCGTTTTCGAGCACGTAGAGCACGCCGAGGGTGGTCACGCCGAGGATCACGACGTCGCCCTCGAGCTTGTTGTAGAGCACGGACGCCACGTTCACGGGCAGCGCTGCGACGTCATATTCGCCGGCGATGAACGCCGAGGTGACGGCGGAGGGATCGGAATTGATCTTGACGTCGTAATTGGGGTACTGCTCCTTGTTCATAAGGGGAGCCATGCCCATCCCGGTCGGGCCCTTGAGGGCGGCGATGCGCACGGTGGTATCGTCGGTGGTCTTGCCGGAATTGTCCCTGCAGCCCGCGAAGGCGAACACTGCGGCGAGCATTATCGCCGCGAGGATGAAGGAAACGATCTTTTTCATTGGTTTATTCTCCTTTTATGGTATTCTGTTTATAAAAGACGGATCTCATGCCCGTTCCGGGCGATCCTTCCGCTTTCTTCGAGTTCGTTAATTGCGCGGTAGAGCGTCGCGCGGCTCATGGATATCCCCTTCGCGAGGGCGTCCATCCCGAACGAGATATGGCAGACGCCGCCCTTCGAGTTGGTCTCGAAATAGCGGAGCAGCTTTTCCGACGCGGTGCCGCCCGCCATGCATTCCACGCGCTCGGTAAGGAAGCGTATCCTTCCGATAAGATAGCGCATATAGCTTCTTGCAAGCGCCGGATCGGAGTCGAGGAGCGATCCGAAGCTCTCGGGCGTAAACACGAGCGCGGATACGGGCTTGAGCGCGACCGCCACGGTCTCCGGAACGTCGCCTCCCAGAACGGAAGCGGCGCCGAAAACGGAGCCGTACCCCAGTATGCTCATGGTCACGGGACCGGAGCTGCCGGGCTTCTTTGCGAGAGCGGAGCCCATAGCGATGACGCCCATCCTGCGCTCGTCCTTCGAGAAAAGCACCTCCCCGGGCGAAAAGCGCCGTTCATCCGCGGCGGACAGAGCGGCGGCGAGGCTCTCTGCGGGGAGCTCTGCGAACAGCTCGCTGTTCCTCAGCACCTTTTGTTTCTCTGCAGTCGTCATACGCATCTCCTTTGTCTTATATGAGACAATAGTTATTATATGAAACATCGCTCCGGATGTCAATAGCCACGGCGCAATATATTGATATTTCAGGGAAAAATAACAGAAATGACACAATACTGTGTTATACTGATAAAAACGGAGGATGCTTCGAAAGGAAAAAAGGATATGGAAGAGATCAACACGAGGGAGAGGCTGATACTTGCCGGGATGGACGAGATAAGGCAATACGGTCTGGGCGGCTTTTCGCTGAGAAGGGTCGCGAAGGCATGCGGGGTATCCTGCGCCGCGCCTTACAAGCATTTTGCGGACAAGCAGGATATGTTCTCGGCAATGGTGGATTACGTCAACGGGAAATGGGAGGAGGAGATCGGCGGCACAGACTGCTCGTCCGGTCTGCCTTCGGAACGCGCCGCGGAGTTTGCGCTCGAATACGTAAAGTTCCTGTGCAGGAATCCGCATTACAAATCGGTGCTGATGATAAAGAGCATGGGGCTCGATCTCCCGGAGTCCGGCGGAGAAGTCGGCCTGAGCATGACCGCGAAGCGCTGCCTGACGAGGTACCGCAAGGCGATGGGCATGAGCAGGGAGGAGCTCCGCGAGAAGCTTTTTATCGCAAGGTCGCTCGTTTACGGAGCGGTGTTCACGCTCGAGATGGACGACGGGCTGATCTCCGATCGGACCGAGATGCTCAGGCGCTCTTTCCGAATAATATTCAGTTAACAGAATATTGAAAATTATTTAATAGTTTGTTAATAATAAACCCGTTTTAGGCGATTGACCGCGGAAATGGGTTATGCTATGATATATCACACAGCAAGAACAAATGATTTCTTTCATGGAAACCTCCTAAATTCCATACTTGCATCAGATAAACAGGACGAGGCGGCGACCTCGTCCTGTTTATATCCTGCCTTTTATTTCTTTTTTACATACCAGTTCTTGATATTCTCAAACGTGAATGGTTCGCGCATGCCCTCCATGCCGCAGATGTTTGCCGAGCACACCACGCTGTTGAGCCGGAAATACAGCACGGCGAAGGGGACGTTGTCGATAAAATACGCCTGGAATTCATATGCTGCCTCACGCAGCTCCTCCTCGGTGACGGCGCGCAGCATTTCGTCGGAAAGCCTCTTGAGCTCCGCGTCGGCGATATGCCCGAAGTTGTTGCGCCCTTCGGGCGAAACGTAGCTCGTGAGGTCGTTCCCCATGCCGAGCTCAAAGCCCACGAGCGCGAGATCCCATTCGCCCTCCTCGAGGGCGGTCTCGAATTCGCTCTTTCCGCTGCCGAGCGTGTGAGGCTTTGTGACCGTCTCGACGTAAAAACCGAGTTCCGCGAGGCTCGACGCGATCATTGCCGCGGCGTCGCTCCTGACGGTATTCTCGGTAGTCGCGCTCGTAAGAAGCTTTATCGAGAGGTTCGCGCCGGCTTTCGAATAGCGCAGCCCATTGTCGTCCGTCACGGTAAATCCCGCGTCCTTTATCAGATCGAGCGCGTTTGCGGGATCGTATCCGATGGTCTCCGAGCGGCCGGAATTGAGCCAGCTGTCCGGCGGTATCGGCGCGTCGGCGAGGCGCGCGCGGTTCATATAGACGTTGGTTATCACCGCGGAACGGTTGACCGCATGGGCGACCGCGAGCCGCAGGAGCCTATCCTTGAAAACGGAACCCGCGTGATTGAAAAGCAGCACCTCCATATCCTGCGTCATGATATCGTGCACGTCCGTGACTCCGCTCTCATAGTATTTTCCGACCGTGGAGATGTTCGTCGGGACCATGTTGAGCTGTCCGGCCTCATATGACGCGAGCGCGGTGGAGTTGGAATCCCTTTCGAGGAACACGACCTTGTCGATATAGGGCGGCTTGTCCCACCAGTCGTTATTCACGCGGAGCTGAACGGAATCCTCGCCGCGCTTATCAAGACGGTAAGCGCCGGTGCCGATGAGCTCGCCTTCCTTCTTTATCGGGAAAACGAGCGAATAAAGCCCCATGAGGCCTTCGATATCGAAGGCGGCACGGACGGTGTATTCGTCGACTGCCTCGAACGATACTATGTGCTCGAGGCAGGGCTTGTAATAGCTCTTCTCCATCGCGGAGAGCGAGTTGAACGAAGCGACGGCGTCCGCGGCTCCGAAGGCGCGGCCGTCGTGCCATTTCACGCCCTGACGCATATTGAGGAGCCAGACTCCGCTGCCCTCGTTTGACCAGCTCTCGCAGAGGCAGGGCTGTATCTCGCCTGCGGAGTCGACCGTGAGCAGCTTGTCGTAAACGAGCGAGAAGAGCAGGAGCATCTCCTCGGTGTCGACGGCGTAAGGATCCTCCGTCGAGGCGTTTACGGGCATAGGCAGACGCAGCGCGCCTCCCTGCTCCGGAACGTCCGCGGGCTTTTCCGTTACCACCGGCACGGGCGTCTGCTCCGGCGCGTCGGAGTTCCTGCGGCAGCCAACCGTGAACAGCATCAAAACCGCCGCCGCGAGTGCCGCGGCATTAGTTGCAAAGCTCTTTTTCATAGACTTTTCCGTATCTTTCGATAAGGCCTTCTATCTTCCTGACGTAATTTTTTGTCTCGGGATATGGTATGTCGATCTCGCCGTTCTCGTCGGCGCGGGTCTCGATCCATTCCTCGAGACGGGCGTGCCCCGCGTTATAGGCTATGAGCGCGTAACGCAGGTTCCCTTCGTAGCGGTCGAGCAGATATCTCAGAAGCCAGCAGCCGTAATCGAGATTGGTCTCGGGATCGAAGAGACAGCCTTCCTCGTAAGTCATCCCGCGCATGCCCGCTATCCACTCCGCCGTGGTCGGAAGGAGCTGCATGAGTCCTTCGGCGCCGTCCCTCGAGACCGCCTTCGCATCGAAGCCGCTCTCGGTGTTCACGACCGCCGCAACGAGCCTGCGGTCGAGCCCGTAGCGATCCGCTGCCGCCTTGAGCTCCTCGACGTATTTGAGGGGAAGAGGGACGCTGCGGACGCAGCTCAGTATCCTGCCGCCGAACACTATCCCGAGTCCTATGAGGAGCAGAAGGACGCCGGCGGCAATATAAACGAATGGACTAACTCTGTTCATCTTCTTCATAATTGCTGCAGATATTCATGGATCCCTTCGTGAAGTATGCGCGGGCAAGCTCCCAATCGGTGCGGGCGATCAGCTCCGAGAGCCCGCCGTCGTTCTCTATGACCGTATCGGCATATCTGCGCTTTTCTTCCTCGGGCATCTGACGCGATATGCGCGCGGCGGCTTCCTCGCGGGTGAGCCCGTCGCGCTCCATTATACGCTTGATGCGCGTTTCGTATGACGCGGTCACGAGCCAGACCTCGCTGCAGAGCTTATAGAAGCCCGATTCAATGAGGAGCGCGGCGTCGACGAAAACGAGCGGAGCGCCGCTTTCCTCCGCGTCCCGCGCGCGCTTTTTCAGCTCGGCGGCGATAGCGGGGTGCATTATGGAGTCGAGCAATAAAGCGTTTTCATCGGACGCGAATACCTCGCGGGCGAGAGCGGGGCGGGAAAGGCTTCCGTCCTCCCCGAACACGCCGTCTCCGAACGCTTCGCGTATCCTCGAGAGCACCTCTTCGGAGGCTATGACCTCGCGCGAGACCTCGTCCGCGTCGAACACCGCTGCGCCGAGCTCCGCGAGCCTTCTGGATACCGTGGACTTACCCGATGCGATTCCGCCTGTCAGACCGATCATGCACACACCTCCCATCATAGTAATAATACCATACAAACGCGAAAAAGAAAAGGGCCGAATGTCTCGGCCCTCAGCTTCGAGCGATCTTACTTTTCGACAGCGTCCTTCGCAGCCGGCTCCTTTACGGGAGGCTGGAAGAACTTCACGAGCGGCTTGAATATGAGCATGGCGACGAGCATGGTCACCGCAAGCTCGACGAGCATATACCAGCCGTTGTAGAGCGCGGAGTAGATCCAGGGTGTGGTCATCGTGAGGCCGAAGAACTTCTCGGGCATCCACTCGTTCCAGATCCACACGCCGGTCATATAGTGACAGAGGAAGCGCAGACCGAAGGTCACGGCGATGCCGATCGCGACGCTCGCCCTCTTCCTTCCGAATATTCCGGAAAGGCCGATCACGGTGTAGGCGAATATGTAGTCGAAGAACACGATGCCGAACGCCATGGGGATATTCGTCGCGTAGCCGACGTTGTCAAGGCCGAATATGAGCTGTATGAGGCTGTAAACGAAAGCGGTCAGAAGACCCCAGCGCCAGCCGTGGCGATGGCTTATCATAATGATAGGCAGCATGCTGACGACCGTAACGCCGCCGCCGAAGGGAAGATCGATCTTAATGAGACTGCATACCGTTGCGATCGCGATCATAAGCGCGCTCTCTGTCAGCATGGTGGTGCTGATCTTGGTGCCGCTCTTTCTCCAGCCGGGGATGACTATCGCAAGAAGTATGCCGATCGAGACCGCCGCGCCTATCAGCGCGTAAACGATTCCCTTGCGGATGCGCTCCTTCTTTTCGCGGGCCTTTCTTTCGGCCTTCTCCTCGGGAGTCTCCTCATGCTCTTCCGTTCCGTCCTCGCCGGTGGTCAATACGGAACCGTCCTCCGCGCCCTCTCCTGGATCGGCGGCGGGATCCTTATCGCCGTCATCGGAGACGGGAGCGTCGGGATCTTCCGGAGCGTCGGGGGCGTTCGCGTCGTCGGAAACCGCAGCGCCGGGAGCGGGCTCGGCGTATGCCGGCTTCGAGAAGCAGAGGACGGCGGCGCAGGAGACGAGCATCAGCGCGAACGCGAGCACGATCGCAGCCGCGGATGAAACTGTGTTTTTCTTCATAGAACCTCCCGAAAACAAAAACCCCCGCACACGGTGCGGAAGGCTTACGCTTTTATTTTCCGTACCGCTTCCCTACGCAGGCATTACCCCAACAGGTTCAAAGGCTCAAATCTCAGCTTCGCGGGAGCTCCCGCGAAACACGCCCAGCGGAGATATTCTGTTTTCACAATCGGATTATACCACATCGCGAGGCGATTTCAATAGGGAATTTCGCTCTTGCGGCTTCGGCGGTATTATTATATAATGATACATAATACGCTTTCGGAGGAATGACCATGAACATGATCCTTGAGAAGCGCTCTGTCAACATGGAACAGGGCGAGACGATCCTGGATATGGCGCGGGAGCTTGGCCTCATGGGGGAGGGCCTTTCGGACCGCCCGCTCGCGGCGAGGATAGGCGGCGAGATATTCAACCTTTCCTACACGCCCATGCACGAGACGGAGATAGAGCTGATCTATTTCAAGGATGAGGAGGGCGTCAAGGTTTTCGAGCGCACTCTGCAGTTCGTTCTCATTATGTGCATGCGCAGGCTCTTCCCCGGCACGCGCGTCTTCGTGCGCTATTCGCTCGGCAAGGGCCTCTACATGACCGTCGACAAGGAGCCCGAGTTCACGGAGGAGGATATGCTCCTTCTGAAGGAGGAGATGAAGCGCGTGACGAAGGCGGATCTTCCGCTTTCAAGGAAGCGCATAAGCATACAGGAGGCGCTCGCGTTCTACGAGAAGGACGGCCAGCTCGACAAGGCGAAGCTTCTGAAATGGCGCAGATTCAACTATTTCGACGTTTATCGCTGCCCGGATTATTCGGACTATATCGACTATTATTACGGAGAGACCGCGCCTTCGACGGGCTTCGTAGATCTTTTCGACCTGCATTACCTTCCGGGCGGGCTCGTCCTGATGCGTCCCGCGCGCGAGGAGCCGGATCATCCCGCCCCGTACGTGGATCTGCCGAAGATGAGCGCGGTGTTCAAAAGAACGGACGAATGGGGCAGGCTCATGACCTGCTCTACCGCGAGCGAGCTCAACACCCGCGTGCAGAACGGCTCGGTGCGCGAGCTCATAAGGGTCAACGAGGCCCTGCACGAGAAGATGTTCGCCAAGACCGCAGACGCCATTATCGAGAGAAGGGCCCGCGCCGTTATGATCGCCGGGCCTTCATCCTCGGGCAAGACCACGTCCGCGAACCGCATTGCTACGCAGCTGCGCGCCGAAGGGATCGACCCGATCATGATATCGCTCGACAACTACTACTGCGACCGGAGATTCTGTCCCCGCGACGAAAACGGGGATTATGATTTTGAGCATATCGAGGCTTTGGACATTGAGCGCTTCAACCACGATCTGAAGCTCCTCATGGCGGGCGAGGAGGTCGAAACGCCGGTGTTCGACTTCATCGACGGCAGGCCGAAGGACCGCGGTCACGTCATGAAATGCGGGAAGGATCAGCTGCTCATAATAGAAGGCATACACGGGCTCAACCCCCGTATGCTCGGGGACGGCATCGACCGCGAAAGGGTATTCCGCGTGTACGTGTCCGCGCTCACGACTATCAATCTCGACGACCATAACCGCGTGAGGACGACCGATCTCAGGATACTCCGCCGGCTCGTCCGCGATTACGAGACGCGGGGCGCTTCCATGGAACGCACGCTCGCCATGTGGCCGAGCGTGAGGAGGGGAGAGAAGAGATGGATCTTCCCGTTCCAGGAGGAGGCGGACATTATCCTCAACACGATACTCCACTACGAGCCCGCCATTATGAAGCGCCACGTTTACCCGCTGCTTCTGACCGTTCCGCCCGAGAGCGAATACTACTGCATGGCGAGGAGCATAGTCAAATACCTCAACTACTTCCTCGAGGCCAACGTCGAGGACGAGATACCGCCGACGAGCGTGCTCCGCGAGTTCATAGGCGGGAACACGTTCTACAAGGAGTAAGATATGAAGCTGATCTCATGGAACGTAAACGGCCTGAGAGCCTGCATGAGCAAGGGCTTTCGGGAGTTCTTCGAAAGGGAGGACGCGGACGTGTTCGCCATCCAGGAGTCCAAGCTTCAGGAGGGACAGATCGATTTCGCGCCCGAGGGCTATCACTGCTTCTGGAACTATGCGGAGAAGAAGGGCTATTCCGGCACGGCGGTGTTTACAAAAAAGGAGCCTTCGCGCGTGTTCAACGGCATGGACATGGGCGAGCGCTTCGAGGGCGAGGGCAGGGTCATCACTCTCGATATGGACGATTTCTTCTTCGTGACCGTCTATACCCCCAACGCTCAGCGCGAGCTGACGCGGCTCGCCTTCAGGTGCGAATGGGAGGATGCGTTCAGGGAATACCTTCTCTCGCTCGATTCGGAAAAGCCGGTCGTCGTTTGCGGGGACATGAACGTCGCGCATAACGAGATCGACCTGAAGAACGCCAAGTCCAACCGCGGGAACGCGGGCTTTACCGACGAGGAGAGGGAGAAGTTCACGGAGCTCCTCGGCGCCGGGTTCTGCGATACCTTCCGCATGAAATACCCGGACAGGGCCGCCTATACCTGGTGGAGCTATATGTTCAGGGCGAGGGAGAAGGACGTCGGCTGGCGTATAGATTACTTCCTTACCTCGAAAAGATTCTTCGGGAACGTCGACGACGCGCTCATATACAAGGAGGTCTGCGGCAGCGACCACTGTCCCGTAGGGCTGATCCTGAAGCAATAACACGGTTTTGCCATAATTAAATATATGCGGTCCTCGTGTTGTACGCGGTCCGGAAATATGGTATAATGCGCCCGTATCAAAACAGAAAGGGCGCTTTTTTATGAAAAAAACCATCTCTCTGCTCATTGCCGCGATCCTGCTCATGACCGCCTTCGCGGTTTCGGCGAAGCCCGCCGAAAAGGCAACCGTGTTCCCCGAGTCCGAGACACATCTTGAGGGCTACGTCGTAGGCGACGGAGCGGAACAGACCGGCGCAAAGTGGGTCGGTTTCTCTCCGGACGATCCCGAGAACGCCGAGATCTACACCTTCCACCTCACCACCTACGGAGCGGCCTTCTATAACGGCGTCGTCTACGGCTACGTTTACGGCTATGAGGAGGACGGCACGTTCCACGACGAGTTCTATACCATAGACATTGAGACCCGCATCCCCAACTATCACGAGGGTTCTCACTCCGGCGAGATCGTCTACGGCATGGCTTACGACTACACCGAGAATGTCATGTACGCCCTTGTGAACGACGACGCTCCCCGCCTTGCCACGGTAGACCTCGAGACCGGCGCGCTCACCGACGTCTGCAGCATCCAGCTCGGCTCCTATCTCGGCGTTTACGGCCTCGCGATCGACCTCGAGGGCAATATGTACTGCATGACCCTCAGCGCCATATCCGGCAGGCTGGTCAAGGTCAACAAGCAGACCGGCGCCCTCACCGAACTCGTCGCTTCCGGAATGCCCTGCTATTACGCGCAGTGCATCACCTACGACGCCGCCACGAACAAGATCTACTGGGCGGAGGTCGACGGCCCCAATACCTCGACCAACGGCCTCTATTCCTTCGATATCGCCAACAACTACGCCCTGAACTATCACGGCGTGATCGGTACCAACTACGAGCTAATGGCTATGTATTCCACTGCGAAGCCCTCGACCGAGCCTCCCGCAGTGACTCCCGGCGACGTCAACCTCGACGGCGTGATCGGCCTTGACGACGCGCTCCTCGCTCTTCGCCACGCCATGAGCATCTCCATGCTCGAGGGCGACGGGCTGCTTGCCGCGGATTTCAACGGCGACGGCTCCGTCTCCATGGACGACGCGCTGATGATACTCCGCAAGGCGATGGATCTTATCTGAACCGAATAATATCAAAAACCTCCTTCCGCGATCGCCAAATGGTGATAAGGAAGCTTATCGTTAAAACGAATACGACTATACGAACAGGATTCGAGATCGGCAAATAACATGCTTTCCTCGGATCCTTTTTTTGATCATCTCTCGATTCGGCACTGCCACGGGGAGCCATGGCGATAACCGGCCCCACTAAAAGCACGATAGACCCATGCACAAGGTCCGGGCCCGGATCAACTTCGTAACCAGCAGGACATTTGTGTGCCGCAAATGTCGTGGGGAGCCCCAAGGGCTCTTCTTTAGGGGGACGCCCCCTAATACCCCCGGTAAAAAACGTGATGCCATGTTCGGGTTGCCTGTGAGGGCTTTGAGTGGTATAATCATAGTGACTCTAAAGAAAATGCTCTATATGAATCATAATAAATGCAATGGAGGCAATATGAAAAGAGCGATCGCTTCGTTCTTTATACTGTTATCAGTGCTCATGTTTTTCACGGGGTGCGTCACGAGACCGGGAAAATCGGAAAGCATCATCTTGCATTTTCATCATCACAGCGGTATCGATTTCGATTGTGAGTTGACCGGTGATGAAGCTAGTGATATAAGAAAAATGCTTTCGGGCAAGTTTCTGAATCTTGATTCCGGCGTGCCGTCCTGCGGCTTTTCGGAGAGCGTTTCGATCGAAATAGGGGGAAACTTATACTGCCCCGCCTGCGACGGCTGCACGAGTGTTTATGATGCCAATAAAAAGCGGTATTTTGAAATCACGGCTGAAGAACGCGCGAGGCTTGAAGAGATCTTCGAAAATCACGGGGGAGGATTCCCCTGCGTTTGAAAAAGATATTTGGAGGTAATTGAGAATGAAAAAGAAGGGTATAATTCCAATTATCATTGGATCTGCGGTCTTTCTTATTGCCGCCATTCTGTTGTCGGTGCATTGCATTAAGGTCGTTAATGCAATGAAGATCTCCGAGATGTTTGGGCAGGGCAGGGTTTCCGAGGCTGAGGCTATGATAGAAAAGCATCCCGGCTGTCTCAACACTCAGCCCGCTTTCGCTCCGCATTGGCTCGCGGTGTTCATGGACTTCCCGCAAAGCGATTATTTGCTGCCCGATGCCTGCACCATGGGTTATTATGATACCGCAAGGCGCATGGTCGAGCTTGGCGCAGATCCGAATAAGGGGCTGTTCCTGACTTCCCTCGGCTCAACGCTTCAAGGCAAGCATGCAGGCTGTTATGACATGGCTGCCTGGCTTTATGAGCACGGTGCAAGTGCGGATCTGGTTTCCGATAAATACTATGGATACTCCGCGATGTGGGCCATAGCTTCATCGGCTTCGACGGAGGAATGTACCGAGGAAGAAGTTGTTAGGCTGTTCGATTATTTCTATGACCGCATAGGCGATAAAGTCGACAACTGGGCGGGAATATTGATATTGAGCTCTGCAAGCGAACATACCGGTATGATCGAAGTCATACTCGATAAGGGCCTCTGTGACGTAAACGCTTGCGATTCAAACGGCAGAACGGCGCTTATGATGGCTGCCCTGTGGGGTCGTGCCGAAACAGTCCGCCTTCTGCTTGACCGCGGAGCAGACAGTGCTCTGACCGATAAGAATGGGCTCACCGCAAAGGATTGGGCCGAAAAGTACAGCGGAGACTGCTCGGAAATACTGGAACTGCTTAACCAATCTTAATCATTTGGATTATAATACAAGATGCATATACTGCATGATTGCGATAAGTTCGCCGTTGACGCCATTTCCAAACAGTATTAAAAGATAATCAGTATATCTGCACAGCGTCCGACCTCGGGCGCTTTTTTGTTGTCCAAATTACGGAAAGGAGTTGATGCCATGGGCAGAAAAAAGGAACCTCCCCGTGTGGCCGTGAAGCTGACGGAGAGTGAAAAGAAGAAGATCGCAACCGCCGCGGCGAAGTGCGGGCTGACTGTCAGAGAATACATGCGTCAAAGGGCGTTGGGATATGAAAGCTTGGACGCGCGCTTTATCGGAACACCGAAGCTTGCTGCTTTACAAAAAGAAGAGCTCTGCGTTACCACATGTCGCGATAGCAGCTGCTCTTCAAAACATCCTTATGACGGCTGGGAGATCCGGAGGGAGGTTTTTTTATCGGCAGACGCGCTGCGCGGTCAGCTTTCGGAGGAACAGACGAACCTCGCAAGCGTTTCGAGCGTTTTGTCGCCGTAGTGCAGGCCGTCGTCGATGAAATCGGCGCCGTTGTTCGTAAGTATGGGCACGGTGGTGTAGCTCGCTCCGTTCAGTATCGGGCTTTCCGCCAAAGCCTCGCGGAGAGAATCGTTATAAGCCGCGACGCCGGGATTGAACGTCTCGGGATCGAGCCATCCCCAATCGCTGCTGCCGCAGCCCTCAATGCCGATCACCGTGACCGAAGGGACGACCGTCCTGCCGCGGACGCTTGCCTCCATGGAGGCAAGCCTTTCGGCGCAGGCGATCGCCGCGGCGATATTGCCGTCGTTCGGGCCGTCGGGATCGTAGTCGTTGACGGTGGCGAAGAAGAATATCTCGCATCCGCCCCGCGTCTTTACCTGTTCGCGGAAGCAGGCCTCGACCTCGGCGAAGAATTCTTCGGTGGGTATGTAAGGCTCTCTGTCGGCAAAATGCCCGCCCCAAACGGCGAACGCCGCGTAGCCGTCCAGGCCGGCGCGCTCCGAGTATATCCCAAGCTGACAGCATCGGCTGTCGCCGATCACTATGCGCCCGGAATCATAGCCCGCCATACCGGGCTTCGTGCGGTAAACGTCCTGATTGGGGCCGGGAACGCCCTCGTCCCTGAGCGCGCCCGTCCGATAGCCCTCGGAAGCCGCCCAGCGCTGATAATCGCCAATGCCGGTAAAGGCCTTCATGGGCTCCGGAACTTCGGGCTTCGTGCAGGCGGAGAGCGCGAGAACGAGCACGAGAACGGCGATGATTATAGGCAGGTTCGTTTTCATGATGGCTCCTTTCTCAAGCGCCGAAAACCGAGACGAGCTCCGCCGCGGCTTCTTCGGCCCAATCGGGGAATATCCCGCGCTTCAAAGCGGAAATGAGGGAGACGGCGGGGGAGACGAGCGCGGAAAGCTCGAAAAGCGAAGCATCGATCCCGCCGTATTCCTTGATGAAAAGCGCCTTGTTTTCCTCGGAGAACCAATACGCCGCGTTTGAAACGTCGTTTGCGGGGCAGCCCTTCCCGAGGAAGTTGTAATCGAACATAAGCGCGGCGCTTTTGTCCTTATTGACCGCCATGTTCGTATAGTAAAAATCGTTGTAGCACAGCGTTTTCGGCGCGGCGTCGATGCGCGCCTTTATCTCGGGGAAGCGCTCTTTGAGCCGCGTGACTGCCCGTGTGCATTCCGCGCCGAGGCTCCTGCCGATAAGCCCGATATTTTCAAGCGTGAAAAGATCCCATTCGTCGTACATTCCCACGCCGTGCTCCCGAACGTACTCCGCACCCTTTTCGTGCAGCGCGCGGTACCAGCGGGCAAGGGCTTTGACAACGGCGGGATCGTTCATATCCTCCTCCCGCCCGAGACGGAGCACGGGCGAGGCTTCGATATCCTCCATGAGGATCGAACGCTCCGCCGCATCGTAAAGCTTCAGGGTCGGCACGCCGAGGGAGGCGAGTATGCGGTAGTTTTCGATCTCGCGAAGAGAAGCCCCGTCTGCGAAAGCCTTGAGTATGAACGACCTTTCGTCCTGCTTCACCCGCGCGACCAAAACGCCGTCCTTCTCGCGGATAAGGGAAAAGGAGGCGGAGGAAATGCCGTGGGAATGAAGTTCGGTTTCGATGATATTCATAACTGCAAAAAGTATAATGCCGATATGATCCGATTGCAAGCTTTATCGGATGTATGACGTCGGA
>JAEEGL013018933.1_pt1 | contig 21592 bp, 15 predicted proteins | sample 9134231 | NCBI WGS metagenome assembly JAEEGL01 (sample SAMN16246548, study PRJNA631951) | gut metagenome | biome: gut microbiome; feature: rumen; material: fiber-attached | host: Bos | place: Iran: Karaj | collected 2018-10
ATTGTTGCTCTTATCAATAGGTTCAAAATAATCATCATCATCTGTATTATACCAATCTTCATCTAAATTTTGATTATCATAATTATCGAACTCATTATGATTTGTTTTTTCGTTGTCACTTAAATTATCACCCATTTTTATTTAAAAAAATTTATAATATTTTTTTTAATTTAAAATTTAATTATAATTTATTATAATTTTATTAAATAAAAATAATCATTAAATATACTTATATATAATTACATATTATATGTATATATACAAAGAATTTTTTTATTTACTACAGCATTTTTTTTTCTTTATTTGATTTTCATTGTTAGAATTTAAATTTAATGTTTTTTCTTTATTTAATTCTTCCGAATCAATGTTTTCTTTATTTTCTTTTTCCTTTTTAAAATTTTCATAAACATTTTCAATCATTAAATTAAAAGCTTTTTCAATATTATCCCCATTTTTAGCACTAGTTTCAATAAAGCTAGCTTTATTTATTATAGCTTTTTTTTCTCCTTCTTCAGTTGTAACTTCTCTTTGATTTTCTAAATCAATTTTATTACCAATTATAACTATATTAATATTTTCATCTCCATTATTTTTTAAATCAAATAGCCATTTATCTATATTATTAAAAGAAGCCTTTCTTGATATATCATATACAACAAATGCTCCTTTTGCTCCTTTATAATAAGCATTAGTTATTGAACGATATTTTTCTGTTCCTGCTGTATCCCAAATTTGAGCTTTTATAACATTATTATTTATATTAATTGTTTTTGAACCAAATTCTACCCCAACTGTTGCTTTACTGTCAGGATTAAATTCATTTTGAAGATATTTTGAAAGAATGTTTGTTTTTCCTACATTTGAATCACCAATTAGAACTATTTTAAATATCAAATTATAATTTGATGTCATTTTAATTTTATGATAAAAAAATATAAATTAATTATAGTTTTTTTTAATTAATTTAATATATGAATGATGATGATAATAACAATAAAAAAAATGATTTTAATTATGAAATTAATCATGAAGATGAAGATGATGAAGTGGAAAATTTAATAAAAAATATTGAATATGTAATTGAAGATAATGATATTGAAAGTTTAAATAATATTATTAAAAATATTATTTATTATAATAATAATAATTATGATGAATTATTAAATATTATATTTTATAATATTACTAAATATTTAAAATCTAATAATAATAATAATTTACTTTTTATAATAGAAAAATTTTTTGAAATTTTAATAAATTTAAATATAGATATTTCATATTATTTAGAAGAAATATTAAAATTAGAAATAAATGATTATAATTTTATAAAAAATTTATTAAAATTATTTAATAATATTCAACAAAAAAATTATTACTTTGATATAATTTTTAATACTAAAAATATAAATTATTTGAAAATTTTATTTGATTATAATAATAATAACTATGATGAAATTATTATTAATAATTTATTATATTATTGGGAAAATTTAATTAAATTATTTGATAAAAATAATAATGAGAACAATAATATTTCAGATAACGATAAAATTGATTTATTAAAAATTATTAATAATATTATTCTTAAAACAAAAAATAATTTTAAAAAATTTGCTAATGTTGCCTTATATCAAGCTTTAGAATATTTAACAGATAATAATCCATATTTACAAATTGAAAGTTTGAATATTATAAAAAATTTAATTATATATTGTGATGATGAATTAATTCCTTTAAAAGGTAATATTATAGAATTTTTAAATGTGTTAAAAAATGATGATAACATTGAAATAAAAAGCATATGTGAAGATTTATTATTACATTTTAATAATGTTGAAAATAATAAAAATGATAATAATAATAAGGAATTTCAAAATTCTAATGCCTTTGATTTTAATGAATTTACATTAAAACCAAATGATATAAAATTAGAAGATAAGCAAAATTTATATAATGATTTAATTGATAAAAATAAAATCGAAAACAAAGATAATAATATTCAATATGAAAATAATGATGATGATAAAAAAATTAATAATTTTTACAATAATAATAATAATGATATTGATTATAATTTTAAAAAAAATTTTACTTTTAAAAAAGATAGTCAAATAAATGAAAATAATAATAATAATATTAATAAAAATAATAATGATGATAATAATGATAATGATAATAATAATAATGTTTATGATGAAAATCCTTTGATAAAAAATTCATTAAATTCTTATAAAGTAAATGAAATAAAAAATAATAATAATGAGGATGATGATTATGAAAAAGATTTTATTCCAAATAAATATATAAATAATTTAAATAATTATCAAAATAATATTGAAGATAATTATAATAATAAGAAATTAAATGATATAAATATTGATAATATTAATTATAATAAAAATGATGATTTGATAGATAATTTTAATAATAAAATTCAAAATAATAACAATGATAACAATAATTTTCCATCATTTAAAAAGGAAATTGAAAAAGAAAACAATAATAATTATAATAATGAAGAAAAAATTATTAATATTATAAATACCATTAAAGAATTATCTAATGTAAGAATTATATTATTTAATAATTTTATAGAAACAATTAATATTATTAGATTCTTTAGAACAAATTAAAGAAAATAGTAAAAGAATTATAAAAGAAAAAAATAATAAAATAAAATTATTAGAATCTAAAATAATAAGATTAAAAAATGAAATTGAAGAAGAATTAATTAAAAATAATAATGATAAAAATATGAATAATTATAACAATTTAAATAATAATAACAATTATTTAAAAAAAAATTCTTATGAATTAAATTCTTATAAAAATAGTAATAATAATTATAATCCTTTAAAAACAAATTATCAAACAAAATATAGAAATAATACTATTAATAATAATAATAATGATAATGATAATAATAAATATAATAAAAATAATAATAACAATGATATTAATTCTCAATTTTCATCTTTATTAAATACAAATACTTTAGAACCTCTTCTTTCTTTTATTTCAAATATTTCATTTGAAAATTTAAAACAAATTAAAACATTTTATTTAGAAAAATCTATTTCATTATTAATTGATCAAAATAATGATATAGATAAATCTCATTTTCCTAATATTATTCATTTCATAAAAGCTATTCTTTTAGGTTTAAAATTACAACCAAATGACCCAGATTCAATCAAAAATTTTTTAGAATTTTTTCAAGAATATCCAGATGAATTTTATGATGTTTTTTCTGATAGTGATAGAATTGATATAAATTTTTTAATATCATATTTATCATAGTAATAGTGTTTATAATTATAAAAATAATATAAATAAAAATAACCTTTTATTTAAATTTATAATACTAATAATAAATATTATTTTGTTTAATATTTAATTTAATTTATAATATCATTTATATTCAAAAAAATTATTATTATTTTTTATCAAAAACAATATTATATAAATTTTCAATATTATTTTTTATTTCTCCATTAAGATCATTAATATCATTTAAATCTCCCTGAAATTCATCCATTTTTTCATTTAAAAGTTCTTTTTCATTAACAGCTTGATATGTATTTCTACAAAATCTTGCAAATTCTTCAAATTTTTTTTCACTAGCAATTTTATTATACAAACTTTCTTCAAATTCTCCCTTTAATTTTTTCTTATTTTTATCATCTGTATCATTTTTTCTTCTATGATTGTAATTCTTATTAGCAATATAATATTTAATACTCTTAATAAAAAAATTAGCAGCATTTCTTTGATTTTTTCCTTCCAAAATTTCATCATGTCTTAAATTAAAAGAATTTTCTTCATATTTATTCATAGTTACAATATTTTGAATAGAAATAGTAACTAAAGATGTAATAAAAACTCCAACTAAACAACATACTAGTATAATTATTTTTCCAAGAACAGTACTTGGATACATATCTCCATAACCAACTGTTGTCATTGTAACGAAAACATTCCAAATACAATTTTTTATTTTTCTATAATCATTTATTCCCATATCACTTGTATAATAAGGACCTTCTGAAATTTTTAACATAAATGATAAAAATAATATTGTTGTTGTACCATATAATAATAAAAAACTAAATGGACTGTCTAAAATAAAAGAACGTAATGCAAATCCTCTTGTTAATTCTGTTCCGATTAAATGAGATAATCTATTTGCTCTTGATGTATAAATTTCAGTTAAAAAAATAAACCAACGAAAAATTACATATATTCTAAATAAACATATAAATGTTAAAACATCATTTAAATCATATTCACATTCAACTTTAAACCAATTTTTTTTTGTTTTAATTGTTATATCTTTTGTAAAAATATTAGGATGAAATAGAGATAAAATAGCTTCATATAAAAAAGATGAAAAATATTTACAATTAAAAAATGTTGTTCGTTTTGTTATTTTATTCATTGATTTATGTAATTTTATTTGAATTATATATCTTAAAACAGACGCAAAATTAAAACAAAAAATACTAATACTATTTATAATTAAAATACAATCTAAAAAATCTTTATTTAATTCTGGTTCTTTATCATAATCTTTTTTAATATTAGTATAAATATCATGATAAACTAAACTAATAACTATAGTTGTTATTGTAAAAAATGAAGTTGTCCACTCTGATGTTTCTAATTTAGCAAATATTTCATTAATTTCATAAGTACTTTCACCTTCTTGTTCAGCCATCATAATTTTGTTATAAATTTCTTTTGGTTTTTGCATATTAATTGAAGGATGAGATAAATAAAAAGAATTAGTTTTTTTTATTGAACTATTTGAACTGCTACTTGACATTGAAAAGGAAGAAGAATCAGAATATTCATCTTCTTTATTTGAAGAAAAATTTGATGCTAATGATTCAGATAATGATTTTAAATCCTTTTTATCTTTTTTAATATTAGAAATATAATTAAATGAAGGTTGACGAATTTTTTTTACATTTATATTTTCAATATTTACTGATTCATTTAAATTAATATTATTTATATTATTTGTAGAAAAAATTTTTGAATGTTTTTTATTATTTTCTATAGAAGAATTAAAAGACTCAGAAGGTAAAATTTCATTAGAAATACTTTCAATTTCTTGGTCTTTTGAAATATTTACTTGAATATTTTTAGAATTAAGAAAATTAAAATTCATAATTTATATTAATTTTTAAAATAATTTTATAAATTAAATTAAAAAAAATTTAAATAAATTATTTTATATTACAATTATGTTTTCCTGGAAAATTTTTATATAAATCATATAATTTTTCTTCTATTTTTAATTCATCATTTATTAAATTAACTGTGTAATTAATTTCTTTTAATCTAATTTTAACTTCTTCTTCGAATTTATTTATATTATTATCATTATTATTATTAAATTTTTTTATATTATCATTATTAATACTTATTAAATCAAAATTATTATTAATTAAATTTTTTATTAAAATATTTAAATTTGTATTTTTTAAATATTTTGACATATTAATTAAAATATTTTCATTATTATTGTTGATAATTTGATAATAATTTATTAAATTAAAAATATTATTTTCTTTATTAATATAATTACTTATTAAATCATTTTGATTTAAAATTTTTTTATTTAAATTATTAATTTCAATTTGGTTTTCATTATTATTATTAGAAATAAAATTATTATCATTTTCATAATTAGAAATTTTTTTTTCATATTTTTGAATTAATTCTTTATTTTTATTTTCATTTAAATTTAAATTTTCAATTATATTTTTATTATTATTAATTTCATAATTTAAATCATTTATTTTTACATTTAAATTTTTAATAACATTTTCATTATCATTTAATTTTTTTAATAAATTTTCAAATTCATATGAAATTAACATAAAAAAATTTTTAATATTTTTAAAAATTTCTTCATCATTATTAATATTATTATATTTATTTAAATATAAAATAAATTCATTAGAAAGAAATTGAATATTATTTAAATCTTTTAATTTATTTTTTAAATTTAAAATATTTTTAAAAATACTAAATAAATCATTTTTATTATCTGAATATAAATTTTTATAATTATTTAAATTTAAAATAAATTTTTTTCTATCATTTTCTAAATTATTTAAATTATAATTTAATATTTTATTTTCATTTTGAATTTTTTCAATTGTTGAATTGAAAATTTTTTTTTCTTTTTCCAATAAAAAAATTTCATCTTTTAATTTTGAATTTGAACATTTTATTTCTCTATTTTCATTTATTTTATTTTCTATTAAAATTTGTTTTTCTTTTATTTCAATTTCTAAATTAAATATTTTTTCATTTAATTTATTATTTAAATTAGATAAATTTTTATTTTCATTATTTAATTTTTCAATTTTATATTCAAGATCATTAATATTATCTTTAAAATTATTAATATTATTTTTATAGTTATTATAATCATTATTATTTTTTTCTTTATAAAAATTATTTTCTAAAATAATATTATTATTTAAAATTTCATTTTTTTCTTTTTCAGTTTGAATATCTATTAAATTTCTATTTATTATTTTATTTTCATTTTTTAAATAATTATTTTCTTCTTCATATTTTTTAAGAAGATTTTCATTTAAAATATTTTTATTATTAATTTCTTTAAAAGCTTCATTTAATTTATTATAATTTTCTAATAATAAATTATATTCTTTTATATTATTATTATATTCAATATAAATTTTATTTAATTTTTCTTTATAATTTTTTTCATTTAAATTATTTTTATTAGAAAAAATTTCTAATTCATTTTTAATTGAATTATATTTATTTTCTAATTCTAAATAATTTTTATTTTTATTTAAAATATCTTTCTCATTTTCAATATTTATATTATATAAATCTTTATTTTCTTTTTCTTTTATTTTTATTATATTTTCTAATTTAATAATTTTATTTAAAAATTCTTTAGATGCTAAATTATAACTATTATCTATAATTTCTTTTTTTTCAATATTATAAGATGATATTTCATTTTTTAATAAAAGTTTTAATTCCTCAATCATATTATCTTTTGATATTAATATACTTTTTAAAGTATGATTTTCATTTAAAAGACAATAAATTTTTGACATTAAATTATTATTATTATCATTATTAATATTATTATCATTATTATAATTATTATTATTGTTGTTATTATTTTCATTATTATTATTTTCATTTATATTATTGTTATTAGTTAATGCTAATAAATCTTTTTGATAATTTTCAACTGATTGTTTTAATTTTAAATTTTCTGTTAAAATTTTAGAATAATTTTGTTCAATTTGATGTAAACGATTAGCTTGTTCTATTATTTTAGATTTATATTTATCTAATTCATTTATATTATTATTTGTTAAAATATTATTATTTTTAATAGGATAATTAGGTTCTGTAAAATTTTTGATATTATTATTATTATTTTTGATATTATTATTATTGTTATTATTACTATTATAATTTGAATTTGTAATAATTGGATTTGATAAAGTATTATTATTATTATTTATAGAAGAATTAAAAATATTATTTTCGCTTTCAGAAATTTCATAAGCATCATTTGGAGGAAATTTATTATTTTCATCATCATTTATTTCATCAACATTATTATTATTACTTGTAACATAATTTTCTTCTTCTTCTTCATTTTTATTCATATTATTCTTCATATTTATAATATATTTAAATGTAAAATTAATTTATATTAAATTTAATTATTATTTAAAAAATTATTTAAATTAACATCAATAATTAATTCTCCTAAATTAGATTTATATTCAAATTTTATATTACAAAATTTTTCATTTATTTTTTTTATTAAATTTGAATAACTTTCTTCTGTTTCTTCAATATAAAAATTTTTAAATGTTATTATTGCATCTTTTAATATTTTTTTATTATTTTCATCTAAATTGTTATTTATTATTTTAATATTTAAAGAATTTACATCTATTTTAATAATATCAAAATTTGTATAAGTAACATCCATTAAATTTTTATACCAAATTTTACAATCATTATTTTCTAATATTAAATTATTTATTTTTTTAAGTTGAATAGGATTATAAGTTTTTAATTCTTTTATTGGTGGATATATATTATAATTATTACATATTGGAATTAAAGAATTATTTTTAAAAGGTTCTATAATTTTTTTATTTTCATATTTTAATATATTTGAATTTATATTATTAATATTATTATTGTTATTTTCTTCTTTATTATTAATAATATTATTTTCTTCTTTATTATTAATAATATTATTTTCTTTATTTTCAATATTTTTTAATAAATATTCTATAATAATTAATTTATTATTATTAATTTTATTAGTTATTTTATTATCAATATTTTCATTATTGTATAAATTAAAATCAATTATATCATTTATATTTAATTGTTTATTCATATATTTAAAAGATATATTTTCTATTTTTATATTATTTATATTTAAATTAATAAATAGCTTATTAATTTTATTATAAAATAAATCTAATAAATTTTTAACTATTATTTTATCATCTTCTATTTCAATATTAATATCAATATTTTTAATTTTATCATAATATAAAGTATTATTTTTATCAGCTTCAAATTTTATAATAAAATTTTTCTTAATAATACTATTATCATTTATTTCACTATTATTTTCAGTTATATTTTTTTCTTCTTTATAATTATTTTTACTTTTATTATCAGAAAAAGAAATACTTTCATTTTCTTTACTTATATTATTATAAATATTATTATAATAATCATAATAATTAAAATTAGTTTTTGATTTTTTTTTTGAACTATTTTTTTTATCAGAAAAAAATTCAAATTTTTTATTTATGTTTTCTTCATATAATTTATTTTTCTTTTTTTCTTTCAATCTATGTAAATCTCTTTCTAATTTATTTATTGAATTATTATGATAATCATTATTTTTTTTACTATCAAATAAAGATAATTTTGGAATATAAAATTTATAATTTTTTTCATTATATAAAGGTTCAATATTTATATCAGAAATTAAATTATTATTATTTGAAAATGTTTTTGAAGCTTTTTCTATGAAATCTATTTTTTCTGTCTTTGATAAAATTTTATTGTTAAAAATATTATTATTATCATTATAATTAAAGTCATTATTTAAATATGAATTATAATTAATAGGAACATTTGGATCTGAAAGATCTATTTTAAAATTTAAATTAGAATTATTAGAAGTAAAAGGATTTAAATTATTATTATTGTTATTATTATTAATATTATTATTATTATTATAATTATAATTATTATTATTATTATTATTATTAAATATATTATTGTTGTTATTATTATTTATATTATTAAATATATTATTATTGTTTGAATTATTAAAAGAATTTATATTATTTGCAGAATTGATCAAATTATTATTTATTTCATTATTATTAGTTAAAGTATTTTGATTTGAAATGTTATTAAATATATTTTTATTATTTAAATTATCATTATTATTATTTATTATTGAATTACTAATATTAGTATTTATTTCAAAATTTAAATTTTGTTTTTTTATTATATTATCATTTACATTATTTTGAATAGAATTATTTTTATTAAATTCTTGAAAAGAATTAATATTATTTTGGTTATTATTGAATGGATTACTATTACTATTATTATTAATTTTAAATGGATTAAAATTACTATTATTATTATTATTATTAATATCATTATTAAAAGGATTAATATTATTAATATTTTGATTATTTTCATTATTAATTATAGAATAATTTTTAGAAAAACTAAAATTACTATTAATTTGATTATTATTATTATTATTATTAAATAAATTAGAATTAATATTATTAGTAGAATTGTAATTATTATTTTGATTATTATTATTAAATATATTAAAAGAATTTATTTCTAATTTATTATTATTATTATTATTATACAAATTTAGATTATCTTTACTAAAACTACTAACACCTTTAACTGAAGTACTTTTAGTATTTTGATTTTGTAAATTTTTTATACTACTACTAATATCTTTAACGGTATTTGTTAAATCATTTAAATTAAAATTATTATGTGTAGAATTTATATTTCTTATAGAATAACTTCCTTTCACTGAAATTTTTGAATAATTAGTAACAGAAAATTTACCTATATTATTATTATTTAAAATATTTCCATTTTTTTTGTTATTATTAATTGTAGAAGCAGGTTGAAAAGGATTTATAATATTATTATTCATAATTATTTAAATTTAAATTAAATATTTTTAATTTTAATCTTAAATAATAAAAAATTTAATAAAAATATAAAACAATAAAAATAAAATTAAAAAATTTGTTAAAAAATTTTATGGGAATTTGTTTGAATACTGAAAATTCAAAAAATCAAAAAGAATATTATAAATCTCTTTCAGAAATTGATTCTATAATAAATGATCCATCTTTAATGAATATTTCATCTGAAAAATTAACATATTCAGATATTCATTATTTTGTTATGTTAATTCAAACAAATTATCGTCGTTATATAGCAAGAAAAAAATATAAAGAAAAATTACTTAATAAATTAGAATATAAAAAAAATTTATTAAAATCTTCAATTACATTTAAAGAATCTTGGGAACTTTATTTTAATAATAATGGTGAATATGAATTTTCTTTTAAAGGTTTAGAAGAATTAAGATTAAAATTAATTGATTTTTATAAAAATTTTTTTAATTTTGATTTAATTAATGAAGGAGACATTTATATTACTAATAATCAAATTAAAAAATTTAATTTTGAAAGTTTGATGAAAAGTGATTTTAGAACAGCAATTATTATTTATTTAAGTAAAACTTTTTATTTAGGTGATAAAATTGAAAATAGAATTCAAAATAGTGAAATTTTTTTTGAAAGTATTAAAAAAAATGAAGAATTTTTGGAAAATGGTTTTACTAATTTTGAAGAAACTGTTCATTTAAATAATAAAAAGTTTTCTTTTGTATCTTTAAGTGAAGAAGAAGAACCAACTATAATAGATAAAAAAAATAATTTTGGAGATAATAATTTTTATAATAATGAAGAAGATAATACTGAAAATAATAATTATAATAATTATAAAAAAAATCTTTTTTATTTAGACCAAATCTCTGAATCACCAGAAAAACAGGAAATTAAAAGATATCGTAAAGAAAATGCCAAAAAAAAAAAAACTTTTATTCATTCTCATTTAAAAGAAATGGAATATCATGAATTAGTTAAAAAAAATATAAACGAAAATTATCCAATTCAAATAAAATTAACTAATTCAGATAAAACAAATAATGATAATAAAAATCAAATAAAAATTCAATCAAAATTTACAAAATCAAAATTACGTTATTTAGAAAATAAAATATCAAAACTTAATTATGTAAATGGAAAAATTCCTTTATATATTTTAGATAAAGATAAATATAAAGATGAATCATATTTTCTTCGGTTTTTAAATGAAATAAAATTTTTTCAAGAAAAATATTGTGAAATAAGAGCATTTAAAGATGAAGATACTTCTATTATTTATAGTGGATCTTATAACACTAAATATAATCAAAAAGAGGGTCTTGGATTTGAATATATGATTGATTCAAAAAAAGGAAATATATATAAATATTGTGGTTATTATTATAAAAATAAATTTCATGGAATTGGAATGTTAGCTAAAAATGGAAATGAAAATTATATAGGTGAATTTCGTTTTGGGAAAAAATGTGGATATGGATTTTTAACTTGTGATAATTTTAAATATACTGGGTTTTTTTATAATGATAATTTTGAAGGTTATGGTGAATTACATGTTGAAGGAAAATATTCTTATAGTGGAATATGGAAAAATGGGAAAAAAAACGGATTTGGATTTTATATAAATTGTGATGGTTGTACTTATTGTGGTGAATTTGATAAAGGAAATTTGAATGGTGTGGGTATTTTTAAATGGCAAGAAAAACAAAAATATTTTGGATATTGGGAAAATAATTTAATGAGTGGTTATGGAGAATTTGAATATAAAAATGGTGATTATTATTATGGATATTATAAATCAGATAAGAAAAATGGAAAAGGTTTATATAAATTTAAAAATGGGAATAGATTGACAGGAAAATGGATTAGAGGAAAAAAAGAAGGGGAATTTACATTATATAATCCAAAAAATAAAAATATTATTATTTTTTTGAGATATGAAAGTGATTATCAAATAAAAATTGTATAAAATTATTATAAATGAATAAAATTTTTATAATTTATAAAATTCAAAAAATTTTATTTTTATATAGATAATAAATATAAATATTTTGTTTCATTAAAAAAATTATTTATTGCTTTAATTAAATAATTTATATAATAATATGCATTTATATGATAAAATAAATAATATTTTTTATAAAATAACATATTTATTTCTTATTTATTTAATATAATAATATATTTTTTTTTAATTGGTCAAATATTAATTGATATTAATATATATTATAAATAATGAATGATTTTTCACAATTAAAATGCCCTTTATGTAATTTATTTTATAATTCTTTTGAAAATATACCTAAAATATTAGTAATATGTGGGCATTCAATATGTTCTAAATGTTTACAATCATATATAAATTTAAATAAAAAATTAATTTGTCCAATTGATAATTGTGAATATGATATTAAAAAAATTGAAAATTTTCCAATAAATTTAGCTCTTCTTGATTTTATAAAAAATTCTTTAAATAATTTCAATATTAATAATCAAAAACAAATATTTAATAAAAATAATAAATATAATTCACTTAATATTTCATCAATTTCTTTTCACTCTAATTCTAATAATAAATCAAAAAATTTATTAGAGAGTATTAAAAAAATAAAAAGTAACAAAAAAATTAATAATTGTTTTGAACATCAAAATCGTCCTTTAGATATCTTATGTTTAGATGATATGAAAAAAATATGTTCAAATTGTGCTTTATTTGGAAAGCATAAAAATCATAATATTATTAATATTAATGATTATGAAAAAACAATTGAACAAAAATCTGAATTATTAATTAATTTATACGATTCAATTGATAAAAAATTTTCTTTAAATAAATTAAATTTTAAAACATTAAATAATGAATGTGATAATTTATTAAATATTATAGAAACAAAAGAATATTTTTTTTCAAAAAAAATTTCAGAATTTAATAATAATATAATAAATTATTTGAATATTTTTCAAAATAAATTTTATAAAGAAATAAATGTTTATTTTAATTTTTTAAAAGAAAAAATTAATTATTATAAAAATTTTCCAAATACTCTTTTAAAAACAGTAAATGAATGGAAAACTAATGTTGAAAATAAACTAAATATATTAAATGATTTAAATAATAGTGAAGAAGAATATTTAAAATTTATAGAATTAAATGATAATAAAAAAACAGGAAATTATAATAATTTAATTGATAGAGGTGATTATATTTTAAATGAATATAATAACATTAATAATTTTCCTTTAAAAGAAATAAAAAATGAAATAAATAATTTATTTTTAAATTTTATTAACAAAAAAGAAATAATAAATAAAAATTTATATTATTTAGATAAAAATAATTTTATAAGTCTATTAAAAAATTTAGGTTTAGAAAATAATGAATATTTAAAAAATAATAAAAATATTTCATATGATAATAATAATGATTTAATATCTACAGATTTAACTAAAAATTATAATATTTCTTTAACAGATTGTAATATAAGTAAAATAGATAATATAAAAGAAAATTTAAATTTAAGTGATGATTCAATTTTAATTTATAATAATTTCAAAACGAATAATAATAATATTCAAGAATTAAAAAATAATAAAAATTCAAAAAAAATATTTATTCCTAAAAAAAAAATTGTTCGTACAAAAAGTTATATAAATCTTAATTATAAAAATAAAGATAAAAAAATAAATATAATTAAAAAATATAATGTAAATAATCAAAATAATAATAATCTAATAAAAAATGAAAAATTATTAAATATTAATAATCATTTTAAATTTGATAAAATTAATTTAAGTAGAAAAATTTTTGATAAAGATGAAATAAAATGTTTATATGATAATTTAATAAAAAATAAAGAAAAAATAAAAGAAATAAAATTAAATAAATGTGGATTAACAAATGATGAAATTAATAATATTTTTAAAATTTTAGAAGGATGTAAAAAATTAAATAATTTTAATATTGCAAATAATTTATTAACTGAAAAATGTATTAATAATTTATTAAATTTTATAAATAATAATAAAAATTTAAAAACAATTTATTTAACTAATAATCATTTTGATAAATTATCAAAAGAAAAAATAAAAATATTTTCTAAAAATAAAAATATAAAAATTTTTATTTAAAATATTAAATAATTATGCACTTTTTAATTATTATTATTATAAATTATTTTTCATTTTAAATATAAATAAATTAAAAAATTTAATAATAAATTAATCCGCCAAATTTTTTTAAAAAAATTTTGTAAAAATAATTTTTATTTTAAAAATACAAAGATTATTTTTATAAATTTGTGTTTTATAGTATTAAAATATTAGTATGTATTTTCTTAAATAATATTTTTTAAATTCAAAATTTAAAAAATATTTTAGTTTTATAAGGAATTTGTATAGCATTATTATATTTTTTAATTAATCTAAAAAATGGAAATTACAGAAAAAGACTTTTTTGATAATAATAATTTGGCAAGAAGAGCTTATTATTTTTATCTTCCAAACTTAAATCCAAATGAAAAAATCGCTCTTTCTCAAAAAATAAATGATTATGAAGGAGTAAATATTATTATATAATTACTTATTTTTTTATATTTTTAGCGTGTTACTTATTCTTTGAATAAAAATACAATAATAATAATTGAAAATCCTTTAATTTTATATACTGAAAATTTTATTAATATAATACATGATTTTGGTTATATTTATTTATATTTTAATAATCATATTGAAGTTAAATATTATGATATAAATAAAATAAATTATATAAAAGTAATGTGTAGAATAGATTTATTAAATAAAATTTCTATGTTTTTTAATCCAACATTTCAAGATTTTTATTCATGGGGTTTACCAAAAAATATAACAAATGAAGCAGTAATAATTTTAGCTATAAATAATTTACAAAAACATAAAAAATTTTTATTTTATTATGATTTTAAGAAAAAATATAATAATAAACCAAAAAATATAAATTATAACATTATTGATGATGAAGAATCTTATTTAAATGATATACCTAAATTAGATATGAATAGCCCTGAAGGTTTTAGTATATTTGTATCAGATTGGGAAAAAGAATTTATAAAAGAAAATTCTAAAAATATTAAACATTTAAAAGAAAAAAATAAAAGAAAATTAGATATTAATGAATTAGATATAAAAGTAAAATAAATTAAATAATTTTTTATTATATATAGAAAGAAATTGAGCCTTATAAACATCATTTTATTTGTCAATTATGTAAATCAAAATTTGATAATTATCAAAAACATTTAAAATCTAATTTACATTTACAAAAAATGAAAGAAAATAATGAAATATTTAAAGGTATTAAAAATACATTTATTCGCATAAGTGAATATTATAAAAAATTAGAAAATAAAAAAATAGAAAATATTATTAATAAAAAAAATAAATCAGATAAAAAAAATTTATTAAAAGATAAAAATAATAAATATAATTTTATTAATAATAATATAAATTTATTAAATCCAAGTAATAATTTATCAACAAATATATCATTAAATAGTAATTCTAAAAATATAATTAAAAATATTAAAGATAATATAGAAAAAAATAAAAATACAAGTAATTTTTTATCTAATTCTTCTTTTTTACAAACACAAAATTTATTATATGATTATAAAAAAATTAATCTTAAAAAAAATGATGAAGATAATAAAGATGGAATTATTGTTACATATAAAGATAAAGATAATATAATTAAAAATAATGAAATAGATATATATGATATTAATTTTAATAAAAGAAAATATGATGAAATTGATAATTCTAATTATAAAAAAATTTTTCAATTAGAAAATAGTAATAATCATCCAAATAAATTTCATAATTTAAGTAATTATAATGAAAAATATTTTCAAAAGATAGTATTTAAATCTTTGTGTAAAGATAATAAAAAAAAATCTTCAAAAAAATAATTTTCCAAAAACAGTAATATATAAATAAATTAGTATTTAATATAAAATTTTATATTTCTCATATTCTATGTAAATAATAATTTTGTGTTTATACATAATATTTTATTCATAAATAATTAAAATAATTAATTAATAATATGTTTTAAAAATATTATTATTATATTTATCAAATTAAAATAAAAATTAAGAATAATTAAAATTTAAAATAATCTCCAATTAATATATTTCAATTAAAATTTAATTAAATATAAATATTAAAGATGGGAAATTTAGAACAAGCAAATCAAAAAAAAGATAAAGATAAAAAAAAAGATGAAAAAAAAGCTTTTAAAAAACCAGAACCTTCTTTAGTCAAATTAGGAAAGAAAAAAAAGAAGAAGAAGGGTGTTGAAGTAGCTTCAAAATTACCAAATGTCACCCCTACAACAAAATGTTTACTTAGAATGAGGAAATATGAAAGAATTAAAGATTATTTATTAATGGAAGAAGAATATATTAAATCTCAAAATGCAACTAAAAAAGAAAACGAAAAAGATGAAGAAGAAAAAAACACAATTGATCTTTTAAGAGGAAGTCCAGTATCAATTGGAACATTAGATGAAATTATTACAGAAGATCAAGCAATAGTTTCTATAAATTCATCAGAATATTATGTAAAAATTTTAAGTATAGTAGATAAAGAACAATTAGAATTAGGATGTAATGTTTTATTAAGAGAAAATTCATATCATATAGTAGGAGTTTTAAGTGATGAAGCAGACCCTTTATTAAATGTAATGAAAGTTGATAAAGCACCTACTGAATCATACAGAGATGTAGGTGGATTAGATACACAAATTAGGGAAATAAAAGAAGCTGTTGAGTTACCATTAACTCATCCTGAATTATATGAAGAAATTGGTATAAAACCACCTAAAGGAGTTATTCTTTATGGTGAACCAGGAACAGGAAAAACTTTATTAGCTAAAGCGGTAGCCAATGAAACAAGTGCAACATTTTTTAGAGTTGTTGGTTCAGAATTAGTTCAAAAATATTCAGGAGAAGGACCTAAATTAGTAAGAGAATTATTTAGATTAGCTGAAGAACATGCACCAAGTATTGTATTTATTGATGAAATTGATGCTATAGGACATAAACGTATAGAAACTTCATCAGGGGGAAAAAGAGAAGTTCAAAGAACAATGCTTGAATTATTAAATCAATTAGATGGTTTTGATACAAGTTCAGAAGTTAAAGTTATTTTAGCAACTAATAAAATTGAATCATTAGATCCTGCTTTAATTAGACCTGGTAGAATTGATAGAAAAATATATTTTCCTTTTCCAGATTCAGCAACTAAAAGAAGAATCTTTCAAATTCATACGGCAAAAATGAATATGGATGTTGATGTAAATTTAGAAGAATTTATTATGGCAAAAGATGAATTAAGTGGAGCAGATATAAAAGCAATTGCCACTGAAGCAGGTTTATTAGCTTTAAGAGATAGAAGAAAAAGAGTAAATCAAGCTGATTTTAGAACAGCAAAAGAAAAAGTTTTATATAAAAAGAAAGGATTAATTACAGAAAGTTTATATATTTAAAGTTATTTATAAATTATTTAAAAATATAAAATAAAAGTTATCAAAAAAGAGATTTAAAAAATATATAATATATTACTATTATTTATTTATATATTATGATTAAATAATATAATTAAGATAAATTTTATATTTCCAAACAACATTCATTACCTTTTTTAGTAAAAGTATTTGTAACTAAATTAATATTTTTTTTTTCTTCTTCTTTTATTTCTTCTTCAAATTTTTTACTTCTTTTATCATATATATCATTTAATAACATTATAAATGCTTCATTTATATTTATTTTATTAATAGCTGAAGTTTCAATATATTTAATATTTTTATTGAAAGCAAAATTTTCTGCTTCATATTTTTTAATTTCTCTTTGATCTTCCAAATCTATTTTATTTCCTACTAAATAAATTTCACATTCTTTATCTGAATTATTTCTAATATCTTCTAAATATTTTTCACATGATTCAAAACTTGTTTTTTTTGTTACATCAAACAATAATAAAATACCATTTGCTTTTCTATAATAATTCATTGCCAAAGATTTAAATCTTTCTTGACCTGCAGTATCCCATATTTGAACTTTTATTATAGTTCCATCTTTCAATTCAATTTCTTTTGTACAAAATTCAACTGCTATTGTTGGTACTGTTTGATTACATATTCCTTTAATATACACTGATAACAAACTTGTTTTTCCTACTCCTGAATCACCAACCAAAATTACTATTTATATATTTTTTAATATAAATTAAATTAAATATTTACCTTTAAAAATTGGTGAAATTTGAATATCATCCTGCATAATTTATTTTTATTTTTAAATATTATTATTTTTTTTAATTATTTATAAATTATTAAATTGAAAAATCTATAAGAATTAATAATTATAATTTTATATATATAAATTATTTTCATGTTAAATAATAATAATTTTGTAACAATAGCAACAAAAACAAGTTCAAGTTTTTATTCTACTGAATCTTTTTTAAATTTAAAAAATAATTATAATGAAAAAGAAAATTTAAAAACTATTTCTACTCTTAATTCACTTAAATTAATTAAAAATTCTAAATTAAATTCCATTAATACTTTTCATAAGAATTTATTAAAAATAAAATTACAAAAAAATAAGCAATATCAAAATATTTTCATAAATAAATCAAAATTATTTATTACAAATTGTAATTCAATTTTGGACCAAGATTTAAATGAAAATATTAATGAAAAAAATATTAATTTAACAACAATAGAAAATAAAAGTAATAATAAATCACTTGAAAAAAATTATTTTTCAAAAAATTTATTTTTAAAAATTCCTACTTTTACTTCAAGATTGATTATTAATAAACCATTAAATGAAACTATAAATGATTTTTTAAATAAAATAAATATTATGAGAAAAGCAAAATTAATAAATAAATATAAAAAAGAAAATTTAAGAATATTAAAAGAAAAAAATATTTTATTTGAAGAAGAATTAGATCAAATGATATTTAGATTAAATTATTCAAAAAAAATATTAGAAAAATTTAAAAATGAATTTTTTTTATATTTAAGATATTTAAATAATGTAATTTATAAAGAAGAAGTAATAAATGAAGAATTAATTGATAAAGAAATAAATTTACGCTTAAAATATAGACACTTAAAAAATAAATATGATATAACTAAACGTTTTTATGAGCAAGGAACTAATTATCAAAAATTATTATTAAAATTAAAATATAGAGTTTCTGATTTAAGCCAACTTCCAATTAATATTTTAAATGAATATAATTTAAAAGAATATATTCCATTAAAAAAAAAGGAAACATTTTCTTTTTATAAAAAAAACAGTTTTTTTAAAATAACTAAAAAAGCTTCAATATTAAAATTAATTCAAAGAAAAGATACAATAAAAAAAATAAATAGAAGAAGTCTTGTTATACCTGATAATAATAATTTAAATAAAAATTATACTCCAGAATTAATATATAAAACTTCAGAAGACTTTGAAAGAGATATTAAAAGAATGGAAAATAATTGTATTAAATTATATACAAAATTAATGGAAAAAAATAAAGAAAAATTTAATTTAGAAAAAGAAAGAAATGATTTATTAAAATATATTACACAGAATGAATCAAGAGAAAATATATATATAAAACAACAAGAATTAATGTTAAATGTTTTAAAAAATAAATATCAAACACTTGAATTGAAATTAAAAAATTTACATATTATTATTTCTACTAATTTTATAAGTAATTATAAAAAAAATTTTTTAAATACAATTTATAAAAAATTAATATATATTATATTAAATATTCCAATTAATTTAGAAAATGAATTTAATTGTAAAAGAATATATGAGAGTATAAAAAATAATTCTTCTTATATTTTACATAATGGTATAAAAAAAAATATTATTAATTTTTGTTTATGGATGTTAGAACAATTATTATTAAACTTAATTAAAAAAACTCATGAGTATAATAAAGATATAAAAACTTTTAATTTAATTAAAAAAATTAAAAATCAAATTGAAAAAGAAAAAAGAATTGAACGAACAAAATTTTTTTTAAATGAAGAAAAAAAAAGAAAGAATTTAATTGAAAAAAAAATTATTGAAAAATTTAATAAAACTTTGTTTATACCAAGAAGAAAAGTTAATATTCAAAATAATTATAGAATAATATCAAAAAAATATTCATTAAAAAAAAATAATAAAAAAATTAATAATAAAAATAATAATAATATATTATCAGCTGAAGATGTAGTATATTATTAAAATTATTTTTATTTTGTAATATATTTTTTTAATTTAATAATTTTAATAAATTTTTAATTTGAATTATAACCAATATTATAATTGTTAAATAATTCATTTTTAAACATATTTTTAATTTCCTACACTCATAGCAAGCAAAAACACATCATTATCTAATTTCAATAATTTTTTAAAAAATTCTCCATCGCACATTCTTCTTGTAACGCATTTTAAATTTTCACCAGCACAACATAAATAAACATTTTGGCTACAATGACCACAATCTATATAAGCTCTAATTAAATTATTATCTAATTGATTTCCTACTTTTTCATTAGATTTATAAAACATAATCAAATTCATTGAAGCATTTTTAACAAAATCTTGACCTCCTGATTTTTCTGAATAATTTCCTTCTACTATTGGAATTAAAATATGCTCATCTGGCTCATATTTAAATATTCCTTTTTCTAATATAACATAAAATTCTATAGGATATATATACATTGCTGATGGTACAGTTCTATTATGATTTTTTGGTAATTCAGGTCTATTTACACCATATGCACTCCATAATACATTTGAAATTTGTTGTAATGTTAAAGGTTTATTAGGAATAAAATCTCTTTCAGATTTTCTGTTTTTCATTGCAGTCATTAATGATACTTCTGAATTTATATTTGGTTTTAATAATTGAATTTTTTCAAATTTTAAAGGTTCTGTCATTAATTAAATATTTTATATAATTATGTTTATATATCATATTATTATAATATTTAAAAATAATAAAAAAGTTTTATATCTATATATTATTTATTTTTAATTTAATTAAAATTTATATAAATTATAAGAAAGAATATAAGATTTAAAATTTAAATTATGTATATAATAATAAAATTTAACATTAATCAATTAAATTTATATATTTTATCTGACTTTATTTATTATATTATTTATAATTATATATCTATAATTTACTTTTGGTACTTTTTTTCTTTTTAGTTACATTTTTCAAAACTTCAACTAATTTAATTGCTTTTGTTTTATCTGTTA
>JAEEGL013169082.1_pt1 | contig 21592 bp, 21 predicted proteins | sample 9134231 | NCBI WGS metagenome assembly JAEEGL01 (sample SAMN16246548, study PRJNA631951) | gut metagenome | biome: gut microbiome; feature: rumen; material: fiber-attached | host: Bos | place: Iran: Karaj | collected 2018-10
AAGGATATAATGTACTGCATCCTATGGGATTTGATTCTTTTGGTCTTCCGGCAGAAAACGCAGCCATCAAGCACGGTGTCGATCCGGAAAAATGGACCTTGGAAAATATCGAAAGCATGGAAGAAAATCTAAAACAGCTGGGGATCAGCTATGATTGGGGCAGAGAAGTCGCTACCTGTAAAGAAGATTATTATAAATGGACACAGTGGTTTTTTACCAAAATGTTCGAAATGGGTCTGGCCTACAAGAAAAAATCACCTGTAAACTGGTGCCCTTCCTGTCAAACGGTATTAGCCAATGAACAGGTAGTAGACGGCCGCTGTGAACGGTGCGACACGGAAGTCAAGAAAAAAGATCTGGAACAATGGTATTTTAAGATCACCGATTATGTGGAAGATCTATTAAAAGACATTGAACAGTTAAAGGGCTGGCCGGACAAAGTAAAAATCATGCAGCAAAACTGGATCGGCAGAAGCGAAGGGACCATGATCGATTTTAAAGTAGAAGGCTTAGAAGATAAGATCACTGTCTTTACCACAAGACCGGATACGGTATATGGGGTATCTTATGTGGTTTTGGCGCCGGAACATCCCTTGACGGCAAAAATCGCGAACGGCACAGAATATGAACAAGCAGTCAATGATTTTAAATATAAAATGCAGTCATTGAATGAAATCACCCGTATGTCCACAGAAACGGAAAAAGAAGGGATCTTTATCGGCGGATACGCTGTAAATCCCGTAAACGGGAATCGGATCCCTATCTGGATCGCCAATTATGTATTGGTGGATTACGGGACCGGCGCGGTCATGGGGGTTCCCGCTCATGACGAAAGAGACTTTGTATTCGCTAAAAAATATGGACTGCCTATCCATTTGGTCATCCAAAACGAAGAACACTCTTTGACAGTGGATACTATGGAAAACGCTTATATCGAACCGGGCGTTCTGGTCAATTCCGGACAGTTTGACGGCATGGACAACAGAAAAGCGATCGACGCTATTTCGTCTTATATCGCGGAACAAGGATGCGGATACAAAACCGTCAATTATAAACTGAGAGACTGGTTGATCTCCAGGCAAAGATACTGGGGTGCGCCTATCCCGATCATTTATTGTGATCATTGCGGCACGGTGCCGGTACCGGAAAAAGATCTGCCGGTCATATTGCCCAAAAATGTGATCTTTGAGCCTACGGGAGAATCTCCTTTGGCAAAATGTAAAGAATTTGTGGAAACTACCTGTCCTATCTGCGGAAGACCGGCTAAAAGAGAAACCGATACCATGGATACTTTTGTGGATTCCTCTTGGTATTTTCTGCGGTACTGTTCTCCTCATGAGGAAACAGAACCTTTCAAGAAAGAAGAAGCGGAATACTTCATGCAGGTAGATCAATATATCGGTGGGGTAGAACATGCTATTTTGCACTTGATGTATGCGCGGTTCTTTACGAAAGTGCTGCATGATATGGGCCTTATTTCTTATACGGAACCCTTTAAAAACCTGCTGACACAAGGAATGGTATTAAAAGACGGGTTTAAGATGAGTAAATCCAAAGGCAATGTGGTAAGCCCCGATGAGATCATGGAAAAATACGGCGCGGACACAGCGCGTCTCTTTATTCTTTTTGCAGCACCGCCGGAAAGAGATCTGGAATGGAGCGATCAAGGGGTAGAGGGTTCTTACCGTTTCTTAAACAGAGTATACCGTTTGATTGCGGAATACGGCACGTTAAAAGGCGGAAAAATGGGTCAGCTTACCAGCTATGACAAAGAGTTGAGACGAGCGATCCATCAAAGCATCAAAAAAGTGTCGGAAGACATTGAACAAAGATTCAATTTCAACACTGCCATCAGCTCCATCATGGAATTGGTCAACAGTATGTATGAATACAAGAAACATTTGGATGAAGACAATTATCCCGTATATGAAGAAGCCATTGTCAATCTGATCACCATATTGACTCCTTTTGTACCGCATTTGGCAGAAGAATTGTGGCATATGATCGGCAAAGAAACCTCTGTAGTAAAGGAAAAATGGCCTCAATATGACGAGGAAGCGTTAAAACAGGATAATATAGAAGTCATTGTCCAATTCAACGGGAAATTAAGGGGAAGAATGTCTATCCCTGTAAATACGGAAGAACAGGCTATGATTGATATGGTCGTTTCTTCTCCAGATTATCAAAAATACATGGATCAGAAAACCATTGTAAAGACTATCGCCGTCAAAAACAAACTGGTCAATATCGTTGTAAAATAAAGTCGATTTTAGAAAATGCAAAAAGAAAAAGAAGCCTCCCGATGGGGCTTCTTTTTTGCTGAAACGAAGTAAAATGGGAGAGAACCGCAAAAAAGCAATAAAAAAAGCAAAACGGCATGAATCCCATTTTGCTTTTATACAAATCAAAGTACAAAAAAATGGTGGGGAGAGCTGGATTCGAACCAGCGTAGGCGTTGCCAACGGATTTACAGTCCGCCCCCTTTAGCCTCTCGGGCATCTCCCCACGCGACAAAACATATTATACCTTTTTCTCAGCCATTCGTCAATCCATTTCTTTCAAAAGAAAAGGAATAAAACGGAAGAAAAGAAGAAAAAGAAAAAGGACACAATTGATATAGCTTTCTTCGAATTGACAGTTTCTTATGGATTTTTACCCTGAAATAAAATATAATAAATTTGAATGATTTTACTTTCAGTTCGGAGGAAATCATATATGAATCTATTATTATCCAATGATGATGGGATACGAAGCCCGGGCCTTATGACCTTAGCTGTCGGGCTAAAAGAGGCAGGAAACATTTTAGTCGTAGCTCCTCAGATACAGCAAAGCGGCATCAGCAACGCGATCACTCTTTTTCATCCCTTACGGCTGGAACCGGAAAAAAGCTATACGGAACGATTCGGCGTCAGAGCTTATTCACTGACGGGGACCCCGACGGATTGTGTGAAGCTGGGGATCCATGTTTTTCCTGATTTCAAGCCTGACTTGGTTCTTGTAGGGATCAATGAAGGGTATAATATGGCTTCGGATATTTTATATTCCGGCACAGTGGGCGCAGCGACAGAGGCCTGTTTATACGAGGTGCCGAGTATCGCAGTTTCCATCGGACTGGGACAAGATAGAGAAGAACCGCCTTATGAAACAGCGGTTTATTGGGTAAAAAAAGTATTGGAACGATACGACATCAGTATGCTGCCAAAGTTCACTTTTCTCAACATCAACGTGCCGCCTTTGGAAAAAGAAGAGATAAAAGGGATCAAAGTGACGACATTAGGGGTAAGAAGATGGCGGGACAGCATCGTAGAAAGCAAGGATCCGAGAAACAGCCCTTATTACTGGATGTATTCCGGTCAAAAAGAAGATATCGCAGGTAAAAATACGGATATTGCGGCAGTGGAAGAAGGATATGTTTCCGTAACACCGATCCTATTGGATCGAACGGATCAAAAAACTTATGCAGCATTACAAAAACGATACAAAGAAAAATAGAGGCGCTGAGATATATGGATGAAAAAGTAAAAGATGAAAAATTAAAATTATTGGGGAAAGAAAGCTTAAAAAATTTTCATGATTTTTATCATATTGTGGATTTTTTAAATAAATTGTTAAAGGACCGAAATCTGATTTTCGGTTATACCATGGAAGAAGACGGAAGCTATGCTTTGTCTGTCTATGATGCTTTAGCAAAAGAAGAATAGTATAAAATGAGGATTCATTATTATAAATTTTAAACAAGATAGGATGGATGATGATGCAATTAACAAAAAGAGCTTTAAACGTAAAACCTTCGGCTACGCTTGCGATCAATGCGAAAGCAAAGGAAATGAGAGCAAATGGGATCAATGTGATCAATTTCGGCGCAGGGGAACCGGATTTTCCTACACCTGCATATATTAGGGAAAAAGCGATCGAATTCACAAAACAGGGGAATATTTTGTATACACCGGCTTCCGGTACTTTGGAAATCAAAAAAGCGATACAGGATAAATTCAAAAAGGACAACAATTTGGAATATAAAACCAGCCAAATCATCGTTTCCAACGGGGCGAAACATTCGATCCACAATGTGTGTCAGGCTCTGTTGGAAGAAGGGGACGAAGCGATCATTCCGGCTCCTTACTGGGTAAGCTATCCCGAATTGGTCAAACTTTCCGGCGCAACGCCTAAATTCATATTCGGAAAAGAAGAAAACGGCTTTAAGATCACCCCGGAACAATTGGAAGAAGCGATCACGGAAAAAACAAAACTGTTTATCTTAAATTCACCTTCCAATCCCACGGGATCCATGTATACAAAAGAAGAACTGGAAGGTTTGGCAAAGGTGATCGAAAAATACGATCAGCTAGCTGTCCTTTCCGATGAAATCTATGAAAAATTGGTTTTTGACGGCAACAAGCATGTCAGTATCGCATCCGTCAGCGAAAAAATGAAAGAAAAAACCATTGTGATCAATGGGGTTTCCAAAGCGTTTTCCATGACCGGCTGGAGGATCGGTTACGCCGCAGGGGATGAACAGGTGATCAAAGCCATGAGCAGTATCCAAAGCCATGCTACTTCTAATCCCAATACCATTGCGCAGGTGGCGACAGTAGCTGCTTTGGAAGGCGAAGGAGAAGACCTGACGATGATGGTAAAAGCCTTTGATGAAAGAAGAAAATATATCGTAAAACGCTTGAACGATATGAAATATATCTCTTGTGTCATGCCAAAAGGCGCTTTTTATGTGATGCCGAATATTTCCAAACTCAAAAAATGCGTTTATGAAGGAAAAGAGATCGGCAGCTCTACGGAGCTTTGCAGAATTTTACTGGAATCGGCAAAAATTGCTTGTGTACCGGGAATCGAATTTGGCGGAGATGATTTTATCAGACTGTCTTATGCTACTTCTTTGGAAAATATCAAAGAAGGCATGGATAATTTAGAAGCTTTTGTAAACACGCTATAAGGAGACGAATCAATGGATAGAACAACTTTCGTGCATCCTTTGAGCGAAAGATACGCTTCCAAGGAGATGCAAGAAATCTTCAGCAGCCAATATAAATTTTCCACATGGCGCAAATTATGGGTGGCGCTGGCAGAATCAGAAAAAGAACTGGGACTGCCTATTACGGAAGAACAAATCAATGAAATGAAAGAAAATGTGGAAAAGATCGATTTTGAAAAAGCGGCGGAATATGAAAAGAAACTTCGCCATGATGTGATGGCGCATGTACACACTTTTGGAGACGCGTGCCCCCATGCGAGAGCGATTATCCATCTTGGCGCTACCAGTGCTTTTGTGCAGGGAAACGGCGATTTGGTACAAATAAAAGAAGCGCTTGGTATCATTGAACACAAATTAGCCACGCTTATTTTCCGCCTGGCGCAGTTTGCGGATCGCTATAAAGAACAGAGGACTTTGGGATTTACTCATTTTCAGCCGGCGCAGCTTACTACGGTGGGGAAGAGAGCCACTTTGTGGATCTATGACTTTTATGAAGATCTGTTGGAAGTGAAAAGAAGAAAAGAAGAGATCTCTTTTCGAGGCGTAAAGGGAACCACCGGCACCCAGGCCAGCTTTTTAAAGCTTTTTGAAGGAGATCATGAAAAAGTAAAACAGTTAGACCGTATGGTAGCGGAAAAAATGGGCTTTCAAAAAGTGTATCCCGTAACGGGGCAAACAGAACCCAGAAAGATGGATTTTTATCTGTTGAGTCCGTTGGTAGGCCTGGCACAGAGCGCGCATAAATTCACCAATGATATACGTCTTTTACAGCATAAAAAAGAACTGGAAGAACCCTTTGGTAAAAATCAAATCGGCTCTTCCGCCATGGCGTATAAAAGAAACCCCATGCGGAGCGAACGCGTGGCTTCTATCGCCAGGTACATTATCAATGATATACAAAATTTGACTATGACAGCTTCCACGCAATGGCTGGAAAGAACATTGGATGATTCCGCCAACCGCAGAATGACGATACCGGAGATGTTTTTGGCGGCGGACGGCATGCTGGATATTTGTATCAACATTGCTTCCGGTATTGTGGTATATCCCAAAGTCATAGAAAAGCATGTAAACGAAGAACTGCCTTTTATGATTACGGAAAATATCATTATGGAATCGGTCAAACAAGGACATGACAGGCAGGAAGTGCATGAACAGATCAGGCAGCATTCCATGGCGGTAACAATAGGTATCAAAGAAGAGGGAAAAGAAAATGATCTTTTGAAACGGATCGCGAAAGATCCCGTCATCGGCCTTTCCATGGCAGATATTCAAAGAATCATCGATCATTCTTCTTTGACAGGCAGAGCAGCGGAACAAGTAACGGAATTCTTGGAGGATTACATTTATCCGGTCTTAAAAGAATATCAAAAAGACAGCGCTTATGAAGTGGAATTAAAAGTGTGAGAATCGGAAAAATCATAATAGGCGAAGAAAAGAAATGGTAAGATATTTTATAGGTTACCAAATTTATTACAATCATCATGTTGGCCAACGTTATAACTGTTATTAAAGTATTATAAGGTTCTCTATAGAAAGGAGAAATTTAATATGAAAGCAAATCGGATATTAGTATTTTTAATCGCATTATTATTGGTTTTTGGTTCAGCATTAGGTTTTCCAGTCTTTACTAGAGTATTACTTGTGGGCTTTGGCATTGCTTTATTATATCAAATTATTATGCAGATTAGAGGGTTAATTCATGCAAGATAAAATATGCTGCGCAAAAGAAATATCTCGAAAAAAAGAAATCCTTGAGGGTTTGGGTTGATGCAGACAAGTATATTCAATTTAAAGAGATTTTACAGAAACAAGGAAAAAGTATATACCAAGTTATAAATGACTTGATTGATAGCTATTTAAATGATCAAAATTAAATATAGCCCCTCATAAGAGGGGCTTTATTAGTGTATGGATAATAAAATTACTTGAAATAGGGATATGTTAACAGTTATTATTTATAATATCTAATGATCCATAATGATTTTTAAAGGAGAATCAAAATGAAAAAGATATTCATATATTACAGCCTAACGGGAAACGGAGATATGATTGCCGATCATTTGAAAAGGGATGGGTATGATATTAGAAAAATAAAGGTAAAAAAAGAACTGCCGAAAAGTTTCCTATTCAAAATGTTATCCGGCGGATTCAAAGCTGCCATTGATTATAAAGAAACATTGGTCGATTTTGATCATGAAGTGGCAGAATATGATGAAGTGGTGATAGGATCGCCTGTTTGGAATTCCAGGTTGTCCACGCCGGCAGCTACCGCGCTAAAAACACTGGATCTAACAGATAAAAAAGTGACTTTTCTTCTATACAGCGGCAGCGGCAGCGCTAAAAAGGCAACAGAGTTTATCCATAAAAATTACCCCGGGTCTAAAATAGTCAATTTAAAAGAACCGAAGAAAGAAAAAGAAGAAATAAAAAAGCTCTAACCATCGGCATGGAGCGGTTTTTTCACTATAGTTCAGTCATTTGGCAATAAAGGTTTTGAAAACACTTCTATAGAGTGGTTGAGGCTGTATCGGATGGAGAATAGGAGAAGTCAAATCGTTAGAATAGTTTATCAGGAGGTTTGTTATGTGGGTATATATTTTATTATTGATCGTGGTCTTTATGTTGCTGCTTTTATCAATAATATACTTGATGCGGTTAGCGCATGACATAATAAAAAAACGCATTGATCATAAATACTTATCATGGGTTTTGTCCATTGCTCCGATCTTACTATTCATACCGGGCTTCTTTATTGATGCAGTCAATGCAATTGTTGTAGATATCCATCTGATCGTTATTATCGCTTTGACTCATCTGATTTTTTGGATAGCCGGAAAGATTTCCAAAAAAACGATCGGGAAATATACCGCGCTGATAACAGGTATCGTATTAACGTCATTACTGCTTGTACACGGATATTATCTGGCGCATCATGTGGTGGAAACAGACTATCAAATAGAAACGGCCAAAGATCTCGGAACCGATACTTTTCGGATAGTTCAGATATCGGATAGTCATTTGGGCGCAACGATGGATGGCAAAGAGTTTACGCAATATATGAACGATATCAGCCAATTAAACGCAGATATCGTAGTGATAACCGGTGATTATATTGATGATGATACTCCGTATGAATATATGGTAGACGGAACATACGGCTTAGGACAGCTTCAAACAAAATACGGAGTGTATTTTGTTTATGGAAATCATGATAAAGGCTATTATCATCATCGTGATTATACCGATGATGATATAAGAAGAGAACTGAAGAATAATCATGTGACGATCTTAGAAGATTCATCCGTTGAGATAACGGATAATATCGTTTTGGTGGGAAGGCAAGACGCTGAAATAAGAGACAGGGCAAAAGTGGATGATTTAGTTGCTGATTTGAGTAAAGATCGATATGTGATCATCTTAGATCATCAGCCAAACGATTATGACAATGAGATGAATAAAGCAGATTTGGTATTATCAGGCCATACGCACGGAGGACAATTGTTTCCTTTGGGAGAATTGGGCGTATTGCTTGGCGCCAATGACAAAGTATATGGAGTGGAGACAAGAGAAAATACGACTTTCATAGTCAATTCCGGGATCAGTGATTGGGCCATCAAATTTAAAACCGGCACAATCTCGGAATATACAGTAATAGATATCAAGAAAAAAAGCAGATGATCGGACGATTTAGATAGTACCCGGCATTCAGATATTTTTATTTTATAAAAAGATAGAATAACGAAATTCTATCTTTTTTTATTTGCAATATAAAAAAATCGACCGCTTTTTAGCTGGTCGATCTTCATTATTGAAAGGTATATTGAAGCTCCAACCCATACGAGCGGGAGTGGTAAACGAAAAATGGCAGGGGAGACAGGAGTCGAACCCGCGACCTACGGTTTTGGAGACCGCCGCTCTACCAATTGAGCTACTCCCCTGTGTCGTTCTTGCGACCTTTTTATTTTATCACGACTGAAGCGTTTGCGCAAGCCTGTTTCAGAAAAATTCAGCAAGGAAATTCCGATCGGGATTGCTTCAAAAGAGGATAGACCGAAACGATATAAATCAATACGATAAAAGGAAGAAGATTTTTTCCTTTTGTGGTAAAATAAAAATGGCCGGTTTTGTAAGGCAGGATCAAGCAAAAAGGAAAAGGATATCATGCTGGAAAAAGAGTTTAAATATTTATTGACAGAAGACGCGTATGAAAATTATAAAGATCGATTGTCTTGGGATAAGGTAATAGAGCAGACCAATACATATTACGATACGGAAAAATATCAGTTATCGGAAAACGGGATTACTTTTCGGATCAGAACGGTCAAAAAAGAAACGCCCTTGATCCAGATAAAATTGCCTTACAGGAAAGAAAAGATAAATTATTCCAAAAGCAAAGAACTGGAATTCCCTTTTTTGGGTCATACGCTGCCCAAAAAATTTTCCGCGGAAGAGGTAAGAGCGTTATTGGGGGATAGAGCTTCTCTCTTTGCGGGAGAACTGATAAGACTTGGCAGTTTAAAAACACTGCGGATGGAGAAAGAACCGGAAGAAGGACTTCTTCTTTGCTTGGATAAAAACGAATATTTGGGACGTGTGGATTATGAATTGGAACTGGAATTTTTGGAAGAAGAGAAAGCATCTTCTTTTTTGAGATCTTTGGGCATTTACGATAAAGCGGAAAAAATCCATGGAAAGAAATATCGGTTTTTAAACGCATATCGAGAAAGCAGGAAATAAAATGTCTTATTAGATCGCTTTTCAAATTTTGAAGAGGTGAGTTATGAAAAAACAAACAAAGCAGACAAAAATTTTATTGGTACAGCCTGACACTACGGAATTAAGCCCGTATTTGGCTTATGCAAAAGAAAACAATATATATTTCGAGCTCTTGGATTTTGCCATTCCGTATAATCTGGAGGAAAAAGCGCGGACGGAAGGATTTATCGAAACCTATCAAAACAGTCCTTTTTTAAAATCCATGCACGGTTCTTTTATTGACGTGACGGTTTCCAGTCCGGATCTCAAGATACGGAACATTTCAAGAGATCGTGTCATAGAAAGTTTAGAAATCGCGAAAAGATTGAAGCTGGAATATATCGTATTCCATACCAACCTGACACCTAATGTGCTGCAAAGCTATTATGTGGATAATTGGCTTTATGAAAATACCGTTTTTTGGAAAGAAATGGTAGATCGCTATCCCAATATTGTGATTTGCTTTGAAAATGTAAGCGATTATAATCCGACATTGATGAAAAAAGTGATAGAAAATGTGGATTCCCCACGTTTTCAGGTTTGTTTGGATATCGGACACTGCCATTGCTCCAGGACTTCGTTGGAAGACTGGTTTGAGGCATTGGCTCCCTATATCAAATATGTGCATTTAAGCGATAATTGCGGTATTTATGATGAGCATTTGCCATTGGGGCAGGGGACTGTTGATTTTAGAAACTATCAAAAATGTATCGAAATATATCAAATACAGCCTATCTCCGTTATCGAACTGGGATTTTTAGAAGGAGTAAAAGAAAGTATTGCCTATTTGAAAAAGAATAAAATATATCCTTATGATGAATAAAATGTTCTGTCTGAAGAAATAAAAGGATCTGATAAAAAGTAAGTGAAAACTTACTTTTTTTATTGTTTTCCGGCACAGGTAAATCAGCGGTAAAAAAGCTTTTTTAAACTATTTAGAATTTTTTCTAAATAGTTATTGACAGGAGAGATCAGCATGATATAATGTATTTAGATAAATTTCTAAACAGATAGAGGTGAACGGAAAAATGGGACTCAGCGAAACCATGAAAGCCCTCGGTGACCCGATCAGGCGGGAAATATTGAATATGCTAAAAGAGGGTACGATGACTGCAGGTGATATTGCTGCTCGTTTTGATATTGCGGGCGCTTCCGTATCGTACCATCTTTCTCAGCTAAAAAATGCGGGGCTTATTTTTGAAAAGCGGGAGAAAAATTACATTTACTATAGTCTGAACGCTTCGGTCTTGGAAGAAGTATTGCTTTGGCTGACAAGCTTGAAAGGGGAGAAAGAGGATGAAAAATAAGAAAGAGCTCCTGGTTACCACACTGTTATGTTTATTACCTATGTTAGCAGGGGTATTGGTATATCATCGTTTGCCTGAAACAATCGCGACACATTTTGGATTCAATGGAGAAGCAAACGGCTGGTCCAGCCGCGCGTTTACTGTATTTGGCATTCCTGCATTCATGGCAGGGATCAATTTGTTGGTACAATTTGCTTTAAATTCCGATCCCAAAAAACAGAATATGAGTTCCGCGCTTCGCACACTTTCCATATGGACCGTGCCGCTATTGTCTATTTTTGTAAGTTTTATGGTGTTAGGCAATGCGTTGGGGTATGAGATACATATTGAAACCGTTACACCGCTGTTGATCGGCCTGATATTTATTGCCATCGGCAATTTTTTGCCCAAAACCAAACAGAGTTATACCATGGGTATCAAACTGCCGTGGACGCTTGCAAGTGAGGAAAACTGGAATCGGACGCATCGTATCGCCGGCTTTCTGTGGGTGCTCGGCGGCATTGTAATGATACTATTCACCTTATTGCATTTCTGGAGTGCTTGGCTGTTTATCGTATTGATCATTATTTTGGCATTTGTGCCATGCGTATATTCCTATCTTCTTTATAAAAAAGGGATCTGATCTATCGGAGTTGTCTTACTGCTTCAGTAAGGCAGCTCCTTTTTGTTTATGAGGACAGCTTCCTTATTGCGATAGAAAAGGGGATTTTGTTATATAAAAAATTTTCTAAGAATTTATTTTATAAAAGATAAAATGAACTTCAATGGGCTTCTTCGAATAAAAAAATTTTTTTGGTGAAAAAATAAAAAAGATACCGGCAATGATGAAAAAGCAAACAAAGAGAGGAGAAGCCATGGAGAAAAAATATAAAGAGACAAAGATAACAAAAGAAGCGGAAATGCTGGCAAAAGGAAAAGCACCATCTGCTGAAAAAGTAGTAAGAAGGGAGATCACAACGGAAATCCCGGAAACGTATGGAGAACAAATCGTGAAAACAGTACAAACGGTAAGAACCAGTAAAAAAAGCAAAGAAAGAAGCAAGGGATTAACGGAACCGAGAATGACCATTGAAACTACTTTAAAAAATCCCGTCACAGGAAGCATTGACAAAACTACTAAAGTGGTGGAAAAAAGCGGCCGTTTCATAAATGTGGACAAGATGGAATTGAGTCAGTTGGATACGGATTCTTTTATGGATGAAAAGAAAAACTAAGGTTAAAAACAGGGTAAAATTTCAGATTTTTCCAAAGAACGATACCTTTTATATCTCTCATAAAGAAAACCGCAAGGAAGCCCTTTTTGCGCGATAACAAAGGTGTTTACTGTGATGCAGACAGGAAAAAAGCCGATCATTTTATGATCGGCTTTTGATTTATATCAATGTTTATTTTATCCCATAACTTGCTTTCTTGAAAACAAAAAACTATTTTTTAGGCAATTCCATCAGTTCCAAAACGATGCCGTCCGGATCTTCGAAATAGCACCACCAAATATCTTTCATGGCGCCGTTTAAAATCAGTTTTGGTTCATAATAGAATTTCACGCCTTGTTCTGTGAGCCTTTTTACCCATGCGTTGATGTCTTCTACTTCAAAAGAAACGTGCATAGCGCCCAGTGCATTTTGTGTCAATGGCTTGTCATTGGGAGCTTTTGGTTCTGCATATTCCAAAAGTTCAATGGTCTGTCCGTTAGCTGTTTCAAATAAAACAGTGTGGCTTGAGACCGGTTTGCCAACGCCTACGGCAATTCCTTCCTCTGCATTGGGCTCTTTGAGCGGTTCCGGTTCATTCACTTGCTTTAGTCCCAATACATCACGATAAAAAGGAATAGATTTTTCCAAACTTCTTACAGTGATCCCAGTGTGCACGATACTTTTAATTTCCATTTTTCTTCCTCCTTATATTTTTTATAAAATAAATTTTTAATACTTTCCTTAACCCAGATAACCGCCACCGCTGATGCTGATAACATGGCCGGTGATATAGTTTTGTTCATCGGAAGCCAAGAACAAAATAGAAGCGACAACATCGGATATTTCACCCGGCCGTTTTAAAAGACTCATTCCCACAATGGTTTTGCCCATATCGGTTTTCATTTCTTCTTCGATCATTTCGGAATTGATCATACCGGGGGCGACCGCATTGATCAGGATATTGTACGGCGCGCCAAAACGGGCGGTCGTTTTGGTAAGGCTGATGACGCCTGCTTTGGAAACCGCGTAATTCAAAATAAAAGGACCGTGATATTGGCCTGCGGCAGAGGCTAAATTCACGATACGGCCGTGGTTTTGCTTCTGCATATAAGGAAAGATCTCCTGGGTGGTGATAAACATACTTTTTAAATTAGCGTCCATGACTTCGTCCCAATCTTCATCGGTGAGTTCCAAAAAAGATTTGGGCCGGCTGATCCCTGCGTTGTTGATCAAAATATCGATTTTTCCAAAATGATCGAACGCTTTGGAAAAAAGAGCCTTGACTTCCGCTCTGTTGGTAACGTCCGCTTTGACCACAATAGCGTCTCGGCCTATTTTTCGGATCTCTTCCGCCACTTTTTCCGCTTTTTCTTGGCTGTGGGTATAATTTACTACGATATGACTGCCTTCTTTGGCGAAAGCGAGCGCAGTTTCCCGTCCGATCCCCCTGGAGGAACCTGTGATGACAGTGACCTTATCTTGTAATCGCATAATTTCATCCTTTCTCTTGTGTTTTCTGTTTGGAGAAAACACTTTAGTTTTACACAATATAGCACATTTTGCCAAAAAAGAAAATAGAAAGGAGGGGAGAGAAGGGTAATATTGATTTTTTCTTATATAGCAAAAGCAAACGAACAAAAGAAAACGTAAAGTTAAAAATCAGACAGATAAAATGGTGCGCGAGAAAAAGATAAATGTGAAAAGAGTTAAAAGAGGGGAAAAGAAAAAGGATGACAGATAAGAAGACCTGCCATCCTTAAAAAAAGGAGAATCGTTACTTTACATAGAAAAATCTTTAGCTATTTACGGATTTGACCTGTTCCGTGTACCAGGAATTTATAAGATGTCAATTCCGGAAGACCCATAGGTCCTCTGGCGTGTGTTTTTTGAGTGCTGATCCCGATTTCTGCGCCGAACCCATATTCAAAACCATCTGTAAAGCGGGTGGAAGCATTGTGGTTGACTGCGGCGGCATCCACTCTTTTTAAGAAGGTTTCCGCTGTGTCTGTATTTTCCGTTACGATACATTCCGTATGGTTGGTTCCATAGGTATCGATGTGTAAGAGCGCTTCTTCCAAAGAATCGACGGTTTTTACCGCCATTTCCATATCCAAGTATTCTGTAGGCCAATCTTCTTCTGTAGCAGGCTGAACACCTTCTTTTTCCTTTAGATCGGGATATCGTTTTAAGGTGTCTTCACAAACATGCAGTATAACGCCCTGTTCTAAAAGAGCGTTGATGATTTCTTCTCCATAAGGATAGTCTTTGTGAAGCAGCAGGGTTTCGGCTGCGTTGCAGACAGAAGGACGATGCGTTTTGGAATTGATGACGATCTCTTTTGCCATATCCGGTTTTGCGTCTTTATCGATATATACGTGGCAGTTGCCTACGCCGGTTTTGAGGACGGGAACTGTAGCATTGTTTAAAACGTTTTCGATCAGGTTCTTTCCGCCTCTGGGGATCAAAACATCGATATATTCATTGCAGCGGATGAATTCCGTTACGGAATCATGATTGGTGTCTTCCAGCAGCTGAACGGCATTTTGCGGCACGCCCACTTCTTCCAATGCTTCATGGATCACTTTTACGATCGCTTTGTTGGAATTGAGAGCAGAAGAGCTGCCTCTTAGTATGATAGCATTGCCGGTTTTAAATGCCAGTACGGAAGCATCTACAGTAACATTGGGTCTTGCTTCATAGATCATACCGATGACTCCCAAAGGCACTTGGATTTTTTCGATCACAAGTCCATTTGGACGATGAAAAGTATCTTTGATCACGCCGATAGGATCCGGCAGATCCACGACTTCCCTTACCCCGTCTGCCATTGCTTTGATTCTTTCTTTGGATAAACTCAGTCGATCCAATAGGGAAGGGGAAATATTTTTTTCTTTTCCTTTTTGCAGATCAACGGCATTTTCGCTTAAGATTTCTTCCGCTTTTGTTTCCAATAATTCTGCTATTTTCATGAGAGCATTGTTTTTTTCTGCTGTGGAAAGGAGGGCTAATACTTTTGCGCTTTCTTTTGCTTGACTTCCTTTTACTGTGATTTCACTCATTTGAACATCTCCTTTGATTTACTTGTTTATTACTGATCCATTTATTCCGATGGATCACTTCTTCTTTGGCATCCGGGTTGATATTTTTTACTTCGGCTGAGGATTTTCCAATGATCGTTTCCAAAACATCGGAAGAAAAATTACAGATCCCGCGGCCGATGGGATTGTTGTTTAAATCTCTGACTTCCACCACGGCATTTTCGGGAAAAGTGCCTTCCACCTTTTTGATGCCGGAGGGGAGAAGGCTTTTGTTGTTTTCTTCCAACGCTTTTTTGGCGCCGTCGTCCACGAATAAAATCCCTTGGGCTTCCGAATGAAAAGCGATCCATTGCATTTTGGTATTCAATGAATTGTTTTTGGGGCAGAAATAAGTGCCGGTAGCGGTACCGTTTACTGCCTGCATCAAAATATGAGGTGCTTCCGCATGGCAGATATAAACAGGCACGCCTGCCGTAACAGCGATTTTAGCGGCTTCCACTTTGGATTTCATGCCGCCGGTACCGACTTTGGTATCCGTATCACCGGCCAGTTTTTCGATTTCCGCCGTGATCTCTTCTACCATGTCGATCCGTTTGGCATCCGGGTTGATCTTTGGATTTTCCGTATAAAGCCCATCGATATCCGTTAGAAGGACCAAAAGATTCGCGTGGATGAAACCGGCTACCATAGCGGCTAAAGTATCATTGTCCCCAAACGTGATCTCATCAATAGAGATACAATCATTTTCGTTGATGATGGGCACGATCTTTTTCCTGAGCATGACGTCTAAGATGTTATAGATATTGTGATATCTTCTTTTATCGGAAAAATCGGTTTTGTTCAATAAAATTTGCGCGCCGGTATAACCGTATTGAAGGAGCTGTTTGATGTATTCTTCGATCAAACGCCCTTGCCCGATAGCGGCAGCGGCTTGTTTTGCCGCGATAAACCGAGGTTTTTTTCTAAACCCCAGCTGTTTGTAACCCAAAGCAACCGCGCCGGAAGTGACGATGATAACGGAATACCCGTTATCCTTTAATTCCGCGATTTCACCGATATACTTATTTACTTTTTCAGAAGAAATTTCTCCTTCTTCACTGACAAGAGAACTGGAACCTATTTTGATCACAACAAGACCTTTGTTTTGTCCGCTCACGGCTTTCCCTTCTTTCTCTTTTTCTATCGGATCAATAATTTCACAAATTGGATGCGGTCAAAACTTGCCGCAAAAGAGATATCATAATAAATAATGATAAAAATAACACAAAAATGCATATTTAATAAAAGAATTGTAGCATTTACAAAGGGAAAAGTCAATATAATAAGTAATAAAATTAAAAAAGAAATTATAAAAATAATGTGGAAAAGAAAAGATGCATAGAAAGGGGCAATAGAAGAAAAGAAAGCATCAAAAAGAAAAACAACTGTCTTCAGAGAAAAAACAGTGCCTTATAATTATACATGAGAGGAATATATATGCAAAAAATACTGATAAGAAGAGTCGATTTCCACAAAAAGCATAGATTCCGCATAACAAATGGGGATGATATGGCGGAAACGACAGTGGCGTTTGTTGCTTTCCGACCTAAAATATGCTATGATTTAACTGGAAATAAAGCGGGTCTGCAACAGGTTTTACAGCGGATACCCGGGATCATGCAGGTTAGATTTCTATTCTGGAAATATAAAGAAAAAGGAGAGAAAAAGTATGGATCAAATTTCGAATTTGGATAGGATCAGAAAAAATGGTGTGATGAGAATACCGGTTGCTTTTACAAAAGAACCAAAATACGGTGTCAGCGAAGAATTCTATATTGATTCTGCTACGGGAAAACCTGCAGGTGTTGTCATTGAATATATGGATCTGATGTGCGCGGACTTAGGGGTAAAAGCGGAATATATGGATATGCCCTGGGGAGAACACATTGACGCGCTCTTGACCGATAAAGTAGATATTTTGCCGAAACACTCCAATTTGCCAAGCCGGGCTTTGGTAGTTGATTTTGCGCAGAGAGTGATCAATTTTGACGTTTTGGTGATCATCAGAAAAGACAGCGATGAAACGATGGAAACCTTAAATATGCCGGGAAAGAAAGTGGCGGTCAGCAAAGGATCCTCCAATTTGGATCTGATCAAAAAATATTTTCCGCAAGCGGAAGTAACAGAAATCGAAGAATATACAATGGGCGCAGATTTGTTGGAAGCAGGAGAAGTGGATTTTTGGGTGGAATCTCCTGTTGTGAAAAAATTGTTTGAAGTGCGTCCAAAAATCAAACCGTTGAGAAAAGAAGACGGTTCTTTGGTAATTTTGGCAAGAGAATATGCTCATCCCGGCGTAAAAGCGGGCGACAGCAGATTTTTGAACTGGATCAATAACTGGATGATGTATCGTCTGGCAACGGGAGAGCTGCAGGAAATCATTGATCGATGGAAAGCGACTTTGATGGAATAGGAAAATCATAACAAAAGACAAAATAAAAACTGCCGATTGATCGGCAGTTTTTTTATGGAAAGCTTTTTAAAACTTTTACAATAAAATTTTAAATCAGATGATTGTCTATGGCTCCAATAGCACTTCTTCACCGGCAGACAAAAGAGCTACCTTACAGGATAGCTGTTCCGCCATCATCGCGCCGGCTATTTGGCCGGTACAGTGGATGGGGTATAGCGCTTCCATATTTTCCTGCTTAAAAAGGTCGATGACTTTTTGGATCTCTTCTTTTGCGCTGTGCATAAAATGAAAACCGCCTGTCAGACTGACGATCTTTTCGTGCGGGAACAGCCGATGAACGGCGTCAAGCCCGTTTTCGATCTGAAAATGACTGCAGCCCCAAATAAGGTGAAGCCCTTTTTTACCTTTTAGGATCAAAAAGATCTCGTCCTGTATCGGGTCCGGCAAAATGTCACCGGAATCGGTTTTGATGACAAAATTTGCCTGTCCTAAGGAAAGCGTTTCTTTTCTTGGCACTTCACCGGACAAAAAAACGTTATCCGAAAGGGTGGTAGGTTCGGTAACATAGACAAGGTTTTTTTCATACATGGATTTTTCTTCTTTCCAGGGGATCCCAATAGGCTTTTTGGCGGGATTTTTATCTTTTGCGTTATACCGCAGAGAAAAGCTGTTGGGACTGAGATAAACTTTTGTGTCGGGGGATAGGGCATAAAATGCGGGATATCCGCCCGTATGGTCAAAATGACCGTGGCTTAAAACAACAAAATGAACATCTTTCAATTCCAGATCGAGATTCACCGCGTTTTGAAGAAAAACATCGGACGCGCCGGTATCAAATAATATTTTTTCTTCTTCGGTTTCGACCAGGATAGAAAGTCCGTGTTCGCAGAGAATATTTCGTTTTTCCGTGTAATTGTTGCATAAAACAGTATATTTGATCATTTTCATCACCTGATTTTATTATAAAAGAAAACGACGAAAAGATAAATTGTATTTTAAAAATGCCATGGGGAGGAATAAATGTTGACAATAAAAAGAAAATATCCTATAGTGTTCTTAAAAAGGAATACTATAGGATAAGCAGGGGTTAGTATGGATTTGATTGAAAATTTAATGGAATTTCATCTGACAAGGCAGGAAGCGACTATTTATGTCGCTCTTATCACCCAGGGAAAACTAAATGGATATGAAGCGGCAAAGCAAACCGGCATATCCCGTTCCAACACCTATACGGCGCTTGCTTCTTTGGTGGACAAGGGCGCGGCTTATTTGATGGAAGGGAATGTAACAAGTTATGTGCCCATACCCATAGAAGAATTTTGCGACAATCGGCTGCGGCATTTAAAGCAGGTAAAAGAAGAACTGCTGAAAGATATGCCAAAAAAGCAGGAAGAAATAGAAGGGTATCTTACCATAGAGGGGAAAGAACATATCTTTAACAAAATGGAAACGATGATCTTAAACGCCAAGGAAAGACTTTATATTTCCGCCTCGGAGCCCATCTTAAAGATTCTGCTGCCAACACTGCAGGACGCGGTGGACCGTGATTTAAAGGTGGTCATCATCACTTCCAGACCGTTTCAGCTAAAAGGGGCCACCTTGTATTACACGGAAAAATCAGAATACCAAATAGGGCTGATCGTAGATTCTCAGTATGTTTTAACGGGCGATATTTATGAAGAAAATAAAGAATCGACCTGTTTGTATTCCAAAAAACAAACATTGGTGGACCTTTTTAAGGAATCCATGCGAAATGAGATCAAATTGATCGAACTGACCAGATTTAATTATTAAGAGAAAGGATTTTACATGAAAAAGACATTTGTTACATTAGACCAAGTCAAAGAAATGAATCAAAAGTATCCGACACCGTTTCATCTTTATGATGAAAAAGGGATCAGAGAAAATGTGAGGAAACTGTTAAAAGCCTTTTCTTGGAACAAAGGATTCAAAGAATATTTTGCGGTAAAAGCGACGCCGAATCCGTTTATTTTAAAGATATTGAAAGAAGAAGGCTGCGGCGTGGACTGCTCCTCTTATACGGAACTTCAGATGAGCGATGTATGCGGTTTTTCGGGAGAAGATATCATGTTTTCTTCCAATGATACGCCGGCGGAAGATTTTCAATTGGCAAGAAAGTTGAACGCTATCATCAATTTGGACGATATCACGCACATCGCTTTTTTGGAAAAGGTGGCGGATATCCCGGAAACTGTTTGCCTGCGGTATAATCCGGGCGGTGATTTCAAGATCAATAACGCCATTATGGATACACCGGGAGAAGCAAAATACGGTATGACTTACGATCAGATGGCGGAAGGGATCAAGATCCTTCAAACAAAAGGGGTCAAACGATTTGGGATCCATGCTTTTTTGGCCAGCAATACCATAGCCAATGAATATTATCCCAAACTGGCCAGGATCTTGTTCGAAACGATCGTAAGACTGAACAAAGAAACCGGCGCTGTTTTTTCCTTTGTGAATTTATCCGGCGGGGTAGGGATCCCTTATCGTCCGGAAGAAGAACCAACGGATATTATTTCTGTAGGAAACGGCGTAAAAGAAGCCTTTGAAGAAGTGCTCGTGCCGGCCGGCATGGGCGATATTCGTATTTTTACGGAAATGGGACGCTATATCTTGGGGCCTTTTGGCTGTTTGGTAACAAAAGTACTGCATGAAAAACATATCTATAAAGACTATATCGGATTAGATGCCTGCGCTGCCAATTTGATGCGGCCTGCCATGTATCGGGCTTATCATCATATTACGGTTTTAGGCAAAGAAGACTGGCCTTTGGATCATAAATACGATGTGACCGGCGGCCTTTGTGAAAACAACGATAAATTTGCCATTGACAGAATGCTGCCGAAGATAGAAATAGGAGATTATCTGATCATTCATGATACAGGCGCCCATGGATTTGCCATGGGATACAACTATAACGGAAAACTTCGGTCCGCAGAAGTGCTTTTAAAGGAAGACGGTTCAACAGAACTGATCAGAAGAGCCGAAACACCGAAAGATTATTTCAGCACCTTTGATTTTACACATTGGTTCGATCATATAGACGAATAAATAAAAAAGAAGAAAAACCGCCCGAATCGATCGTTTGGGCGGCTTTTTTATAAAATCGTTTTTTTATAAGCAAAAAGAAATGCGTGTCATTGCATTTTAAAAAACGATTGATTATAATGAAGTCAAAATCAAGTAAAAAACCATGAAAAAATGCGTTATGATAAGAAAAAATCGTTGAGGAAGGGGAGTTTCTTATGAATGAAAGAATCCAAAAGCTAAAGGATATCGTAATCCATACACCTCCTGCTTTGGAAAGCGACCGTTTGCGTCTGATCACCGAATCTTATCGGGAAACAGAAGGGGAACCGATGGTCCTTCGACGTGCCAAAGCGCTGAAAAAAATATTGGAAGAAATGCCCATTCATATTTTGGAGGGAGAATTGATCGTAGGGAATCAATCTTTTCAGCCCAAAGCAGCTCCCTTGTTCCCGGAATTTGACGTTAGTTGGCTTATCAATGAAATGGACTCTTTTGAACAAAGACGGTTAGACCCGTTTGTTTTGTCTTTGGAGGTCAAAAAGGATATGAAAGAGTATCTTCCTTATTGGGAAGGAAAGACGCATCGGGATCTGTGCCTGAAAAATCTGGATGCTTCTTTGTCGGAAGAGTTAAAAGCATATTATGACATCGTACGCTGCAATATCAATCAGTCGTTGAGCAATTTATACCACACCACAACAGGGGACGGGCATATTATTGCGGATTACGACAGGGTGCTGAAAAAAGGGCTTCAAGCACTGCGACAGGAAGCGATAAATAGGTTAAAAGACGAAAAAGACCCT
>JAEEGL017290327.1_pt1 | contig 21592 bp, 19 predicted proteins | sample 9134231 | NCBI WGS metagenome assembly JAEEGL01 (sample SAMN16246548, study PRJNA631951) | gut metagenome | biome: gut microbiome; feature: rumen; material: fiber-attached | host: Bos | place: Iran: Karaj | collected 2018-10
AACCAGACTGTCAACATTGATAAGCAGCAACGTTGACATATTGGTGATCAGCATCGGAGGAATGTATTCCCTTAGCTTTTTCCACCAAATAGAGCCGTCATTGTTAAAACGCAATATGGATTCGTCTTCTATATGATTTTGTTTGGTAAACATTTCAACATCTCCGGATTTTAATAAAAAAAGTATACCACAGGAACCCATTCCTTGCCAGGCCACCAGATAAACGGTAAAAAAAAAATAAGGAATAACTCCCAAAAGTTAGAACAAAGTTAGAACTGGACAAAAAAATACAAGGGTCTCGAACACTGAAACCCTTGTATTTCCTTAATCGGGGTGACGCGATTCGAACGCGCGACCTCTATCAGGTCGCAGCCTCGCTCAGCTCGGCTAAACGCTCCCCGAAAAGGTCCACCGGACCTTTTCGCATCCCGAACTACGTCCGGGACTCGAGGTCGCGTATTCATATTACTTCACTATGATAAAGAAAAACTCCCCAAATGGGGAGTTTTCCTTAATCGGGGTGACGCGATTCGAACGCGCGACCTCTACGTCCCGAACGTAGCGCTCTACCAAACTGAGCCACACCCCGCCGATCGGAAAACAGCTACCAAACTGAGCCACACCCCGATCACCAACAAAAAACAATTTTACATTAGTATCAAGAGATTGTCAAATAAAATGATCATTTAACCGTCCGTACAGTTCCATCTTGAGGCGAAGCTTCTCGGCCAGGTCGTCGGTGAACACTCCGGGAAGAGCGCGCCAGGTCCAGTTATTTCCGGTGGTGGAAGGGATGTTGATCCGCCCCTCGCTCCCCAGTTCCAGCAGATCCTGGGCCTGTACTATGGCCGTATCCGCAGGGGAATCCCAGATAGCGCGCATCATGCCCCAGGCATATCCTTCCGCCCTGGTCAGATTAATGGCCTCCCTGGCGATCTTTCTGTCCGTGACGGACACTGTCTTCATCCAGCCGCAGGCCGTATCATTGTCATGAGTCCCCACGTAGGCCACACATTTTTGAGGATAACGGTACGGTCTGTATTCATTGCCTTCCCTGGTGCCAAAAGCAAATTCCAGAACCTTCATACCGGGATAGCCGGATTTTTTCAGAAGCTTTCTCACGTCCGCAGTCAGAAAGCCCAGATCCTCAGCTATTATCCCGTTCTTTATGCCCTTTGCACTCATGCATTCTCCGAGCATCTTTACAAAATCAAGACCGGGGCCCTCTCTCCAGCGCCCGTTTCTCGCGGTCTTGTCACCGAAGGGTATGGCGTAATACCCAGAGAAACCTCTGAAATGGTCTATCCTCACCATATCAAAAAGGTCAAAGCAATGGCTCATCCTCTGCCTCCACCAGCCATAGCCCTCTTTTTTCATTTTGTCCCAGTCATACAGAGGATTACCCCACAGCTGGCCATCGGCAGTAAAAGCATCGGGAGGACAGCCTGCCACCTCTGTAGGACAAAGCTTTTTATCCAGCTGGAATTCTCCGGGGGAAGCCCACACATCGGCACTGTCATAAGCCACGTAGATCGGGACATCTCCTATTATCAGGATATTCCTGTCATTTGCATATTTTTTCAGAGCGCCCCACTGGCTCTTGAAAAAGTACTGGAGCACCTTCCAGAATTCCATTTCCTTTGCGTATTTCTTTTTTGCGGCCGAAAGGGCAGCCTTTTTGCGAAGACGCAGCCCCTCCTCCCATTCATACCAGGGTCTGCCGCCATGGGCATCCTTAAGTGCCATGAAAAGAGAATAATCCTCCAGCCAGAAGGAAGTATCCGCTTTAAGAAACTTTGCATACCCCGGATCATCTTTTTTCAGGAACCTGTTCACAGCCTTTTTGAGTAGTTTGAAACGCTTGTAATACATAGCTTCAAAATTGATCTTCGAAGGCTCCGACTCCCAGTCCACGGCGTCGATCTCTTTTTGGGTCAGAAGTTTATCCTTCTTCAGCAGGTCAAGATCTATGAGATACGGATTGCCTGCAAAAGTGGAAAAGCTTTGATAAGGGCTGTCACCATAGCCTGTGGGACAGAGAGGCAGAACCTGCCAGTATCTCTGACCGCCTTTTTTCAGAAAATCCGCGAAATCAAAGGCTACCTGCCCCATGGTACCTATACCATAAGGGGAAGATAAACTTGTAATATGCATTAATACGCCCGCTGCTCTCATAATTTTACCTCACCACATGATCATCTTTATTGTAAGATCCTTCGTCACTACGTTCCTCAGGATGACAAAAGGTTAATGGTTCCTCAGGATGACAAAAGGTTAATGGTTTCTCAGGATGACAAAAGGTTAATGGTTTCTCAGGATGACAAAAGAAAAACAGTTCCTCAGGATGACATTATCAGTTATAGCTTCAGCCCGCGGATGCGCCTACGAAGAGGCAGCACAGCCGACGGATCGACGGACAGCACATCCACTCCCATCTGCAGCAGCCTGCCGGTAACCTCTGTATCAGAGGCAAGCTCTCCGCAGATACCCACAGGTATTCCGGCATCATGACCGGCTTTAACAGCCATCTCGATCAGCTTAAATACCGCAGGATGATGGGCATCCCACACATCCTCAAGCCCCGGCGTCTGTCTGTCCAGAGCGCAGGCATACTGGGTCAGATCGTTGGTGCCTATGGAGAAAAAGTCCACCTCTTTTGCCAGTTCATCCGCACATATGGCCGCCGCCGGAGTCTCGATCATGATACCGAGCCTTGGCATCTTATGATCCAGACCTTCCTTCGTCAGCTCATCACTGCATTCTCTGAGCAGCTCCTTTGTCTTGAGTATCTCATTTATATCCATCACCATGGGGATCATTATACCCAGTCCGCCGAACGCTGCGGCTCGAAGCAGCGCCCTGAGCTGCCGTTTGAAGGTTTCCCTGTGTGTCAGGCAAAACCGTATGCCGCGGCAGCCCAGCGCCGGATTCTCTTCCTTTCCGGAAAACATATAACCCGGGAGCTTATCCGATCCCAGATCACAGATCCTTATGATGACTTTACCGGGAGCTATGCCCTCGATCACCGATCTGTAAGCCTCAACCTGTTCAAATTCGGAAGGCTCCGCATCCCGTCCCAGATATATGAATTCCGAGCGGAACAGACCTATTCCGTCGGCATCGTTATCCAGCACAGCCTTTATATCCTGGGGAGCTCCGATATTTGCCCACAGTTCCACGTGATGGCCGTCGATGGTCACATTATCCTGTCCCTTAAGCTTAAGCAGCTCTGCCCTGTCTTTTTTTTCAGCTTCCTGCTTCCGGGTCAGCGCCTTACGGATCTCGGGAGACGGCTCGATATAAACACACTGTTCATCCGCATCCAGAGCCGCCTTTCTCCCGTCCCAGTCCGAAGATATATCCTCACAACCTATGATAAAAGGTATATTCAGACTCTTGGCCAGGATAGCGGTATGTGAAAACGGACTCCCTTTCCGGGTGACTATTCCCAACAGTATCTCCTTATCCAGATTGATCAGCTGGGAAGGAGCCAGTTCCTCTGCCGCTATTATGACCGGCCTGTCGCCGTGCTCCCAGGAATTATCCACTCCCGACAGGACATCCAGAAAAGACCTTTTCAGATCAAGGATATCCGAACTTCTGGCGCGAAATCCCTCTTCATCGGACTCCTGAAGATCACGGACCAGTGAATCCATCACCACGCTCACCGCCATATCCGCCCTGCGGTTCTGCTCCAGGATCATATTTTCACACTGATCGATGAACCTCTGATCCTCCAAAATCATCTCATGAGCTTCAAAAATGGCAGCCTCCTTTTTACCCAGGGACCGGTGTGTCCTGAGGCGCAGTTCCCTGCGCTGTGCCATGACCGTTTTTCTGGCAGACTCAAAACGGACCTGTTCATACACCGGGTCAGCCGCAGGAGAAGGATTGATCTCCCGGTTAGGTGTTTTATAAAGCCGGATCACGCCTATGGCTGTTCCTCCGACGATTTTTATACCTTTTGATCTAATCATTTTATCCTCACAGATCGTAATACATTGCAAATTCCATAGGATGAGGAAGCTTCGATATCTTTGATGCCGCCGCCTTATTCCTGTTGATCAGCTGCTTCAGCAGCCTCTCGGGGAAGACTCCGCCGGCAGTCAGATAATCATGATCCTCCTCCAGTTTTGCCACCGCCTCATTCAGATTTGTGGGAAGTCCCGTCAGCTTCGCCTTTTCCTCATCGGAAAGGGTATACAGGTTAAAGTCAAAAGGTCCCCAGCCTTTCTCATGGGGATCTATCTGATTCTTTATACCATCAAGACCTGCCATCAGAATAGCCGCATAAGCATAATACGGATTACATGTGGCGTCGGGATTCCTCAGCTCAAATCTCTTGGTCTCGGGAGTCTTGGCGTAAGCGGGTATACGGATAACCGCCGAACGGTTACTCATGGCATAGCCTATGGTCACGGGTGCCTCAAATCCCGGCACCAGTCTCTTATAGGAATTGGTGGAGGGATTGGTGATAGCGCATAGCGACCCTGCATGGGAAAGCAGTCCGCCCATGAACCAGTGTGCCTCCTTGCTCAGCTGTGCATATCCGTCCTTATCATAAAATACCGGCTTTCCATCCTTAAACAGAAGCATATGTACATGCATGCCATTTCCCGCCTCACCGGCAAGGGGCTTGGGCATAAAGGTGGCTGTAATGCCTTCCCTTACGGCCTCATTTTTGATCACGTATTTTGCGGACATGGTATCGTCAGCCAGCTTCAGCATATCTCCCAGCTCCACCTCGATCTCCATCTGTCCGCTGCCGCCCACTTCGGGATGATGATACTTTACGTCCACTCCCCATTCCTTCATCTCCATGCACATACGGCTGCGCACATCGTTTCGGATATCCGTGGGCAGAGTATTGTGATATCCGGCACCGGGAAGCACCTGGTAGCCGTTATTATTGTCCTCCTCCCCTGCTGCAAAAGCCGCCTGGGAAGTATAAATCTGCGTGAACATATTGTAATAATCGGTATTATACTGAACGGTATCGAAAAGATAAAATTCATATTCCGGTCCTATGACCATACGGTCAGCCACGCCGGTCTCCTTCATATATTCCAGAGCACGTATGGCCACGTTCCTGGGATACTGGTCAAAGGGTCTGTTTTCGGGCAGATCTATGACCCTTACATCCCCTATCATGGAAAGTGTGGGAACCTCTGCATAACTGTCCACTACAGCCGAATCCAGCACCGGAATAAAAACCATATCACTGTTTTCCACCGGTGCATAACCGTAATTACTTCCGTCAAAGCCAATCCCATGCTTCATGGTGCTCTCGCCAAGACGCTCTGCGGGGATACTCAGATGACGCCATCTGCCGTCGATGTCCGTCAGCTTAAAATCCACCATCTTGATCCCCCGATCCTTGATCAGTTTCCTGATGTCCTCAAGTGTTTTACCCATTGTTCTTCCTCCTTTTAATTCATGCCGGACGTAAAAAAAACGCCACACCCATTATTATAACAGATTGGCGTTTTTTTACGCAAGAATTCATTACTCTTCCCGGCATCCCGGGATATCCGAAAGAATTTGCTCTTTTCCCGGCCTTTATTGATCGATCTTTGCGATCAATTCCTCACAGGTGATGGTATCAAGACCGGAAATGGCATCACAAAGAGCATCCAGATCGGCTATTTTATCCTCAGGTAAAATATGTTCTTTCAGGCTTTTTTTCACCTCTTCCATGGCATCAAGATCAAGATCATCACAGGCATCCTTTAGTTTTTTCATCAGTCCATTCAATTCTTCAGGGGTTAATTCTTTCATATCTTTTTGGGTATCTGTAAAGAAAACTGACAACCCTTCAAGGAATTTCCTGTACAGATCCATTGTCTCACCGAGATTTTCGTTTATAAAATCCTTATCCTCCGTTCTCCCGGCATTTTCAAGCGCCTCTGCCATATCACCCAGCTTATACTGACCGATCTGTCTGGAACTGCTCTTTAATGCGTGAACCTTTATCGTAAAATCCTTAATATTGCCTGTTTCATGAGCATTTAAGATCGCATTATAATTCTTTTCACCTAATTCGTAGTATTCTCCCGCGATCTTTCGAAGCAGTACAACAGAACCGAGTGCACTGATCGCCCTGGGTGCATCGATCATCTCAAATTCCATAAGCGGATCCGAAGCTTCGTCGGAAGCTGTATCTTCAGCCACTCCCTTTTTGATCATCTCCGCCGGGAGCCACTTCCTTATTTTTGCGGTGATATCTTTTATGTCTATGGGCTTGGCAACAAAGTCATTCATGCCCGCTTCAATAAAAAGATTTCTTGCCTGTTCCACAACATTCGCCGACAGTGCAATGATCACAGGGTTATCGCTGCCCTTTTTGGCACGTATGATCCTTGTGGCTTCCACTCCATCCATCTCAGGCATCATATGGTCCATAAGCACAATATCATAATCATTCTTATCGATCTTTTCTATAGCCTCGGCACCGCTGAGTGCGGAATCAATATTCATTTTTATGGGAGCAAGAAGGCCTTCGGCTATGGTTATGTTTATGGAATTATCATCAACGATCAGTATCCTGGCGTCCGGTGCCGTAAAGCTTATCGAATATCCTTCTGACTCATAATGAGGTGTATCATCCTCTTCTTCGTTCAGTATCCTTACCACTTTCGAAGTAGTGACCGGACGTCTTAATTTGCGCATATTCGGAACATCGGTTTTGAAATTGGAATAAAAATCCGTGATCGCAACTCCGATGACATCGGGATAAGTTTTAAGAAAATCTTTCATTCCGTCATCGTCCTTGCGTTCGTCAAAAAATACATAATCCCGGTAGCCCGGATCTGCGCTGTATTCCCCAATGTCGGATATCTGTATTTTCTCAAAACCCGTTATACCTGCTTCTTCCAGGAAGATCTGTTCCTTTACAGGATCATTATTCAGGAAAACGACACGTTTTTTCTCAGGACTGTCCAAAACAAGGTCGACTGTCGGATCAAGTATCTTCTGAGGGATCGAGAACCAGAAATCGGAACCCTCACCATAGACAGAATCAACCCCCATCGTTCCTCCCATGGTTTCCACCAGCCTTTTGGAAATGGCCAGACCCAGTCCCGTTCCTTCAACTGAACGGTTACGCTTGGAATCGATCTGCTGGAAACTGATAAATATCTTATCCAGATCCTCCTTTTTGATACCTATTCCCGTATCCTTAATATGATATGTCAGCAGACATGTATCCGCTCCCGTTTTTTCACAGGTGACGGTTACTCCCACGCTTCCTTTATTGGTAAATTTTATGGCGTTGTTGACAAGATTGATGAGGACCTGCCTGATGCGCATCGAATCACCCAGCAGAGTGTGCGGAATATTCAGGTCGCTGATAACATATAACTCAAGTTCCTTGCTTCCGATCCTCGTTGCAAGAATATCAGAGATGTCATTCAATTCATTTTGAAGATTATACTCTTCCGGAATGATCTCCATTTTTCCGGAATCGATCTTTGAATAATCGAGAATATCGTTGATTATGTTTAGGAGATTATTACCGGATTTCTGGATCTGAACAAGACAGTCTCTCGCACCCTGGGGGAGTTCCTCTCTCATGGCGATCTCCGCCATGCCTATTACGGCATTCATGGGAGTGCGGATCTCATGGGACATATTGGCAAGAAAGTCGGACTTTGCCCTGTTTGCTTCCTGTGCTTCTCTCATCTCCGCACGAAGTACACCTATGGCTCTTATTTCACGGATCGCCGCGCAGGACAAAAGAAACAAAAGACCGATCGCAATGAATGCTCCGTTATTATGGTGAACGGGAACATTCAAATGTATCACTTCCGCGATCCCCATCAGAACAAATCCGAGAAAACCTACAGCGATCAGCCGGTTATTTCTGTTCTTTTTGATGAAGGTATCATAGAGGATCGCACCAAGACAAAATGCTGCGGAAATGCAGATCACCGCAATACCCAGGCCTAATGTTTTGTCAAATGCCGCAATGTATGTAAAATCAAGAATGGTCAGTACCCAGAAGACGATGACGATCAATATGTTTATCACAATATGATATATTCTGTATCTTTCACCCAAAACCGCATAAATATACGATACGAATGCACTGGGGAGGAGCAGTATTATCATATAACTGATAATGCCATCGATAAAATTGTTTCCGAAAAGAAGCGGATATGCATAACAGTTTGATATAAGCCATAAAGCACCCGAAAACACACCAAGGCTCAGGTGCCACAGCTGAAGCTGTCTGTTTTCCCTGATCCTGTTCATGATGCATATCGCAGCCACCACAAGTCCAAGTATGATAAGTGCAAAGCTGAGTATTATGACATAGATATTATCGTGTATGAGCTGCATCGAAAACCCGAGACGGTTTCCGAAATATACATCCGATACTTTATACACATCAGCCGGATAATCGGTATGTACGACTGTAAGTGTCTTGCCCACATCCGTTCTTCTGAGGGTTATGGACAGCCATATAGGCTTAACATTAGGGCCGAAAACAGAATCATTGATATCATAGGAATTGCGCGGTTCTCCATCTATATACGCCTCAAAACTCCTGCTGCTTTTGATGAACAGACAATTTCCGTCACCCAGCTCATCCGGAAGCGTCATACTTAATACGACATCTTCACCCTTTTCTATATCGATCGATTCACCGCTGTGGTAGGAACGCACGATCCCATCCGCATCAGTATACGACCACGGTTCATCGAATACTTCGCATTCGTTGGCATACAGGTTTTCACTTTCAAAAACAAACTGACCGTATATGTACACGGCAATACAGAATAAACAACTGATCAGAATACCTATCCTTACAGCATAGTCCCAGAAAGTGAATACTTTTTCCTTCACCGTATTTGAAAAAGGATGCATATTGTTTTCCGTTATTTTACGGCTCATCTAACCCCCTGAATTTATAACCGTCTAAAACAGATCCATTCCCTGTCCCATAGCGTCGTTTAATTTGTTGATGTATTTTTCCGGAGACCGTTTCATATCGGCCATCATCAGAAAAGTATCCAGCACCAGGGCTTCCTTATTGCAGTCCGCGTTATTCTTCCCGGCATCCCTTTTCACATCATATCTTCTGATCTTGTAAAAATAGAGATCCGTCAGACTGTAGCCCCGGCAGACGGTCCTGTTGCAAAAGCTGTGATGGTCCAGATAATACATGAAATCCGTCATCAGCTCCGGATCCATCACCAGCTCTTTCCAGACCTCTGAAAGATAAACATCATCCTTACCCGTCAGCTCGCACAGCTGCTGAAGGCGTTCATAGGCCATTATCCTTCTTCCGTCCAATACTATCCCTGTCATCCTTCTTCCCAACCCTTGCAGACATCACACCAGCCGGTGCTGTCCGTAGCCTGCTCCAGTTCATCGGGAGTAAGCTTCACCGACATAAACTCATTGCCTCCCGCAGGATGCACATACTCAAATCTCTTCATGGAGACATCCAGCCAGACCGGAATATCCGAAGGCACGCCGAAAGGACATACCCCGCCCGGCAAAAAACCGGTCAGTTCTTCCACTCTGTCCCTGGGGATCATGCTCGGCTTTGTATGAAACAGCGCCTTGAATTTTGAGCTGTTCACACGTCCGTCCCCCGCCATTACCACGATCACGGGCTTATCATCCACCATGAAGGATAAGGTCTTGGCTATCTCGGCTTCGGAACACCCGATCTGCTGCGCGGCATGCTCCACAGTGTCTATCGTCTCATCATGCTCCGTCAGTCTGTCCCCGAAGCCCCTGCTTTCCAGCCAGCTCTTTACTTTTTCATTTACCATTTTTCTTCGGCTCCTTAAATGAAAGGTTCAGCTTGGTCTTTTTCCCGTTGGTCTCAATTGTTATGGTCACTTTTCCTTTTTGTCCGGCTGTCCCCGAAAACTTCAGTTTCTGGTCGGAGGTAAATTCCATTTTATGATCGGTTCCCAGTACCTTTGACTTATCCTTTACCATCACCTTTGAATTGATCGGGACATCCACGGTAAAGCAATAAGGAGCACCGCCTACCCCTTTCCCGCTCAGTTTCTTGAACTCAATGGACTTATCACTGCTCTCGGATTTGGGCTCGACCACATTTACCACAATGGTCCTCACACCTTCTTCGATCTTATAAGACACCTTTGCTGTTCCGGCTTTCTTAGCCGTGAGATCACCGGTCTTTTTATTTACCTTTACCACAGCGGGGCTCTCGGATTCAAAAGTACCCTTGACAGCCTTATCATCAAGTATGGTGAGCTTATTCTTTACAGCTATGGTGACTATATTTTCTTTGGCTGTCGGATCGAACTTGATACCATACTTATTCTTTTTGACAGCTTCCACCTTTACGGTATCATCTACGCTTCCAAAGCCCTCTCCCGCCTTTTTATTCACCTGCTCGATCTTTTGCGCTTCTATTTCCTCAGGTGTGGGAGCCGGCTTTTGAGGTTCATCCTTTCCGCCCTTATCATCTTTTCCACTCTTGTCTTCCTCTCCGTCAGTACCATCCTGATCCTGTGACGTTTCTGTTTCTTGCGAAGAAGACGTTTCTTCAGCCATCTCATACACATCTACCATCACAGGGAAATCAGGCATATCAAAGGAGCACTTCTCAGGTTCTTTGACCACCTTACAGAAGACAGGTTCAATGCTGCCGGTAGCCACCAGATTTCCATCAGGACAGTATGCGTTTACAACCACCTGCTTACCCTTGGTAACCGATTTTACATCAACAGTCACGCTCTGCCCCTTTGCCACCTTATTTCCGTTCTTAAAGCTGTAATCAACCTGTGATCCGGCTCCGACAGTTTCTGCAAGGAAGACCTGATTGCCACTGCCCTCAACAGATGCTTCCTCGACAGACAGGGTAACTCCCATGCCCAGCATTCTAAACACAAAATCCTTGATCACACCGGATATGGCGACGCCCTGCGTACCTCCGGTTGCGATCTGATTCGTCTCCGTATTCTTTACCTTGACCAGAAGTTTTTTATTATCGGCTATCGAAGCTGCAGTTCTGATCTTGTGATACTCATACACTTCATCTTCATTTTTCAGATCAGTATACAGATCTTCATTAACATAGTTATAAGTCTTAAGGTCAGCAGAAGAATTATTCTCGATCACAACAGGATATGCATCAACTCTTTTATAATCCACATCCATGACCAGATCATGATCGGGCATGATGACAACAGCCTCATTACTCTTTTCGGTGAGCACCTTATCCGGGATATACTTTGACGATCCCACCTTATTATCATAAAAACGTGCATGCACCACATTCCACTGGTGCCTTGTATCAAATCTGAGATATATCTTCTCTCCCTCAGGAACGATACAGGAAGTCACTTCATAAGATATGGTCTTCCCGTTCTTTAAATGATACTCTCCGCTGCCATAATCTATTCCGCAACCTTCATCATAGGGTCCATAATCCATGGTCATTCCCAGCGAATCCACTTTTTCCAGACACATATCCTTATATGTAAATTTGTGATAATTTACCTTCTTAAGCGAAAGTGAGATATCCTCCGTACCCACCTCGATCATGTTTGACCTTGAATATGTGTACAGATCCGGATCATCATCAAAATACGCATACGCACGGATCTTTCCCGAACTGTCGGTAAAACTGTATCCATCGGTACGATCATCATCAGCTGTATTCTGCAGACGGGGAAGGAACATCTGCCCCTGAAGCAATGTCAGGCTGTTTCCCTTTGCTTCCAGATCATCGTCATCAACACCATCAATCCCTAACAATTTTATATGTACTTTCGTATTCGCAGGTACATTTGAAAAAGTCACTGTATGAGTCTGTGCCATAACTCCCTTTATCGACAGCGAATCGAACACATAAAGTCTGGCTGTGGCGCGACACTCATCCTCTCCGATATCCCTCCATTTGGAATAATCCGGATACAGACGCTTTGTGCCTTTCACGTCATCTCCCATAGGAGATTTCGTGCTATAGTCAAATAAAAATCCCTTTCCTGTCTCCTCTTCCTCGTCACCGGTATAACAGATATTTATACATTCACCGTCAACAAATCGTATGCCATCGGTATATTCGACCGGTTCCTCATCATAACAGTATCCGGATATATACAGGGCGATATCATCTGCATCATCTCCAAGAGCTGACAGATCAAAATCGATCTCATGAGTCTCAACCAGATCGACAGCGACCCAACAATCTCTGTTATCCAGGCTGATCGACAGATCTGCATGATCATCATCATCCAGGTCCTCCGGCCATACATAAAGAACCCGGACATACCCTCCTCTAAGCCCACTTTCCCACTCATCAAAATATCCTTCGGTACTGCGTGGGTCATACCATTTATAATTCTCATCGTCTATATGATCATCATCCATGTCTTCATGGAATTCATCATCCATAACGATCAGTTTGATCGCTTCGTCTTCATCCAGTTCTCCATCTACAGATACCTTCAAGGGTTTTGAACCATCCACTTTATTCTCTTCATCCTCAAGCTCCACATAAGAACCGGAAGATACTATACACGCACTTACAGTAACAAAATCTGTTGTATTTTTATAATATACAAAAGTCGGAATCGACTGTTCCTCAGAAGGATCCGTGTCCTCTGTATCAAAGGTCTGTTCTTTGGACAACCGAGCCTTCGCAGAATGATCCTCAGCCGGACACTCCTCCTTCAAGACATCGGTATTTTTCTCTACCACAGCACTACCCACGGCAGCCGGCACCACAGATACCAACGGTGATGTGATCACCATAGCCGTTGCCAGCGACATACAGATGCCGATCCTCAATTGCTTAAACAAATCCTTTTTCATTTTAACGTCCCTTTCCCAAAAAATACGAATACAACACCGTCTATAATTCTACTACTATTCATCCTTATCTTCAATGCATTCTTTCCCTGCGCCCATTCCGGCTATAAGCAAAAACACAGGCATGACTATAGGCGTCGAATCATAAAACACCCCACAGAAGAATAAGACAAAAAGCGTGAGCGCCGTCACAGTATCACCCCGTTTTACACTGACTGAAAACAAAGCTATCCCAAACCATACCAGCAAAAGCAGTATCGGCAGTCCCAGCTGCACGACGGTCTGCAGATATATACTGTGTGGCCTTGTTATTATCATCTTATAGGGTATATCCGTCAGCAGATATTTGTTTACATCGTTTTGCAAAAAGACTGTGGAAAAGGTATCGGGACCGGAGCCTGTCATGATTTCCTTTATTCCTGCTGAGGATGGCCCTTCTTTTTTTGAATACAAACCTAACGTCCTGGACCAGATATAGCCACGGTTGCTGGCAAAGCTCTCATTTCCTTCAAACCCGGCAAAAGGAGCCCTGACAAATTTTTCAGGTCTTGTATATCCGTTCAGATAAAAATATTCCCCCTGACTGTCCCTGTAAAAATACCAGGTGCGTCCGTCTGTATAAACCAGAAAACCCTTAAATGACCCATAGTCCACTATGGTAAAGGAAAAATCCTCATATCTATCATCTTTGATCTCATACATGGTACCTTCCCTGTTTTCAGCATAGGGAAGGTCTTCACCGGATGCATTCTTCACCATGAAATAGTAATGATCTTCGTCCGGCATATCAAAGGCGACCGTAAGCTCATCGTCTGCCATGTCAAAACCTATTCCATCCTCCAGTATCGCCACATCCCTGATCCTTGTAATATGCGGTTTTGCCCCTGCGCCCACAAATTTTGCGGTCAGGAAGATCATCAATATGACCATCACAACACTGCAGGGAATGAACATGCTTTTTCTATTCGGGAAAAACCGGTAAAAGATCATGATGGCGGCTGATATAAATGCTGCCGCCATGGCAGTCCTGGCACCGGTCATACACAACGCGATCACGGCAAAAATAAGAACCACCGCTCGAAAAAAAACAGAATCTATTACAACTATAAACCCCTTTTTCTCCGGTCGTTCCGATACAGTGGACTGCTTTGAAATAACAGATCGATGTGCTATAAGTGACCACAGAACCTCAGGAATAAGCACTGCCAGAAAAAAACCTGCATAATTCGGATTATACAAAGTTCCGTAAGCTTTTACGGACATGACCGCGCCCTGGAAAATACAGATCAATGAATTCAGCAACAAAGAAAGGCAAAGCATCCTCCTGATAAAAACACTGCTGCCTTCATATCCCGCCAGGTTTTTTGAAGCATAAAATGCAACTGCATAAGCGAGCAACACAAATATCCCTTCAAACTGTTCATCACAGCCTGCGACGGACAAAAGGCGATCCTTTGACAAGGCTGTGGAAAGGAGAAGAAGGCACACAAAAAGGACCGGAACAATGCCGATCCTTCCCTTTTTATCCGTCAGCAAAACCACAGCGATAATAGCCGAAAACACAACGAAGAAAATCGTACGGAAAACCAGATAATGATCTACCGCATATTCATAAGGCGATGCAAAAGCATAGGTATACAGCCTGCTCATATATGTAGTCTTTATGACCATAAGCGGCATTATCAGCGCTGTAAAAAATACATATGCCTTTAGAATCTTAACTCTCATCATCCCCTCGCTTTTATGGTCAGATCAAGCCCCAGCATGTTGGCAAGGTAGATTGACTTGCCAAGCTCCTTCCTTCTCTTTCTTATAGCATCGCCAAATTCCTTAGCATCACTGATCTTCATCATTATCACCTTTTTTAGCCGTACTAACAAAAATTGCATCTATGGCAAAAAATAAGCCGTACGCACAATTTTTACAAAAACAGTATAATATGTGCCGTACGGCTAAGTCATGCTTTGTTTCATTTTTCCAATGCGCTTACTTCACCTTTGCTGTACCGATAATATGAGCTGACTTTACTGAATCCATCGGTGTAACTGTCGGTTTCCAGGCCGACCACGGTTTCTCTCATCAGATCCTCATCATTAAGACAATCCTCCAAGGTCCAGTCGATGACACTGATCCGTGTGTTTTCCCCTAGTCCGGTGACATCCGGATTTTTAGCAATATCTCTGTCAAGGCCGAAGGTGCTTACGTATATCTGTATGTTGTCGCACTTGGCAAACACATCTTCGACAGTCTTCACATCACCCGGCACCATACATGCCGGAACTCCGTATGTAGCCCACACATGAATATCTTCACAGTCAAGTGCATCAGCAAAATAATCGGACAGATATTCTTCAACATCCGGACGAAGGTAATCATCATATCTGGTTCCGGGATCCACAAGACTCACATATACCTTGAACGTATATCCGTTATATTCCATGGTAGCGATACCGCCATCATTTTTGTGCCAGACTCCCTCCAGTTCTCCCACCTTTTGAAGCTCCACATCCGTTGTGCCGGGTCTGAAGCCATACTTGTTCGCGATATAATATCTGGCCTCTTTTCCTATCTTATGCTTCGTTCCCATTTCTCCGCAGCCCGTCAATGATACGACACAGACTGCCATGGCTGCTATTATGCTTAATGTCTTTATAAATCTGTTCATAGCTTCTCCTCTAACTAACTATACCTCTTAACTATACCAAGGACCGACGGCAGATACGAGCTGCCGAACAGATTAAGGTGGTTAAGAAGATGATACAGATTATACAGATCCTTTCTGTCCCTGTACCCGGGCTGTATCGGGTACACCGACATGTATTCTTTGTAAAACTCTTCAGGCAGGCGGCCAAACAGCTCCGTCATGGCCAGATCGGCTTCCGCATGTCCTACATATACCGCCGGATCGATGAGCCACGCCTTACCGTCCTTGCCGGTTATAAAATTACCCGACCACAGATCCCTATGCAGCAAAGAGGGGAATTCAGTTTCGACCAGTATTTTATCCAGCTTATCAAGAAGAGCATTTACCAATCTTATATGACTGTTTTCAAAGTATCTTCCTGCCCTCTCAAACTGCGGTTTGAGGCGGCATTCCCTGAAGAAATCCATCCAGGTATCCTTAGGAGTGTTTATCTGTTTTGATGCACCTATATAATTATCCGATGAAAAGCCAAAATTTCCTCCGGGAACATATTCTTTTGTATCTGCCATATGCAGCTTCGCCAATTCCCTTCCGAATATGGAAAAGAACCCCTTAACCATGGGACAACGGGGTATCATTTCCATCATAAGAAATGCTGTGCCACCGGAACGGTCAGCACCTTTACAGATCAGCCCGGGAGTACCTATCGTTCCCGTTGATGCGATCGCGTTAAGCCCCTTTTCTTCCAAAACGAAAAATCCGAAATTATCAAAGGTATTTGATTTTACAAATACATCTGTACCGTCACTCAGCTTAAGGCAAAAAGCATCGTTAATATCACCGCCGCTTACATAAGATCTGCCTGTGATCTTAACATCCTTCCCAAAGCATCCTTTGACGCCGTCCTCTATAGAACCGTATGAAGCGATCTCCATCGTTGATCCTCCTGCACCAATACACAAAAAGGACCGGAAAGATACCGATCCTAATGCTTTTTACACAACGACAACAATATTCTTTTACTTATCTCTCCAGATGATGCGGCCTTTGGACAGATCATAGGGCGACATTTCCATGGTCACCTTATCGCCGGGCAGGATACGAATAAAATTCATACGCAGTTTGCCGCTTATATGTGCCAGGACCTTATGGCCGTTTTCCAGTTCTACCTGGAACATGGCGTTGGGCAGCTTTTCAACTACGGTTCCTTCGATTTCGATTACATCGGCTTTCGACATATTTCCTCCTCTATAATACTTGGGATTTACTGTATTTCTATATTATACTTTATCAAGATTCTTCGCTACGCTCAGAATGACACAACGGAACGATTCTTCCTGTTGCTTCGCAACCCCTCGTCATTCGTCATAAGGGGCGCTAAACGTCCGGGGGACGTTTGATTAGCGCGGACCGAAGCGGAGCGTAGACCCACGTAGTGGTGGATTCCTTATGACACCAAAAGGGCGGCATCACAAAACGATTCGTCGATCACAGCGACAGGATCTCAGGTTCGCCGTCGGTGATCAGTATGGTATTCTCATAATGTGATGACACCTTCTGATCCAAAGTAACGATGGTCCAGTCGTCATCCAGAATACCCACCTTCCAGGTGCCTAAGTTTACCATAGGCTCTATGGCAAGGGTCATGCCCGCCTTAAGAAGCGGCCCCCTCTTAAGCTTCCTGTAATTCGGGATCTCCGGCGCTTCGTGCATGTCTTTTCCGATACCATGACCGGTCAGCTGTCTTACTATCCCAAAACCGTAAGGCTTGATATAGGCGTCTATGGCATTTGAGATATCATGAAGATGATTTCCGGCTACAGCCTTTTTTATCCCTTCAAAAAAGCTCTGCTCAGTCACTTCCACGAGCTGTTTCACGCGCTCGGGAACCTGACCTATGATATGGGTCCTGGCGGCATCGGACTGATACCCCTTCCATATCACCCCGGCATCCAGACTCACTATATCTCCATCCTCTATGTAACGCTCTTCACAGGGGATCCCGTGGACCACCTCTTCATTGACCGATACACATATGGATGCTGGATATCCTTCGTAGCCCAAAAATGAAGGCTCACAACCGGCCTGACGTATCAGTTTTTCACCGGCTTCATCGATTTCCTTTGTACACATTCCGGCTTTAACGATGACTGCCAGTTCATTGTGTACGTGTGCCAGTCTTTTTCCGGCTTCCCTCATGAGCTCTATCTCATGGGGCTCTTTTATGATTATCTGCATGGCTTAACCCAGGATACCACAGATAGCTGCAAAGACATCCTTCATATCGACAGTACCGTCTACAGTCTTTAACACACCCTTCTTGTCATAATAATCAATAAGGGGCTGGGTCTGCTCATGGTACACATCAAGACGCTTCTGTACAGTCTCAGGAGCATCATCATCCCTAAGGATCAGCTTATCGCCGCAGGCATCGCATACGCCTTCTTCCTTGGGAGGATTATACTTCACATGATAGGTGGCACCACACTTTACACAGGCGCGCCTTCCACCCATCCTGCCCACGATATTCTCATCGGGAACATCCACGTTTATGGCATAGTCGATGGACTCCGAAAGCTTTGTAAGAGCCTCATCCAGAACCTCTGCCTGGGGAATGGTGCGGGGAAAGCCATCCAGGACATAACCGTTTTTACAGTCGTCCTGAGCCACTCTGTCCAGAAGGATCTTTACGGTGAGCTCATCGGGAACCAGCTGTCCTTTGTCCATGTATTCCTTTGCCTGCTTACCCAGCTCAGTGCCGTTTTTGATATTGGCACGGAATATATCTCCGGTGGATACATGAGGTACGGAATATTTCTCCGCGATCATTTTTGCCTGTGTACCTTTGCCCGCTCCGGGGGCTCCGAGCATGATTATCTTCATAAATTACTCCATTTCTGATTTCTTTTCATCCTATACTGTATTACTACACATACTCTTACTCTTTCAAGATTCTTCCTGTTGCTTCGCAACCCCTCGCCGGGGCGGCATCACATCACTTCGTAATGTGATATGCGTCGCTTCGCTCAGAATGACAATCTTGCTGTCATCCTGAGGCTTTTTGCCGAAGGATCTTTTTAATAAAATTTACGCTATCCTAATTCCACACGCAACAACCCCTTACCCGCAAACTTCCATAGCGGATAAGGGGTATCATTAAAATTATGAATTCAAAAATCCTTTGTAGTAACGAACTACCATCTGAGACTCAATCTGCTTGATGGTCTCCAGGATAACTCCCACGATGATTATCAGAGATGTACCACCGAAGGTTACGCTGGCGCCGAACATACCGTTGAAGAAGATCGGTATCACGGCTACTATCACCAGACCTACTGCTCCGATAAAGATGATCGCATTCAGGATCTCTGTCAGATAATCCGAAGTGGGCTTTCCGGGTCTTCTTCCGGGGATCATACCGCCGCCTCTCTTCAGGTTATCGGCAACCTCCAAAGGATTGAAGGTGATCGATGTATAGAAGTAAGCGAAGAATACAACCAGAAGGATGTAAACCAGAAGTCCTATGGATGATACCGGATCATCTCTTCTGCACCAGTTGGATGAGCTCAGTGCCTTAAGGATCTTTCCCCAGATGCTGGTACCGCCGTTTACATTAAGCAGCTGGCAGATAACCACGGGGAACTGCATGAGCGATGATGCAAAAATGATCGGGATAACGCCTGCGGTGTTTACCTTAAGCGGTATGTAGGTGGACTGTCCGCCTACCATCTTGCGGCCCTGCATCTTCTTTGAATACTGAACCGGGATCCTGCGCTCTGCATCACACAGAAGGATCGTCAGTATGACAGTGAGCAGGATGATCGCGATTATTATCACTGCTGCAAGAACAGCATATGCCACTGTTGATGCGCTCTTTACAAACATCTCATACAGAGAACCCAGATCGGTGGGGATACGTGAGATAATGTTTATCGTCAGTACGATACTTATTCCGTTTCCTACACCGTACTCAGTGATCTGCTCGCCTATCCACATGAGGAAAGCAGAACCTGCTGTAAGAGCAACTACCATGGTGATGATAGTTAAAACCTTGTTGTCGCCTTCATTGAGCACGCCCTGTCTGTCAAAGCCTATAGCCATTGCAGTGGACTCAATAAGTGAAAGTGCAACTGTCAGATATCTGGTGATGGCTGCCAGTTTCTTACGTCCATCCTCACCATCCTTATGCATCTCTTCCAGCTTGGGAATAGCTATGGTCATCAACTGTACGATGATGGATGATGTGATATAAGGTGTGATGTTCAATGCGAAGATCGACATCCTTTCGAACGAACCACCGGTAAATGCATTAAAGAAATCAAAGGATCCTTCCGCCATTTTAGTGATATCTTCGAACCACTGCTTAAACAGCTCGGCATTTACTCCGGGAACCGGCAACTGGCATCCAAGTCTTATCACAACAAGCATGACCATGGTAAAGAACAGCCTGTTTCTGATATCTTTTATCTTGAATACATTGCGGAGGGTTTCAAACATCAGATCACCTCAGCTTTCCCGCCGGCCGCTTCGATCTTTGCCTTGGCGGTCTCGCTGAACGCATTTACCTTAACCGTAAGCTTCTTGCTGATCTCACCATGACCGAGTATCTTTACTCCGTCCTCTACCTTTCTTACAAGGCCGGTCTCCAAAAGCTTCTCTACGGTAACCTCATCTCCATCGTTAAATACTTCGAGAGCGCTCACATTTATACCCACGATGTTCTTGTGGTTATAATTCTGGAAACCTCTCTTGGGGATACGACGATACAGTGGCATCTGACCACCTTCGAATCCGATCCTGGGTGCTCCTGAACGTGCCTTCTGACCCTTATGTCCCTTACCTGCGGTCTTTCCGTTTCCTGAACCGTGACCGCGTCCGCGCCTGAAATTATTGCTCTGCTTTGAGCCCTCGGCAGGGCTTAAGTTTGATAAATCCATTCCAAACCTCCCTTGCTTATGCTTCTTCTACTTTAACCAGATGCTTTACCTGATCGATCATGCCTCTTGTGGCAGCGTTATCAGGAAGCTCTACCGTCTTATTAAGCTTCTTAAGTCCAAGAGCCTCTACCGTAGCCCTGTGCTTGGGTATAGCGCCTATAGGGGACTTTACAAGCGTCACCTTTAAATTAGCCATTTGTTACCTCCTCTACGGACTTTCCGCGATTAGCAGCTACCTCCTCGGGGGTCTTAAGCTGAGAAAGAGCATTGATGGTTGCAAGTACTACATTCTGCTTATTGTTTGAACCCAGCGACTTGGTACGTATGTTCTTGATGCCTGCAAGCTCGCAGACATTACGTGCAGGACCACCTGCGATAACTCCGGTACCGCCTGGAGCTCTCTTTACCAGAACCTGAGCGCCGCCGAACTTACCGATGAAGTCATGAGTAATAGAATTGTTATCATCCCTGGGAACGAAGATAAGATGCTTTATGGCATCCTCCTTGCCCTTACGGATAGCCTCGGGAACTTCAGTAGCCTTTCCGAGACCTACGCCTACATGTCCGTTGCCATCACCTACTACGACCAGAGCGGTGAAACGCATATTACGACCACCCTTTACGACCTTTGTAACTCTCTTGATGGTAACCACCTTTTCTTCAAGAGTCTCCAGATCGATGCTGTTTCTATCGATATATTTCATGGTTTCTCCTTTCCCTTAAAACTCAAGGCCTGCTTCTCTGGCTGCGTCTGCGAGTGCCTTAATCTTTCCGTGGTAGATATAGCCTCCTCTGTCAAAGACAACTGTCTTGATGCCTTTTTCAACGGCTCTCTTGCCGATGACGCTTCCGAGATACTCGGCTGCCTTCACATCATTTGTCTTTGAAAGCTCGGAGCTTACGCTCTTCTCTACAGTAGAAGCTGCAACAAGGGTGTTGCCTGCTTCGTCATCTATGATCTGAGCATACATGTGCATATTGGAACGGAATACGCAAAGACGGGGCTTTGTGGCTGTGCCGCTCAGACGATTACGCACTTTCATATGCTTTTTTCTACGAACTTCGGTTCTTGATTTCTTGCTGACCATGTTCACATCCTCCTATCTTTACTTCTTACCGGTCTTGCCGACTTTACGACGGATCGTCTCATCCACATACTTGATACCCTTACCCTTGTAAGGCTCAGGTCTTCTCTTGTCGCGGATCT
>JAEEGL014587796.1_pt1 | contig 21590 bp, 17 predicted proteins | sample 9134231 | NCBI WGS metagenome assembly JAEEGL01 (sample SAMN16246548, study PRJNA631951) | gut metagenome | biome: gut microbiome; feature: rumen; material: fiber-attached | host: Bos | place: Iran: Karaj | collected 2018-10
AGCGGCGGAAGGCCGACCGATGGGCGGCAAGGGTCTGTTTCTGCTCAGCAGTTGCCGTGCCGTCGTGCTCGGCAAGCAGCAAGCGCAGAAAGGCCTCTTTCTGTTCACCGCGTGTTTTCAACAGCAGGTACATGTCGTACCACCGCGGTGGGAATTCACGGGGAGTCTCTTCTCCGTCAAGGGTATAGATTACTGTTCCGGGCTTGTTGCCTTCAAGAGTGTTGGAAGCATCGTCCACGTCGCAGTTAAACACTTCCGGTCCACATTGCGCATATCGACGCACCATGTGGTAGTTGGGGTAGCTGGCTCTGATAAGTATCTTCATGGTAATGAATATAAAAGATTATAAAATTAGAGATTAGCGCTTCAAGAATTATCAAGACTCAATATTATTGCACAGGCGGAATCTATAATGTTGTCGCGTCCCTCGGTTTGGGCCTTCCTGCGGTCGAAGGGCAGCAGGATGTCCGGCGGGACACCGTTCTCGTAGTTTTTCCCGTCCAAGGCAAGTGTACGGGTGATGGAGAAGCGGTAGAGCCAACCGTTGGGGAGTGTCCCCATGGTGGGAAGACCCAATCCGCCTCCCGTCGTGTCGCCCATCAGGCGGATATTGTCGTAGGCCTGTGTGGCAATAGCAAAGGTACTGGTAGCACTGAAACAGCCACGATCAACCAGGACCAGCACCGGCAGTTGGAAGGCCTCACCACTGTTCACAGGAGCATAGGTAGGCACAGCGGGGGAGAAAGCGTCGTGAGCCCGACCATTCTTAATCTGGCTGGTGTAGAGCACCTGCCCATTCGAGGGCATCACGCTTAGCAGCCGGTCGATATTTGAGAGGTTGCCGCCCCCGTTGCCACGCATGTCAATAATCATTCCCTTGGCATCAGGATAGGACTTTATGATGTGCCTCAATCCGGAGACCGAGACAGTATTGCTAAAGGAGCCATAGAAAGCATATATCACCCGCCCGTCACACAACGGAGTATGTGCCAGGCCGCCAGTGCTGTGGTAGCCCACACCGAGATAGTTCAGCACCACCACGTCCACATCAATGCCGCTTTGGGCGTAGAAACGGCGATGCACGGAGTCCGACCGCGAAGCGTCATGAGGAGAGTAGAGATTAACATGGCCGTCGTTCAGGCAATTCAACGCCGCTGCACACACCGCAAACAGGCTGTCCTCCCCCATTCCCTCATGCACCAGCGGACGCAGCGTGTCGTACACCCGCTGCCAGTCCACCCCTTTCACGTCGAACATCGAGTACTGCTCATCCACCCGTTGCCACAAATAGTCGAACGTCTTCACCGCATCCGCCTCGCCCTTATACATAAAAGCCTTCTCACAACCCGCAGTCAGAAATACACCCAGCATCACTAACGGAACAAAGAACCTCTTCATATCTACTTCATTTTTAAGTTCTACCCTTCTTTATTATCTCAACCACCATATCTTCCTCACTCGTTCCTCTAAAGTAGGAACAACAATTGAATAACCAGTCCATGTGTGGCTTGTTGGAAGCGCCATGGCGCCTTATCAGCTATTGCCGACTGCCTTGAGGTGATATACTGCCAGTAGTAGGCCGCACCCACCTCATTGCCACCACGCAGCGAATAGCGCACACCCACCTGTGTAGCCAACCCCGTGCAGCCCGCCAGGTACCATTCATATTGGTCGAAGGCGCAGGCCACAGGATTGGACACATCACGGTCATAATTATTCACATACGAAAACCCCGGACGCAACAACACCGCCATCGGGTCCGCCCAGAGTTGCGCGTAGCCAATCCAACGCTTGTAGGCATATTCGGCGCGTGACGTGAGACGAAGTCGGATGAAGTTGGACATGCCAACACTGGCATTGCTCAATTGCGAGTTGTAACGTATGTCGAACAGGTCGTCAACCCTTACGCCAGCCCAGAGCCTCCAATTGTCACCATGCAGCATCCTGCGCAGCAGCTCGGCATGCACTGACAGCTGTCCGCCATAGGCAAACAACGAACTCAGGCGGACACTGTAGCCGAAGCCCCCGGCGGCAAGGGCCGCACCAGCATCCCACCGCCAGAGCGTATCGCACCGTTCTACATGCACACCGCTGAGGAGTTCCGGACCGCGTAGCACCAAAGGCGATGCTCCATAATCGCGGAAAGAGCCCAATCCGACGCCACCCTCCAAACCTAAAAAGAAGGGTCGCGACGACACCTCCTGCGCCCCGAGCGGAAGAGCTAAAAAGAGAGCTAAAAAGAGCGTTATCAACAACCGTTTCATAAATTTTTTGTAGAAAAATCGTCTATTCAAAAAAAAAGATTTATCTTTGCAATTCGATTACAAAAGTACAAAATATTTTTCACATAGATAAATATAAATCCATAAATACAATGAAAACAATGAGAAAGGTATCCATTTTCAAGGTAGTCGCACTAACATTTATGACCATCGGCTGCCTTGTTTCCTGCAATCAAAACACTCAAAACGGACCCACCGTCAACGAAATGCAGACCCGCCTGAACGACATCATGAAGGAGTATCAAGAGATGCAGAGCACCTGCGATGACTACAGCCGTCAGCTGGCCGCAAAGGATAGTTCCATCCAGGCGCAGGCCGCCGAAATCCAGCGCCTCATCGACCAACTGGGCACTGCCGGCAAGAGCACCGCTGTTAAGGGTGGCCGCACCGCCGCTAAGGCAAGCCCCGCTCAGCAGCGCAAACTCCGCGCCGAGCTCAAGGCTAAAAAAGCCGAAATCGCCCGTCTGCAGGAACGTCTCAACCAGCAAACTGCCGAACTCAATGCCCTTAAAGCTGCCGACAACTATGCCGACCGCGAGGCTTTAGCCCGTCTGCAAATGCTGGTGAAAGACCAGGAAAACCGCATCATTGCCCTGACCAACGACAAAGTAGCCCTCACCAATATCAACGACTCGCTGGTAGCCCACGTGGCCTATCTGATGGGTCAGCGCATGGACAGCGAGAAGACCTCCAATGCCGAATATGCCGCACAGGTTGCCGTGCTGCAAGACCAGGTGGCCAACCAGCAGACTGAAATCAACCGTCTGCGTGAAGAGCTGGCCAAGCAGACCGCAGCAGCCCAAGAGGCCGCCAAGAAGAGCAACACCGCTGCAACACAGACCAAGACTGATGTGGCCAAGACAAAAGGCTCCATCAACAAGAAACTGGCTCAGTTGCAAGCTCAGTGCGACGAGTACTATGAAGAACTGGAGCGTCTCCGCGCCGAGAACATCATCCTGAAAAACGAGAACGACAGCCTCCGCAGTCAAGTGGTCACCATGAAGAAGAACGTCGAGAACGTAGCTGTCGAGAACGCCAAAATGGCCGCCAAGATGAGCCGCGCTTCCGTCCTCTCCACCTCCGAACTGAACGTCACCCCGCTGAAACGCCTCAGCAACGGTACTGGCAAGCCGACCTCCCGTGCTTCCGCAACCCACGCTTTCCGCATTGAAGGTTACCTGATGGGCAACTCGGTTGTCGAGCCCGGCACCATCACCCTCTACGCTGTCATCACCTCTCCCTCCAATGTTGTGCTGCACAATGGCACTGTGGAGCAGAAATTCGATGCCAACGGCGTGCGCACCACCTACACGATGGTTCAGGCCTACGAGTTCACCGGCCAAACCCGTCCCTTCGACATGAGCTGGAGCTGCGACGACCAGACGGAACTGGAATCCGGCGTCTATCGCCTGAGCCTCTATGCCAACGGCAACCTTATCGGTGTCACCGAGTTCAAGTTGAAATAACAACTGTGCGGCAGGGCCGTTCCTAAACTTGTGATGTCCAACCAGACAAAATACATTTCTTTCCGCCAGACTTACCCCGAGTTTGTCTATGAAAGCTACCGTTACGATGTGCAGTCCGATGGGCTGCACATCGTATTTACTTTCCGCATAGGCAACCACGAGTTCCACCCCACAGCGACCATCCCGCCACGTAGGTTCCTGAACTTCGATCTGGATAGTGAGCTGATGAAGAGGCTTGTGTTCAACATCGGCATGATTGAGCTCATCAGCTATTGGAAATGCTTCTGTCCCCCGAGGGTGGTTGTGGCTTGCGGGCAACTCTCGGCATCGGAGAGAGAGTTTTGGCGGAAGGTGTACTACAACGGTTTGGGCGAGTTCTTTTACATCAACGGCATTGAGGCCACGATGGAGGATTTCATGGAGCTGATTAGCCCAGAGCACGAGCCGGCTGATTACCCACAAGGGGCCCATCTGCCCAAGGAAGACTGCTGCCTTGTGCCCATCGGTGGCGGCAAGGACTCGGTGGTGACACTGGAGCTGACGGCTGAGGCCTTGGGCACGCGGGCACACATCGTGCCGCTGATTATGAACCCCCGTGGGGCGACGGTGAACTGCGCCGCCCAGGCAGGCTACACAATGGAGGAGGTGCTGGTGATTCTCCGCACCATCGACCCCCACCTGCTGGAGCTGAACGCCGCGGGGTGTTTGAACGGTCACACACCCTTCAGCGCGATGCTTGCTTTCTACACGCTGCTGGCAGCAGCGTCGAGCGGCATCCCGCACATCGCCCTTTCCAACGAGGCCAGCGCCAACGAGGCCACTGTTGCCGCCACAGGGGTGAACCACCAATACTCGAAGAGCAAGGCGTTCGAGGACGATTTCCGCAGCCATGTGGCCACAGCAGTGGGCAAGGGGTTCAACTATTTCAGTTTCCTGCGTCCGCTGACAGAGTTGCAGATTGCGATGCTCTTCAGCCGGGAGCCGAAATATTTCGATGTGTTCCGCAGCTGCAATGCTGGCAGCAAGGAGGACCGCTGGTGCGGCAAGTGCGCCAAATGCCTCTTTGCCTACATCATCCTTTCCCCCTTCATTTCCCCAGAGCGTCTGGACGCCATTTTTGGACGCAACCTGCTGGACGACCCGCAACTGGAAAAGTACTTCATGGAGCTGACAGGCCACGGCGAGACGAAGCCTTTTGAGTGCGTAGGCACCATCGACGAGGTGAACGCCGCCCTGTGCATGGCAACAACCCGCTGGTATGGCGAACGGAAGCCTCTGCTCCTTCAGCGCCATGCTCCGCAACCCTGCAAGTTGCCACTCGACGCCCTAAGCGGCGACCACAACGTCCCTCCCCTATTGTTCAACAAACTGAAAGAGCATGTACAGGCAGCAGCAATGGGTTGAACGTCTGGCTAACCGTCGCATACTGATTGCGGGGTACGGCCGTGAGGGCAAAAGCACACATGCCTTGGTAGGGCAGCTTGCGCCCACGGCAGAGGTGACTGTGGCCGCAAACGACCAAGAGGCCATCGCTCTGATGGACGCTGCACGGGCCAAGGGCACACAGTACGACATGGTCTTCAAATCACCAGGCATCCCCACCATGAAACTGGAGGGGCACTGCGACCCCGAGACCATCACCTCGCAGACCGACCTCTTTCTGCAAATTTATGGTGACCAGACTATAGCCGTCACGGGCACCAAGGGGAAAAGCACCACAACAAAGCTTATCGCACACGTGTTGAGTACGGCACTTGCCGACGGCAGAAAGACCATACTGGCAGGGAATATAGGCATACCACTGTTCGACATCGTCCCTGAGTTGGATGACCACAGTATAGTTGTGGCGGAGCTGTCCTGCCACCAGCTGGAGAACATACACCGCGGGCCGCGGACGGGTGTGCTCCTTAACCTCTTCCCTGAACATCTGGACCATTACCGCGACTACCGCGACTACGAGCTGGCCAAAATGCAGATGGTCCTGCGCCAAAGCAAGGGTGACGTCTGCATCGTCAATACCGACAGCAAGGATCTCCGCACGCTCTGCCACGAGCTGGAGGACCGTATACTTTCCACGGTTCATTACTATTCCGGGCGACAGGCCGACCAGCTGCTGGGCGCGGTCCCGTCGCCGCTGCGGGGCAGCCACAACAGGGCCAACACCTATGCGGCCTGGCTTGCAGCGGGGCTGCAGGGGGTGACCTTCGACCGGTTCACAAAAGCCTTAGCCTCGTTCCAACCCCTGCCCCACCGCCTGGAAAGGGTGGGCACTTACGGGGGCATCACCTTCTATAACGATTCCATCAGCACCATTCCGCAAGCCACGATTGCCGCGGTGGAGACGCTTGAGAGGGTGGACACGCTGATTGTCGGCGGCATGGACCGCGGCATAGACTACGGCGCGCTGGTGCAATACCTGGCCCATCCCACGCGGGCGGGAGGCCAAATACGCAATGTGGCTTTTGTGGGGCAGGCGGGCAGGCGCATACACCACGACCTTGCACGGCTGCCCGATCGTCCGCTGGACAGGATGAATGCCTTGCTGCTGAGCGACGACTACAGAGTTATCGTCTCATGGTGTTTCGAGCATACGGCTGCGGGCAAGATCTGCCTCCTCTCCCCTGCCGCGGCAAGCTACGACGGTTTCAAGAACTTCGAGGAGCGCGGCAACACCTATAAGAATCTGATACGGTCCATGGGCGGGAGCGCCATGGATGCGACAAGTGAAAAGTGAATTACCCATCCGAAAAAAATGACATACACTGACATACGACACGAGCTTCACAACCATCCCGGCATATCGGGCGACGAGCATTTTGCCCACGACCTGATTGTGGAGCGTCTTGCCGCGGCCCGTCCCGACGCCGTCCACTCCCATGTGGGAGGTTTTGGGGTCGTAGCCGTGTGGGGCAAGGACCGTTCGCTGCCCACCATAGCCATCCGCGGCGATATTGACGCACTGCCCTCGGGGCACCGCTGCGGACATGACGGCCACACCACCATACTGCTGCAGGTGGCTGAAATGATCGGGAACAGGGAACTGCCAAAAAAGCACAACATCATACTCGTTTTCCAACCCGAGGAGGAGACGGGGAGGGGCTCGCAGAAGGTGCTTGATGCAGGAATACTGCAACAGTACAACATCCGCGCCATCTACGGCTTCCACAACCTGCCAGGCTTCCCCTTAGGCACTGCGATACTGAACTACCACACATTTGCTGCCGCATCCACAGGCGTCATCTATCACTTGGTCGGTAGGCAGACACATGCCTCCACCCCGGAAAAGGGCATCAATCCCGGCCTTGCCATAGCTGAAATCATCTACGAATTCAACCGCCTGAACAGCCCCGCAAATGCACCGGACAACAATTTCCGCCAAAGCACGCTGATAGGTATTCGTGCCGGCGAAGAGGCATTCGGCACCTCGGCAGGCGAGGCGGAACTGATGTACACCCTCCGCGCCTTCACCAACACCACGATGCACCAGCTGATTGCGGACACATACACGATTGTGTCCGTAGCCGCAGCCCGCCACGGGCTGAAGGTGCAGCATTCTCTGATTGACACCTTCCGTGCCACCGAGAACCATTCGCTGATGGTGGAACAACTTGAGGAGGCTCTTAGCGATGCGGGCATCCCCTACCGCCATATCCTGACCCCCTTCCGCTGGTCGGAGGACTTTGCCAACTATCTGGTCTCTTTCCCGGGCGCCATGTTCGGCATTGGGAGCGGCGAGCATCAACCAGAGCTGCATCACCCCGAATACGACTTCCCTGACGACCTAATTCTCCCTGCCGCACAGACCATAATGGCTGTCATAGACGCTTTCAAACCCTGAAGAGAATATAAAGAAAATAATAACAGTAATAATTACGCAACACTATGAAAAAGTTTCTATTTACGATTGTCATGACGGCTCTGCTGCTCACCTGCGGGGCACAGGAGCTGAGCCAACCGGAATTTGACGGACAGAGCTGCACAAGCATTATGGTGGGTAAACGCGCCTCGAAGGACGGCAGTGTGATTACCTCCCACACCTGCGACGGTCGCTACCGCACTTGGATGCACATGGAGCCCGCTGCTGACCATGAGCCGGGTACGGTTCACGCAGTCTACAAGGGCACGCTGCACACCACTTTCCGTGGCGACACGACAGGTGTCCGCTTGGTGGGTGCCATTCCTGAGGCCGCTCACACCTACGCCTACCTGAACACGGCCTACCCCTGCCTGAACGAGCATCAGCTGGCCATTGGCGAGAGCACCTTCGGCGGTCCCGACACGCTGCGCAACCCCGCCGGCATGTTCCTGATTGAGGAGCTGGAGCGCGTGGCCCTGCAACGCTGCACAACAGCAAGAGACGCCATCCGCCTCATTGCCGGCCTCATCAAGGTATACGGCTACGCCGACGGTGGCGAGTGCATCACGATTGCCGACACGAAGGAAGTGTGGCAGATGGAGATTATCGGCGAAGGCAAGGACAATATCGGCGGCGTGTGGGCCGCACAGCGCATCCCCGACGACCACGTGGGCGTGAGCTGCAATATCCCCCGCATCGGTCGACTGCAGCGCGGCAACACGGAGTATTTCATGTGCTCCGACAATGCCGAGGCTGTTGCTCGTCGCTACGGCCTGTGGGACGGCAAGGGCGAGTTCATCTTCTGGAAGGCTTTCAACAGCAGCTATGCCAACGGGAAGAACTTCCGCGAAAGGGAGTTCTTCATCCTGAACGCCCTGGCCCCGTCGATGGGTCTGACGATGGACACAACCGAGCTGCCTTTCTCCGTCCGTCCCGACAAGAATGTGGATGTGCGCAAGGTGATGGAACTGCTGCGCAGCACCTACGAAGGCACCGAAATGGACATGTGCAAGAATGTGCGCATGCCTGTGACCCAGAAGGACAAAAACGGCAAGGAGTTTACGGACACAATTATCAGCCCGATCGCCAACCCGTGGCTGAGCTCCTCCATGCAGCGCACGCTGAACAACATCGCCCCCGGCACCATTGAGTTCCGTCGCACTGTGAGTGTGGCTTGGTGCTCCTACTCCTTTGTGGCACAGTTGCGCGACTGGTTGCCCGACTGCGTGGGTGGTGTGTGCTGGATGAGTGTGGACAACCCTGGCCAGTCGCCCCGCGTGCCTATCTTCTGCGGCGGCAGCGAGCTGCCTCAGCCTTACAGCATTTGCGGCCAGAAGGAGTACAACCCGGATGCCATCATCTGGAAGTACCGCCGCGCCAACAAGCTGGCCACCGTGGCTTGGCAACGCACCAAGGGCTCCATGCAGAACGAGCTGAAACGGCTTGAGGACAACGCCTTCGACCGCCTTGAGGCCATTGAGCGCGAGGCCACCCGTTTCAACCGCCTTAACCGCATCGACGATGTGCGTGCCACGCTGAACAACTTCACCCGTGACCAATACGAGAACACTTCCTTTGCTTGGAGCCAGTTGGAGGCCAAGTACTGGCACATGTTCGGCATGGGATTCTAAAGCATTGAAAAGAGAAAGGTGAAAAGTCTTTTTCACCTTTCTCTTTTTTTTTTCACTTTAATCGTTGGCCAATCTTGACGATAAATACCGAGAAATGACGCAAACACCAGTCCCACGGCTGGTGTTGCGTCTTGCTATACCCTCCATGATCAGCATGGTGGTGACGGCGCTGTACAATGTGGTCGACGCTGCTTTTGTGGGCCGGCTCTCCACAGAGGCCACGGCTGGCATAGGCATCGCTTTTGCCTACATGACTTTTATTCAAGCTGTGGGGTTCTTTTTTGGCCACGGGTCGGGCAACTACATCTCCCGCGCCTTGGGAGCCCGCAGACACGACGATGCCGGTCGCATGGCTGCCGTTGGCTTCTTCTCTCCCATCATTGTGGGCACGGTGGCCGCCTTGGTGGGGTTGCCTCTCTTGCCACAACTCGTGGTGTTGCTGGGAGCCCCGGAGGCCGTGGTCCCGCATGCCTGCAACTACCTCCGCTACATCCTCCTTGCATCGCCCTTCATGATGTCCGCCCTCACACTGAACAACCAGCTGCGTCTGCAGGGCAATGCGCGGTTCGGCATGGTGGGCATCGTCAGCGGGGCGCTACTGAATATTGCCCTGGACCCGCTACTGATCTTCGGCTTGGGGATGGGTGTGACTGGCGCTTCTGTGGCCACGGCAGTGAGCCAGCTCTTTGCCTGGGGACTGTTGCTGCGCGGCACGATGAGAGGGGAATCGGTCCATATCCGGATGGACAATTTCAAGCCTTCCTGGGCATGCTACCGCGAAATCGTGGCTGGAGGGCTGCCCTCGCTGTTCCGCCAAGCGTTCAACTGCGCCTCGGCGGTGATGCTCAACCATGCTGCCGCCCGCTTTGCACCCGCTGGGTTTGAGGCCTCTTCGGTGGCGGCTTTTGCGGTTGTGTCCCGCACCACGATGTTTGCCTTCTCGCTCATACTGGGATTCACGCAGGGGTTCCAGCCCGTGTGCGGATTCAACTACGGGGCCCACCTCTACCGCCGCGTGAGACAGTCGTACCTCTTCACGCTCAGCGTGGCCACCGCCATGCTCACGGTGCTTTCCGCGGCGGGCTACCTGTTTGCCCCGCAAATCATCGCCCTTTTCCGTAGCGAGGACCCTGTTCTCATCGACATCGGCAGCCGGGCGCTCCGCTGGCAGTGTATCGTCTTCCCGCTGTGCACCCTGGCAACCACTACGGGCATGCTGTTCCAGAACATCCGGCTGACGCTGCCCGCCACACTCCTCTCCGTCGGGCGGCAAGGCCTTTTCTTCATCCCCGCCATCCTGCTGCTGCCCCAATGGGCAGGGCTGCGGGGTGTGGAGATGGCTCAGGCCACGGCAGACCTCCTCACCTTCCTGCTCACCATCCCCTTTGCCCTGTGGATTACCCGCAAACTGACTAACGCGGCAAAACATAGCGGGTAACCAATTAGAAGCCAACCGTCGCGGATAATAAATAAAAGTGAAAAAAACTTGTTGATATTTAATTTTTTATTCGTATTTTTGCAATCGTAATAACTATCAAAACCACACATCATGAAAAAGTCATTAATCATTGTAGCAGTTGCAAGTAGCCTTGCTCTCACATCTTGTACTTTTTTGGACAACCTGGCCAACAACCTCTCCAGCATTGCCAATCTGGCCAACTGTGAATACTCGCTGCAGAACGTCTCCAACGTCTCCGTGGCAGGTGTCAATGTCCGCAACATCGCCTCTGGGCAGATTTCCTCCACAGATGTCGTGATGCTGGCCTCCGCCATCACCTCAAAGAAAGTGCCCTTAGCCCTGAATGTCAACATCGGTGTGAAGAACCCCACCGATCGCAATGCCCTCCTCACCACCATGGACTGGGCTCTTGACATTGCCGCCAAGGAGTTCGCCACCGGCTCGACAAACCAGAACTACAACATCAACGCCAAGAAGACCACCACTGTCCCCCTCGGCGTCAGCACCGACCTCTACCAGCTCTTCTCCTCGACAGGTGTGGAAGCCCTGAAGACTTTTGCCAGCAGCTTTTCCAAGGATGGCACCTCCTCGCAGCTGGGACTCCGCGTGCGCCCCGCCATCTCCGTGGCCGGACAGACCATCAAGTCCCCCTCCTACATCCAGATCATGTCTCCCTCCACCAACAGCACCACCTCCAGCACCAGCACCTCCACCCCGAGCACTACCGGCAAAGGTTCAAAAAAGAGCAAATCGCCCGGCGTCGGACTTTAATCCCAAAAAGATAGGAGCAACAAACATAACGCTCCGTCGAATGGTTTTGCCATTTCCGTCCACTTCACCCTCATCGCCATTTATCGCGACCACACTTTAGATTACCTTCCTAACTCAAAAACCACATCTGATAAACACACCAAATCGTTTGTAAAGACAATTAATCGTATAATCACTAAAAAATCAAACAACATGAAAAAAGTATTTTCAATCCTTGCAGTGGCTGTTGCCATGATGGCTTTCGGTAATGTACAGGCCCAGAACTTGAGTGTGAACATTGGTTATGCACCGCAGAGCACCAAATCCACTACCACCTTGATGGGCAACAACACCAACACTACGATGGATATGACGGGTTTCTTTGCCGGCGTGACATATAATTCGCCCATCACCCGCAACTTCGGTGTCGCCTTCGGCTTGCAGGCCCGCTACAACTACAAGACCATCACCAACACGCTGCTTTCCGCCACTCAGACCGTCAAGCACACACAGATTCTCCTCGACGTGCCTGTGCTGCTGAACTTCGGCATCCAGTTAGGCAATGACGCCCGCGTTTCGGTATTTGCCGGTCCCGCCCTGACGTTTGCCGTCAAGGGCAACACCCACACTTCGGAGAACGTGCTGAACACCAGCAACGATTTGAACTGGTATGGCGAGAATAGCAACAACCAGCAGTTGGATCTGATGGGTGCCGCCGGCGTGGCATTCCAGTTCAAAACCATCCGTCTGTTCGGTGGCTACCGTATGGGCTTCCTCGACCTTGACAAGCGCAACAATGTGAAGACTACCAACTCCGGCATGTTTGTGGGTCTTAGCTATGCCCTTTAATAAAATATGAATCCGTGGATGGGATGACGCGTGAATCGTTTTCCGAATGTGAGGATGTGTAACTGTGTGGCTTTGCAAATCGATTAACGCATCATCCGATTAACGAATCCACCCATTCAGAATGTTTTTCACTATGAAGAAGAAGATACTAACCCTTTTTGCAGTGGCGGCGTCTCTGCTGTTTGCCACCGGTGCTCACGCCCAGAAGCTGGGCTTCAACGTCGGTTATGCGTCGGAGTACTTTCCCGCCTTCACGGTGCCAGAACACAATCAGGTGAACAATCCCCACCTGACGGGCGGGTTCCTCAACGTCACCTACACCTTCAACTTCTCCCAGTACTTGGGTGTGACGGTGGGTGTTGGCGGACGCTACAACATGCGCCAGTTTGACAGCCGACTGCTGATGCTGCCTGCCTCCACCAAGGAGAGCCAGATTGTGGCTGACGTTCCCGTGCTGCTCAATTTGTGCATACCCATGAGCGAGTACAGCGAGCTCTCGCTGTTTGGCGGCCCGCTGGTCAGTTTCGGCATCACGGGCAAGAGCACCAACACCGAGAGCCTCTACGGGCAGAGCGTCGAGGTGCCCTGGTACGGCGACCCCGCGGTCTACAAACGCCTCAATCTCCAAGCCACCGTTGGCATTGCATTGGAGGTGCGCCATATCCGCCTGATGAGCGGCTACAGCATGGGCATCCTCAACATCGATGGCCGCGAAGGCAAACATCTGACCTCCTCCGGCATCTACCTGGGCCTGGGCTATTGCCTCTGATTTATTTCTATTCACAAAAGCGTTGATGTGTTGGTCGCTGACTCGACAGCGATGGACACATCAACGCTTTTTTGCATCTACGCTCTTCCTTCGCTCCTTCTCGCACCGTTCTACCTCATTTGTTATTTTAGTTGTCCAATGAAAAAGGAAGAAATATTAGAGAAATGAGGAACAACTGACCCAGAAGGAGCGAAGGGACACCGAGGGTGGGATTAGGCCGCACTTTATTGCGAAACGACATGCGGCCTTCCAAACTGGGTTGGAGTTGGGTGTGGCAGTGGGCGTTTGGCAATGGAAAAGCATCTTTTTGAATTAAAAGATGCATATTAAAAGTTTTTTTTGTATCTTTGTAGGTTGGTGTATTTTGGGTACATCACATTAATATATAGGAAATGAATATTTTATAAAGATGGAAGAAAATCTGTCACTGAATTTTTTGGAAGAAATCATCGAACAGGGGCTCCGCGAGGGCACCTACAACTCTATTCTGACGCGCTTCCCGCCAGAGCCCAACGGTTACCTGCACATCGGCCACGCCAAGTCGATTTGCCTCAATTTCGGCCTCGCCAAGAAGTATGGCGGAAAGACCAATCTGCGTTTTGACGACACGAACCCGGTGAAAGAGGACACGGAGTATGTGGACTCGATACAGCAGGACATCCGCTGGTTGGGTTTCGACTGGGCCGGAGTGCACTACGCCAGCGACTATTTCGAGCAGCTGTACGAGTGGGCCGTGGTGCTCATCAAGAAGGGGCTGGCCTACGTGGACGACCAGACGCAGGAGGAAATCCGCGCCGGACGCGGAACAGTGACGGAACCGGGCAAGAACAGCCCCTGGCGCGACCGCTCGGTAGAGGAGAACCTGGACCTGTTTGAGCGGATGCGCAAAGGCGAATTCGGCGACGGCGAGAAGGTGCTGCGCGCCAAGATTGACATGGCCCACCCGAACATGCAGTTCCGCGACCCCATCATGTACCGCATATTGCATGCCCACCACCATCGCACGGGCGACAAGTGGTGCATCTACCCCATGTATGACTACGCCCACGGACAGAGCGACTCGATTGAGCATATCACCCACAGCATCTGCACGCTGGAATTCGACATCCACCGCCCGCTCTACGACTGGTTTATCGAGCAGCTGGGCATTTTCCCGAGCCACCAGTATGAGTTTGCACGCCTCAACATCAACTACACGGTGATGAGCAAGCGCAAACTGCTGCAACTGGTCAAGGAGAACTATGTGAGCGGCTGGGACGACCCGCGCATGCCGACCATCTGCGGTTTCCGCCGCCGCGGCTACACGCCGGAGAGCATCCGCAACTTCTGCGAGGACATCGGAGTGGCCAAGCGCGACAACATCATCGACTACGTGCGTTTGGAGAACAGCCTGCGCGACCACCTGAACAAGGTGGCCCAGCGGCGCATGGCGGTGTTGGACCCCGTGAAGCTGGTAATAGACAACTATCCCGAAGGGCAGACCGAGATGCTGACAGCGGTGAACAACCCGGAGAACGAGGCCGACGGCACACGCCAGGTGCCTTTCAGCCGCGAGCTGTACATCGAGCGCGAGGACTTTATGGAGGAGGCCCCCAAGAAGTACTTCCGCCTCACCCTGGGCCGCGAAGTGAGGTTGCGCTATGCCTATTTCGTCACAGCACAGAGTGTGGAGAAGGATGCCGAGGGCAACATCACATGCATCCACTGCACCTACGACCCCGCCACCCGTGGCGGCGACGCCCCCGACGGGCGCAAGGTGAAAGGCACCCTGCACTGGGTAAGCGCACAGCATGCCGTGGAGGCCGAGGTGCGCATGTTTGACCGCCTCTTTGCCACCGAGGCTCCGGACGAAGCCCCCGAAGGCAAGACGTTCCTCGACAACCTGAACCCCAACAGCCTGCAGGTGTTGCAGGGCTGCAAACTGGAACCGGCCCTGGCCGATGCCCACATGGTGGTGAATGAGCGCGGAATCGAGGAGCCCATGCGCTTCCAATTTGAGCGGATGGGTTATTTCTGCACCGACCGTGACAGCACACCCGAGCATCTGGTCTTCAACCGTTCCTGCTCACTGAAAGACAGCTGGGCCAAGATTAAGGCATAACACTATGAAAAACAGCTGTCTGCTATACACGCTCGTGGCATCGGTATTCTTGATGCTGATCAGTGGTTCGCTGCTGACCACGGGCATGTTTATGGACGGCTTGATATACGGCAATGTGGCGGACAACATGGCATCGGGCCTTTGCACCTTCTGGCACCCGATGCACTCGCCGTCGCTCCATGCCGACTTCTACGAGCACCCCCCGTTAGTGATGGGGTTGCTGGCGCTGTTCTACAAGGTGCTGGGCACCCATGTGTGGGTGACGCGCCTGTTTACCATGGTCACCACGGTGCTCACCGCATGGCTGACGGTGAGGCTGTGGGTGCGCTTGGGCTACGAACGCCGCACGGGATGGCTGCCGCTGTTGCTGTGGGTGCTGATTCCCGCCATGACGCGCAACGCCCACGACAATATGCTGGAGTGCACCATGGTCATCTTTGTCCTGGCCGCAGTGCTATGTCTGCTGCACAATGACTCGCGGCGCAGACTGCTGTGGGCTGCCGCTGGAGGCGCGATGCTCTATTGCGCTTTCCTCTGCAAAGGGTTCACGGGGCTGTACCCCTTCGCACTGCCCTCCATTGTGTGGGTGGTGGACCTCTGCTCAGGCCGACACCGGCATGCAGGGCGCGCCTTGCTGATGGCCGTGGCGGACACGCTGATGGCCGTGGGAGCCTTTGCCGTGTGCATGGCCACCACGGGGTTGTTGTTCCCCGAGTCGGTACACTACTTCGAGCAGTATATGACCCATCAGGTGCTGGGCAACCTGGACACCCCCATTGTCAGCAACCGCTGGACCATCGTGTGGAACTTCATCGAGCAGACCCTCATCGTGTGGGGCGTTGCGTTGGTGGTATTGGTCATCGCTCATGCCCAAAGGAGGGAGCGCGTCGTGCTGCGCTCCGACTGGCGCAACTTTGCCATCTGCCTGCTTGTTGCCCTCAGCGGGGTGCTGCCCATCGCCATCAGCTTGAAGCAGCATGGCTTCTACATCTTGACGGTCTACCCCATTGTGGCCGTAGGAGCGGGAGCGCTGGTGCAGGGGCCTGTAAAGGCCTGGATGGAGGGCGGCGGCAAAAGGCTGCGTACGGCCTTGGCGGTGCTGACTGTGCTGGCCGTGACGGGAGCCGTGGTGCTGAATGCCATGCACTATGGGCAGCCCGGGCGCGACGTGGCCATGCAGCATGACATGCAGCAGATTGTCCCACAGGTGGCCGAAGGCGAACAGGTGGGCATACCCATGAGCCTGGCACAGGAGTGGAGCCTCTATGCCTACTACTACCGCGAAAAGCACATAGACCTGACGCGCATAGACCTGCAGAACCTGCCCGAAGCGCTGCCCCGACACCTGCTCACCGACGGGCGCGACGCTGTGCCGCAGGAGCTGTACACCGAGAAAACACTTGCCACAAGGCAATACAAACTATACGAATTGAAACAATAAAAAAACAATAATAGATGAAAATATCGTACAAATGGCTGCGTGAGTACGTCGACACCGACCTCACCCCCAACGAACTTGACGAATTGCTCACCTTCAGCGGACTGGAGATTGAAGGCGTAGAGAAGGTAGAAAGCATCAAAGGCGGACTGGAGCACGTGGTGATAGCCCAAGTGCTGACCTGCAAGCCCCACCCGGACAGCGACCACCTGCACCTCACCACCGTCGATGTGGGCACGGGCACACCCCTCAACATCGTCTGCGGAGCCCCCAATGTGGCTGCCGGGCAGAAAGTAGTGTGTGCACAGATTGGCACCAAGATTTACACCTCCGACACCGAGTTTTACGAGATCAAGAAAGGCAAGCTTCGTGGCGCAGTGAGCGAGGGCATGCTCTGCGCTGCCGACGAGCTGCAGTTAGGTTCAGACCATGCCGGCATCATGGTCCTGCCGGACGACGCCCCCGTGGGAATGCCCGCCAAGGAGTATTTTCATCTGGAAGAGGACTACACCCTTGAGGTGGCCATCACCGCCAACCGCAGCGATGCCACCAGCCACATCGGTGTGGCCCGCGACGTGGTGGCCGTGCTCAACACACGCAACCATGCCGACAAGCACATCAACTGGCCGCAGGTTGCCGACCTCTCATCCGCCAAGGGCGAGGGCGGCATCCGCGTCACCGTCGAGGAGCCTGAACTCTGCCCCCGATACACAGGCATCACCTTGGAGAATGTCCATGTGGCCGACTCGCCGGACTGGCTGCAGAACAAGCTCCGCACCGTGGGCATTCGTCCCATCAACAACGTGGTAGACATCACCAACTTCGTGCTCATGGAAGTGGGCCAGCCCCTCCACGCCTTCAATGCCGACATGATTGCCGGCAACCACGTGGTGGTGCGCACCCTGCCGCAGGACACCCCCTTCGTCACCCTCGACGGCGTAGAGCGCAAGCTGGACCGTCGCGACCTTATGATATGCAATGAAGAGGAGGGCATGTGCATTGCGGGCGTTTTTGGCGGCGAGAAGAGCGGCGTCACTGCCGACACCACACGCGTCTTCTTGGAGAGTGCCTACTTCAACCCCGTCAGCATCCGCAAGACCAGCAAGCGCCACGGCCTGAAGACCGATGCCTCCTTCCGCTACGAGCGTGGCTGCGACCCCAACATCACCCGCTGGGCGCTTCAACGTGCCGTCTACCTGATGCAGGAGCTGGCAGGAGCCACTGTGGCCTCCCCCGTCATTGACCTCTACCCCACCCCCATTGAACGTGCGCAAGTCGACATCGACTTCAACCGCGTCTTCAGCCTCATCGGCCAGAGCATTCCCATTGATGCCATCCGCACCGCCCTCGTGTCGCTCGACATTGAAATAGTAAGCCAGACCGACGAGGGTATGACCCTCTTAGTGCCCACCTGCAAAGTCGACGTCACGCGCGAATGCGATATTGTGGAAGAAATCATGCGCATCTACGGCTACAACAACATCCACGTAGACGAGCGCATCAGCAGCTGCCTCAGCTTCGGTGCCAAACCCAACCCCAACAAGTTGCAGAACACCGTCAGCGACCTGCTCACCTACAACGGCTTCAGCGAGATTATGAACAACTCGCTCACCAAAGCCGAATATTACGAGAACAATCCCGACTTCGACGCTGCCCGGAGCATCCACATCCTCAACCCCCTCAGCAAAGAGCTCAACGTCATGCGCCAGACACTCCTCTACAGCGGTTTGGAGTGCATAGTGCGCAACCTGAACTACAAAATCCACGACCAGAAGCTATACGAGTTTGGCCGCACCTACCAGATTTCCGCTGAAGGCCTTGCCGACCCCAACAGCGAGATGCCTGTCACCAAGAAATATATCGAGACACCGCACCTCTCCCTCTTCATGACCGGCAACGCCGAGCCCGAAAACTGGAAGACCAAGTCCGCACCCGTCGACTTCTACCACCTCAAGGCGCAAGTCACCAACATCCTGCGCCGCATGCGCGTCAACTTCACCCGTCTGCAGATTGTCCCTGCCACAGAGCAATACTATGCCGAAGGCCTTGCCTACGTGTTCCGCGACAGCCACAAGACCCTCTGCACCCTGGGCCGCCTGAAACGCGACACCCTCAAGCGCATGGACTGCAAGCAAGAGGTCTTCTATGCCGACATAGATTGGTCCCTCATCCTCAAGAGCTACCCCACCAAGGAGGTGCAATACGCCGAGATACCCAAGTATCCCGAAGTGCGCCGCGACCTTGCCCTCATCCTCGACAGCAAAGTCGCCTTTGCCCAGATTGAGCAGGTGGCCTACAACACCGAGAAGAAAATCCTCAAGCGCGTCAGCCTCTTCGACGTCTACAACGGCAAAGGCATCACCGAGGGCATGAAATCCTACGCGGTCAGCTTCATTCTTCAGGACAAGGACAAGACCCTCACCGACAAGCAGATTGAAGCCGTCATGTCCAAGCTGCAAAAGAACCTCGAAAACCAACTGGGTGCTAAAATACGTCAATAAGAAAGCCATGGCAGCCAGCACACCCAACACCCGCGAGGCTTTCCGCCGCAAAGGACTGCTTGCCTACAGTCCCCGCGTGCTCCTTGCCCTCGAACAGGCCATCGGAGGCAGCAAAGACTTCTTCCAATGGCTCGTCTCCGCGGGCTATACGGAGCTGGCCGCCTTCAGCAACTTCCTTCAGGACGATGTCGAAGCCGAGCAGTGGCTCGTACAGCACAACTACCACTGGCTCGGCCTCCTCAGCCACGCCATCGACGGCGACCCGAGGGCACGCCTCTGGGTGCAGCGCAACCTCCACGAGGCCAACCTCATGTTCGCCCTCGCCTGTCGCAAGGACGACAAAGCCGTCTCCTGGCTCAAATTCATGAAACTCGACATCCTTCTGCGCCTTGCCAACCAAGTGGCAGCCCTCCGCAACAAACAAGAACTCGATGCCAGTTTCCCATACAAAATGCGATTCTAACACAATGGAAAAAGACAATAACTTCAAGTCCTCCCGCCGTTCGCAAGGCGGCAAGAGCAACGACCAGAAACCCTATTCCCGCCCTGCACGCAGTGGCAATCGTCCCTTCCGCAAGGAGGGCGACAAGCCTTTCCACAAAGACGGAGAGAAACCTTTCCGCAAGGAGGGTGACAAGCCTTTCCGCAAGGAGGGCGAGAGACCCTTCCGCAAGGAGGGTGACAAGCCTGCAACCAAAAGCCCGCGCACAGAGCGACCCTCAACCGCCAAGGCCCCTCGCGTCAAGGACCCTAACCGTCCCAAGCGCCATCCCGTGCCCAAGGTGAAGACCCCGCCGCCGACACCCAAGCCCTATGACGGCACCACCCGCCTCAACAAATTCATTGCCAACGCTGGCATCTGCTCCCGCCGCGAGGCGGACAAGCTCATTGCCGCGGGCAGCATCACCGTCAACGGCAAAGTAGTCACCGAGATGGGCTTCCAAGTGCATGAAGGGGATGTTGTCAACTACGGCGGTGAGAACCTCCGTTCCGAGCGCAAACGCTATTTCCTCCTCAACAAGCCCAAAGGCTTCATCACCACCCTGGACGACCCGCAGGAGCGCCAAACGGTCATGATGCTTATCGACGGGGCATGCCCTGAGCGCATATACCCCGTAGGACGGCTGGACCGCAACACCACCGGTCTCCTCCTCTTCACCAACGACGGAGACCTGGCACGCCACCTCACCCACCCCTCCACAGGTGTCTACAAAATCTACCAAGTAGAGCTGGACCGTGCCGTCACCCGCGAAGACATGCGCCGAATGCTGGAAGGCATAGAGCTTGAGGACGGCCCCATCCACGTCGACGACATCCAGTACGTGCAAGGTCTCAACGACAAGCGTGTGGTAGGGGTGGAACTCCACTCCGGCAAAAACCGCATTGTCCGCCGTATCTTCGAGCATCTCGGCTACAATGTCCACAAACTGGATCGCACCGTCTTTGCCGGACTCACCAAGAAAGACCTGCCTCGCGGCCACTACCGCGAACTGACAGAAAAAGAAGTTGGATACCTAAAAATGATTTAATGGCAGCCAAGCTCATACTCTTCCCCGTGCCCATAGGCGACAGTCCTGTCGACCTCGCCCTGCCTACTTACAACCGCGACATGCTCAACACTTGCCGCCACTTCATCGTCGAGGACACCCGCACCGCTCGCCGCAATCTGAAGCGCATGGGCTACGACGGCAACATCGACGAGACCATCTTCCTTGAACTCAACGAGCACACCGCAGAGACCGACATCCTGCACTATCTCGACCCCGTGGCCGAAGGACACAACGTAGGCCTCATGAGCGAAGCCGGCCTTCCCTGCATTGCCGACCCCGGCAGCCTCATCACCGCCATGGCCCACCGTCAGGGCATTGAAATCCTGCCCCTCGTAGGGCCTTCAAGCATCTTCCTGGCCCTCATGGCCTCGGGCTTCAACGGGCAGAACTTCGCCTTTAACGGCTATCCGCCCATCGACGGCAACAAACTGGCCGTAAGCCTCAAAAACATCGAGACACACATCTACCGCGACAGCCAGACCCAAATATTCATCGAAGCCCCCTACCGCAACGACAAACTGCTGGCCTTCTTCGCTGCGCGCCTCATGCCCACCACACGCATCTGCGTGGCCTGCGACCTCACACTTCCCACCCAGTACATCCGTACGCGCATGGCTCGCCTCTGGCTTACGGACCCGCCGCAACTCCACAAACGGCCTGCCATCTTTCTCCTTTACAAATAAGCACAAACAACAAACAATAATTACAAACATATAAATCAAACAACATGAAAAAATTCGATCCCGCAACAGCCATCCAGCGTCTGGACGGCCGTGATGCCAACCGCGGCGTCAACCCCGCCATTTGCGACAGCGCAACCTTCACCTTTCCTGAGGCACACCTCATGACCGAGACCTTCCACGGCGAAACCGAAGGCTACTTCCTCTACAGCCGCCACTGGAACCCCTCGAACCTCGCCCTCTGCCAGGCTCTCGCAG